>Ga0335069_10006470_pt1 | contig 17019 bp, 16 predicted proteins | sample Lox_Sample_11_FD_206714 | JGI IMG/M metagenome (GOLD analysis project Ga0335069, IMG submission 206714) | Soil microbial communities from Loxahatchee National Wildlife Refuge, Florida, United States - Lox_Sample_1.1 | ecosystem: Environmental > Terrestrial > Soil > Wetlands | place: USA...
TCGCGATCGTCTATTTCGCCTTCCGCATCATGGTCGGCATCGGGCTTGCCATGCTGGGCATGGTCGCGCTCGGCCTGTTCCTGTTGGCGCGGCGCGAGCTTGACCGGACGCAATGGTATCTGCGGCTCTGCGAATTCACGGTCTGCCTCGGCTTCATCGCCGTCATTGCCGGCTGGACCACGACCGAGGTCGGGCGCCAGCCCTGGACGATCTATGGCCTGATGCGGACCGCGGACTCGGTCTCGCCGTCATTGACCGGCGGCAATGTGCTGCTCTCGCTCGTTCTCTACGTCATCGTCTATCTGGTGGTCTTCCCGGTCGGCGTTTCCATCATGCTCGGCATCGTGCGGCGCGGTCCCGCCGCCCCGGAGGAAGCGCCGCCCATCGCCAGCGGTCATCCGAAGTCGCCGATCGAGGCCGCGCTGGCGCCGGCGGCGCCGGAAGGAGGGCGCTGATGCAAGCACTCGACCTCGTCCCGATCTGGACGGCGATCCTCGCAATCGGCGTGTTTCTTTATGTCGCGCTCGACGGCTTCGATCTCGGCGTCGGCATGCTCTACAATTTCGCGCCTGATCGCGATGCCCGCAACCTGGTGATGAATTCGATCGCGCCGATCTGGGACGGCAACGAGACCTGGCTCATTCTCGGCGGCGTCGGCCTGCTTGCCGCTTTTCCCGTCGCTTTCGCCATCATCATTCCGGCGGTCTATTTCCCGATCCTGCTGATGCTGCTGTCGCTGATGTTTCGCGGCGTATCCTTCGAATTCCGCTATCGCGATGCCGAGCACCGCACGTTCTGGGACCACGGCTTCGCCGCAGGCTCGGCGCTCGCCGCCTTCGCGCAGGGCATCGTGCTGGGCGCCTTCATCCAGGGCTTCAACGTGCAGGGGCGGGAATTCGTCGGCAGCTCGTTCGATTGTTTCACGCCGTTTTCGGTGTTCTGCGGCATCGCGCTGATGTTCGGCTATTCACTTCTCGGCGCGGGCTGGCTGATCATCAAGACCGAAGGCGCCTTGCAGGATTGGGCGCGCGCGCTCGGCCGCCGCTGCCTGATCGGCACTGTCATTGCGATCGGCATCGTCAGCCTGTGGACGCCCCATATGGACGCGCATATCGCGCAGCGCTGGTTCTCATTCCCGAACATCGTCTATCTCGCGCCGGTGCCGCTGATTACTGCGGGCCTCGTCTGGTATGTGTGGCGGTCGCTCCATGACCGCTCGGAATTCGCGGTGTTTTTCGCCGCACTCGGGCTGTTCTTGATGTCCTATCTCGGCATCGCCATCAGCCTGTGGCCGATGATTGTGCCCGGACATTTCACCCTGCGCGAAGCTGCGGCCTCGCCGAGCACGCAGGCCTTCATTCTGATCGGGACCATCTTCCTGCTGCCGATCGTCCTGCTTTATACCGGCTGGTCTTACTGGGTGTTCCGCGGCAAGGTCCGATCGGACATCGGGTATCACTAGAGAATCTGCCGTCTTGAATTTTGCCAGCGACAACACGGCGCCGATCGCGCCGAAAATTCTTGAAGCGCTCGGCGCAGCCAATGCCGGCTATGCGCTGGGCTACGGCAATGACGACTGGACCCGGCAGGTCGAGCGCCGCTTTGCCGAAATCTTCGAGCGCGAGGTCGCGGTATTCCTGGTGCCGAGCGGCACCGGAGCGAATGCGCTTGCGCTGGCGCATGTCTCGCCGCCCTGGGGCGTCGTGCTCTGCCACGCGCAATCCCACATCATGACCGACGAGTGCGGGGCGGTGGAATTCTTCGGCGGCGGGCTCAAGCTGGTCGGGCTTGCCGGAGAAGGGGCCAAGATCACCGCGCCGGTGCTGCGGCAGGCGCTGGCCGGCTATGGCGGGCACTCGCCGCACCAGATGATCCCGTCGGCGGTCTCGATCACGCAGGCAAGTGAAGCCGGAACCATTTACCGCACCGACGAAATCGCCGCATTGGCCGAAATCGCGCATCGGGGCTCGGATGGGCGCTCGCTCGCTTTGCATATGGACGGGGCGCGCTTTGCCAACGCGCTGGTGCGGTTGAACGCCTCGGCGGCGGACATGAGCTGGCGTTCGGGGGTCGACATTCTGTCCTTCGGGGCGACCAAGGGCGGCGCCATGGCGGCGGAAGCCGTGATCGTCTTCGACCCGGCGCGGGCGGCCTATCTCGGCGAGCGGCGCAAGCGCGCCGGGCAGCTCTTGTCGAAACATCGCTTCATGGCCGCGCAGATGCTGGCTTTTCTCGAGCGCGACTACTGGCTTGAATTGGCACGCCACGCCAATGCCAAGGCCGACCGCCTGGCCCGCGCACTGACCGCGGTCGGGATCAAGCCGCTCTGGCCGGTCGAGGCCAATCTTGTCTTTGCCGCATTGCCGAGGGCGCTCGATGCGAAACTTCGGGCGGCCGGCGCGACTTATTATGTGCGTCCGAGCGACGGTCTCGATATCGGCGCCGGTGACGTGCTGGTCCGGATGGTCACGTCTTTCGCCACCACGGACGAAGACGTCAGTCGTTTTGCCGACCTATGCAAAGAATTTTGAGTTGCCCGAAAGGCGCTCGTAATGCCGCCCCAATTTAAGTTAACTTCATACGAGCGTTTGAGCTAACCTCGGGGCTGTCAGGGTTGGGAATGACAGACTGGGGAATGTCTGGGGAGAGGCCTTAAACGTGCGTGTAGGCGTATTGGCCGCGTCCACTCTGTGCTTGGCGCTGTTGACCGGGTCCGGTCAGGCACAAGTTCCCGTAACATCTATCTCTTCCACCGCGCCGCTGCATTCGCTCGGCTTCATGCCGCCCTACGAGATCGCGCGGAAGGTGCGCCGTGCCGGCTTCGATCCGCTGTCGCCGCCGCTGCGCGAAGGCTCGATCTATGTGGTGCGGGCGACCGATTTCCGCGGCATCCTGATGCGCGTCGTGGTCGATGCCCGTTCCGGCGTGATCCGCGACGCCAGCCGGATCGTTCCGGGACCGGGATCCTATGGCCAGCAGGCGGCGATGCTGCCTTACGAGCCGTTGCCCAATGAAACACCGGGGCCGGCCCAGATGTCTCCCTATGGCCGGCCGGCCGACTACGAAGCGCCGCCGGTCCCGCTCGAAGACGGCGAGATGATGCCGCCGCGGGCACCGGTGCTGCACCCGGTGACCCGCGCCAGCGTGACGGTGGCGCCGCCTTTGCCGCGGCCGCGGCCGGCGGAATTGGCGGTGCGCAAGCAAGACGACGCCAAGCCCGATGCAAAGACTGACGCAAAGCTCGATCCGAAGCCGGCCGCCGCCGCAACCCTGCAGGCGAGGCCGGAGCCGAAAGCCGAAGTGACGGGTTCTGCCGCCGCGCCGCCGGCCACTTCGCCTTCGTCATCGGCTTCATCCGCCCAGCCGCCCGCGACCGCAGCCATCAAGCCCAGTAAATCGCTGGCGCCTCCGCCGATCAACGACTAGAGCGACTGATCGTCAAACTTCCTTCCGGTTTCAGATCGTCGCCACGCAATCGATTTCGATATCGAACGGGCCGGGCCATGACGGCACGTGAATGAAAATGCGTGCCGGCGCTTCGCGGGGGAAATAGCGCTCGTAGACTTCGTTGAAGATGCCGAAATGGGACTGGTCCGGCGTGCAATAGACATTGCATTTCAGGACGCGGTCGAGCGAAGAACCGGCCGCTTCGAGGCAGCATCTCATCTGGTCCAGCACGATCTCGGACTGGCGGGCGAACGGCACGCTTTTGATCTCGCCGGTCAGTGGATCGAACGGCGGCAGTCCGGACACATAGACGGTTTCGCCGGCCATGATCACCGGATAGATCGGTCCTTTTCGGCGCCGTTCGAGAAAAGTCGAAATCGGCTCGACCCGTATGGCAGTGCGCTTCATGAAAGCCTCCAAGAAAGTCTTCATGTCGCGACGTATTGTTGCTGCTGCCCTCGTCATTGTCTCGCGCGAACGGTTCGGCCGATGCCGAACTGTGGGCTATTCAAATCGAAGAGTGATCGCGTCTAGCGGAATTCCGAAGACCTTTGTCGTCCACGTCTCGCCGGCATTGACCGGCATTGCCAGCGTCAAGGTTCCCGTCGAAATGATCTCGCCGGCGCGGAGCGGCGGATTGTGCGAGTCCGTGGCCAACAAGTCGACCAAATTGCGAAGCGCGTGCAGCGGACTATCAAGGACGAGACTGCCGCCTCCGCGCTGGCTGAGTTTTCCGTTGCAACACAGTTCAACCTGAAAAGTCTTCAGTTCATCGCGCCACTGCGCCTTGCGCGGCGCAATGGCGTGGCGCTTCCCGACCAGGAGCGCCCCATGCACGCCGTTTGCAGCAACTGTATCGGCCGCTGCAAATTTCCAATCGGCAAAGATTGACTGCACGATCTCGTAGCCGAGAGATATCCATTCGATGCAGCCGAGCAGCGCCTCGTCGTTCATGGCCGCTGACGGCGCAGCTCTCAGACCAAACATGATCTCCGGCTCGATCCGCGGCTGCACAAAATCGCCGACGGCCATGACGGTCTCAGGAGTGAGTTCCTGGGTCGTGCGGTCGGTCGCATAGCCCCAGATGGGCGATTGCACCCCATATACCTTCCACATTTCGCGGTTCGTGAAGCCAATCTTGCGGCCGGTCATTTTCTCACCGCGAGCTTCGAAGGCCGCACGCAGCAATGCGGTGACTTGGTAGGCTTGGTCGAGCGTCAAGCCGGCCGGACGCGAAGAGAAGGTCTGAATCTGACAATGGCGGTCGAGTGACGCGAGCACCTCGTCGGCCACTGCGTTGAAGTTGGGAGTCATGGCTGCTCCATCGACAAGGCGCACAGTCAGCTCTTGATCATTCCCGCCGCCTGCGCGACTTGCCTCCAGCGTGTGATTTCGCTGCGCATGAAGCCCGCGAACTCGTCGGGGCCGGCGTCGAGCGGGTCGTCGCCTTGCTTGCGCAGCACCTCCATGGCTGCCGGCGTCTGCATCGCCTTGCGGGCGGCGGTCGCGAGCTTGTCGACGATCGGCCGCGGCGCGCCGATGGGGACGAGCAGGCCGAACCAGAGACTGGTCTCGACGCCGGGGACGCCTGCTTCCGCCATGGTGGGGACGTCCGGCAGCGCGCCGGCGCGCTTGCTCGTCGTTGTCGCCAGCGCCACAAGCCGGCCGGCCGCGACCTGGCCGACGATGGTCGAGGCCGGCGAGAACGTCATCAGCGTGCGGCCGGCGATGACGTCCTCGACCGCCTGCGGGCTGCCCTGATAGGGCACTTGCGTCAGCTTGAGGCCGGCCTTCTGCGCGAACAGCTCGCTGACAAAGTGCGGCATGCTGCCGACGACATTTGAATCGAGCGCCTGTTCCGGCTTCGCGTTGCAGAAGGCGATGAGCTCCTTGACGCTATGGATATTGCTCGCCGGATTGACCACGAGAATGATCGGGGCGTCCTGCACCAGGGCAACCGGCTGGAAATCGCGGATCAGATCCAGCGCCGCATTGGGATTGATGATCTGATTGGTGATGATGGAGACGGTCGTCAGGAACACGGTGTAGCCGTCGGCGGCCGCGTGGGCCACGTATTCGGCGGCGATGCTCGAGCCGGCGCCGGGCTTGTTCTCGACCACGAGCGGCTGGCCGATAAAGGGCGCAGTGGCCTGAGCCAGCACGCGGGCGACGACATCGGCGGCCGCGCCCGGCGTGAAGCCGATGACGACATGGATCGGCCGCGAGGGATAGGCATCTTGCGCCAGCGCGCGGCGCGTGAGCGACGGCAGCGCGGCCGCACCCGCCGCCTGCAAAAATTTGCGACGCGGAAGTATCATCATGTCCTCCCCCGCAGACGGCTTTTGAACAGGACTATACAAGTTGCCGTTGCCAACGGGAGGGGCATGGTGTCGCTTGTCTGGGCCAAAACAAACGAAAAGCGCCCCGGCCTTGCCGGGGCGCTCCCATTACAATTCCGTCCTGAAAGTTAGGCGGCGGCCTTGCCGTTCTCGATCACAGCCGGGCCGTTGCCCTGCACATTGATCGGGATCGCACGCGGCTTCTTCGCCTCGGGAATCTCGCGCACGAGGTCGACGTGCAGGAGACCATTCTCGAGGCTCGCGCCTTTCACCTGGACGAAGTCGGCGAGCTGGAACACGCGCTCGAAGGTGCGGGCGGCGATGCCCTGGTAGAGCACGTCACCGCGCTTCTCTTCCTCCTTGGCGTTTTTCTCGCCGCGGATGGTGAGCGTGTTCTCTTTCGCAACGACCGAAAGCTCGGGGCCGTTGAAGCCCGCGACCGCTACCGACACGCGATAGGCGTTGTCGCCGGTCCGCTCGATGTTATAGGGCGGGTAACCGGGGGCGGCGCCGTCACTACCCTGATCGAGCAGCGAAAACAGCCGGTCGAAGCCGACGGTGGAACGATAAAGGGGAGCAAGATCGAAAGTTCGCATGGCATATCCTCCTTGAGCGACATGCGGATGGCTTGCCCATAAGGGCCAAGCCTATGAATGTGCAGCCCTATTGGCCCTGCACCTGAAAATATATGGGAGCAGCTTTGGGCCGTCGCAAGGGTGGGGGGAACCCCAGCGAAATCCCCTGCAAAATGCACCAGGTTTCGCTGCGGTTTGGTTGAGCGGCAATGACGGACTGTTATAAGCGGGAGTCGCTGGCACCCGACTCTTCCATGAAACTCGTCTCCATTCCCGCCAATCCGGCTCCGGACAATCATGTCGTCGGCACCATCAAGACGCCGGACGGCATGAATCTGCGCTATGCGCGCTGGGCGCCGCCGGCCGGCCGCAAGGGCACGGTGTGCATCTTCCAGGGCCGCAGCGAATGGATCGAAAAATATTTTGAGACGGTGCGCGATCTGCGCAGCCGCGGCTTTGCCGTCGCCACGCTCGACTGGCGCGGCCAGGGCCTGTCGGACCGGGCGCTGAGCGACCGCCGCAAGGGCTATGTGCGCGATTTCTCCGACTACGATACCGACCTTGAAACCTTCATGCGCGAGATCGTGCTGCCGGATTGCCCGCCGCCGATCTTCGCGCTCGGCCATTCGACCGGCGCCACGATCCTGATCCGCGCCGCCCACAAGGGCCACCGCTGGTTCGACCGCATGGTGATGACCTCGCCGCTGATCCGGCTCGGCGGCGTCGACTATACGATGGGAGCCGGCGCCGCCATCGTGCGGGTGATGCGCTGGGCCGGCTTCGGCTCGATGTATGTGCCCAAGGCCGACACCAGCATCGTGGAGTCACGGCCGTTCCTCGGCAATATCCTGACCTCCGATCCGGTGCGCTATGCGCGCAACGCGGCCGAGCTCGAGGCCGAACCGGCGCTGGCGCTCGGCGCGCCGACGGTGGCCTGGGTGGATTCCGCTTATCGGGCGATGGCGGAATTGCAGGACCGCAGCTATCCGGCGCGGATCCGCCAGCCGATCATGATCGTCGCCGGCGGCAGCGATCAGGTGGTGTCGACCGAGGCGATCGAGGATTTCGCCACCATGCTGCGCGCGGGTTCACACTTGGTCATTGTCGGCGCCCAGCACGAGATCCTGATGGAGCAGGACCGCTACCGCTCGCAGTTCTGGGCGGCGTTCGACGCTTTCGTGCCGGGCACGCCTTTGTATTGAGGCGGGCGCTTCGCTGTTTGTCCTTCCCTGCGGGAGAGGGCTTAATTTCCGTTGAGCAGCGCCATCGCCTGCGCGTGGACGCGCCGGTCGCCGGCGGCGATGATGCGGCCGCCTTTGTGGGCGGGCTCGTTGTCCCAGGTGGTGATGACGCCGCCGGCGCCTTCGATGATCGGGATCAGCGCCAGCACGTCATAGGGCTTCAATTCGGTTTCGATGACGAGGTCGACATGGCCCGCGGCGAGCACGCAATAGGCGTAGCAGTCGCCGCCATAGCGCGACAGCCGCACGTCCTTCTCGACGCGGGTGAAGCATTTGCGGTCGGCGTCTTTCATCAAGAGCGGCGAGGTGGTGCAGAGCACGGCGTCGCCGAGCGCGGCGCAGGGCCGCACGCGCAAGGTGCGGTCGCCGGCCGGCCCGCGATAGCGCGCGCCGCGGCCGTCGCCGGAGAACTGCTCGCGGATGAAGGGCTGATGCATCATGCCATAGATCGGCTCGCCGTGGCGGGTCAGTGCGATCAGCGTGCCCCAGACCGGCATGCCGGAGATGAAGGATTTGGTGCCGTCGATCGGATCGAGCACCCAGACATATTCGGCGTCGGGACGCTCGGCCTCGAATTCCTCGCCGATCACGCCATGCGCGGGAAAGGTGCGTTTGATCAGGGTGCGCATCGCGGCTTCCGCGGCGCGGTCGGCGGCGGTCACCGGATCGAAGCCGCCGGAGCGGCTCTTGTTCTCGACGTCAATGGCGCTGCGGAAAAACGGCCGGATGGTCTCGCCCGAAATCGTGGCGAGCTCATCGACGAAGGCCGCGAAATCGATTGCCGTCATGAAAGAGTTCTGCTTTGCGGATCGAGTATCGAAAAGGGTGGCTTCTTCATCTGAGCATGATCTTTCCCGAAAACTGGTGTCCACCTTTCGGGATCATGCTCGAATCGGCAAACCGGGCTGTCGCCGATCGGTCCACGACGGCCGCTAATCGCCATGCAAAAGCGGTATGACCCGTCGGCGCTGGGCGGCCGACTCATGACGGATTTTTGAGCAGGCCGGAAACGTAATCATAAGCCTCTGTAAGTAAAGAGACATTTCTCAGACTCCGGCGCGCTGATAAATATCGAGTCAAGCTTCTGCCCCATTTTAGAGCAATTCTAACGGGAAAGCCGGGGGTAAATAGGTCAATAACACTTGCTTTTTGTGCGACGCAGTGTATGTTGCTGCAGTGCGGTAGCGAGAGTTCGCTCTCGTTTGCCGTCGCCCTCCTTGGGCGTTTCCTCCCTAGACTTGGGCCGCTCCCGCAAGGTGAGCGGCCCTTTTTCTTTTTTCGACTTAGGCCCGCCGATTATTCAGCCGCCGCGCGGTAGGGCCGCAATTCTTCGGGCGGGATAGCGGCAAGGCGATCGGACAGAACCTCGAACTCGGCGGCGAGCCGGGCAAAGCTCGGCGCACGCTCGTAACGCCGCTCGTCCATATAGAGCGCCCGGTTGATCTCGAGCTGGATGGCGTGCAGGCCGTTGGCCGGATTGCCGTAATGTTCGGTGATGAAGCCGCCGGCATAGGGCTTGTTGCGGCTGACCACATAGCCGAATTCGCGCATGCAGTGTTCGATGGTCTCGGCGACAGGCGGCGCGCAACTCGTGCCGTAGCGGTCGCCGAGCACGAAATCGGCGCGCGGGCGCTCGTCGCGGCCGCCGCCGGTGCTCGAGGGCATGGAGTGGCAGTCGACCAGGATGGCGGCGCCGAATTCGTTGTGCAGCCGCGTGAACAGGCGGCGCAAAGCGCGGTGATAGGGCTTGTATAGTCCGTCGATCCGGCGCATCGCCTCGGCGACGGAAATGCGCTGGTCGTAGATCTCCTGAGCGTCGCCGACGACGCGCGCCACGGTGCCGAGCCCGCCGGCGACCCGCATCGAGCGGGTATTGGCGAAGGACGGCAGGCGGCCGTCGAACATGCGCGGATCGAGCTCGTAGGGCTCGCGATTGACGTCGACATAGCAGCGCGGGAAATGCGCGCGCATCACCGGATGGCCGCGCCCGACCACGCCTTCGATCAATTCGCCGACGAAGGAATCCTCGGAACGGCGCAAGGTGGCCAGATCGAGGCGCGAGGCCTCAAGGAAGGCTTCCGGATAGATCCGCCCGCTATGGGGCGAATTGAACAAAATCGGCCCGCGGCATTCCGCGGGTTCAAGCGCCTCGAATGGTGGATCGAATTCGTCCTCGATGTCCATGACGCCTATGAGGCTAGGTACGCAGGCCGGATAACCTGGGGCTCAAGCTCGCTCGAGACTCGCGTCCCGGCCCACCGTCACCCAACGTGCGGCCATTGTCCATAGCATAGTGGCGAGGCCGCAACGCCCCATAAATCAACGCGTCATGACCGCATTAAGGAGGGTTTTCACTCCATGTTTACCCGACATCCGGCTTATGGGAGTGTATGGGGGCCGGCGCCAGCCGGATATGATTGCCATGAACAAGCCGCCGATGACCAAGATCCTGCTTGCGGAAGACGACATCGACATGCGGCGCTTCCTGGTGAAAGCGCTGCAAAACGCCGGATTCGACGTCATTTCCTATGACAACGGCCTATCCGCCTACCAGCGGCTGCGCGAGGAACCGTTCGAGCTGCTGCTGACCGATATCGTGATGCCGGAAATGGACGGCATCGAACTGGCGCGCCGCGCCGCCGAGCTCGACCCCGACATTAAGATCATGTTCATCACCGGCTTTGCCGCGGTGGCGCTGAATTCCGATTCGACCGCGCCCAAGCACGCCAAGGTGCTGTCGAAGCCGATTCATCTGCGCGAACTCGTCACCGAGGTGCAGAAGATGCTGGCGGCCTAAGCGCACCTGCCGCTCATTCCCGCGCAAGCGGGAATCCAGTTCTTGCGATGAGAGGCCGCCTGGGTCCCCGCTTTCGCGGGGACGAGCGAAAGAAATCATCCGCTACGGCTTCAACACCTCGGCTATCCAATCCCACATGTAGTGGACGCCGATGGTGATGTTATCCACCTGGCAATGGTGGAAGCCGCCTTCCTCGCGCGTAAACACTTTCAGCTCTTTTTGCTTTGAGCCGACCGCGGCGTAGAGCTTCTCGGCGAGCGGCAGCGGGATCTGCTCGTCGCCGGCGCCGTGCAGCAGCAAAAACGGGCAGCGCATTTTCTGCACGATGCCGTCGAGGCGGAAGCCTTCGAGCTTCTTCAGCGCCGCGGCGCGGCTGTCGACACCGAGCACCCATTGCAGATGTTCCGGCGGCACCGACAGCGACAGCACCTTGCCGGAATCCAACGCTTCGAGCCGCCGCGCCCAGATGTCGTGATAGTCCCATTGCGCGCCCCAGGCGACGCAGCAGGCATAGCGCGGCTCGAGCGCGGCGGCGCGCGGCGCGTAATAGCCGCCGAGCGACAGCGCCATCACGCCGATGCGTTTCGGATCGAATTCTTTGCGGCCGGCGAGATATTCATAGACCGGCGTGGCGTAATGCTCGGTCTCGGCGATCAGCGGCAGATTGCGAAAGCGCACGCTCTCGCCATTGCCCGGCCCGTCGACGATCAGACAGCCGATGCCGCGTGCGGCCAGATCGGGAATGCCGTAGCCGTATTGAATTTCCTTGGTGACGTCGAAGCCGTCGAAGAACACCATGGCCGGCGCCGGATTTTTGCCGGCGACTTCCGGGTCGGGATGCACGAGCAAACCGGGCAGGGTGGTGGACCCATAAGGGATCTCGACCGGCTCGATGCGCGGGCGGTACATCAAGGCGGCGGCTTCCTGAAAGATGCGCACCGACTTGGCGTAGACATCCATGCTGGTCCGCGAACGCGGCTGGATGAAGCGTTCGCCGGTCTGGTAGTAGCGGGCGGCGCGCATGAAGCAGGAGGCCGCCGTGAGCTTGTGGCCTTTGCGCAATTCGTCGCGGCCGCGGGCCTCGATTTTATCGCCCATGCGCGCCCATTCGGTGAACCAGGCGGTGTCGTCGCCGACCTTGTCGGCGAGCGCCCGGCCGACCCGGTTGACCTCGTCGATCTCGACCCCTGTCCACGGGGCCGCCGACAGGCAGATCAAAAGCCCCATCGACCAGCGGTAATTGGTCGGAAAATACAGGAACGCCGGATCGTCGCTTTTGCCGAATGTGGCGGCACTCTTCGTTTCCATCCCCAGACCTTCCATTCCCTGAAAAGGCGGCGCGGGCCGCCTATATTTTGTAAGGCGCGGATTTGCCGCGCCGATGGACTTGATACCAGGAGGGAACCGGTTGTCGGAAGGGCCTCGCCATGACACCATCAGGTTCGCCATCGGCGCGTCATAGTTTCGCGGCGTCTTCACGGTTGCTTTTGCGGTTCCCCGGGCCATGCGGCGCAAGAAATATTTCTGGACCTCCCTCTCCGACGACGAGCTGCTGGAGCTGCGCATCAAGGACCTCAAGGTCACGGTCGAGGGCACGTGGCTGCAGCGCTGCCTGAATACGCTGCATGAGGAGCTTGCTTCCCATGACATCCGGGTGCGGCCGCATGCCTGGATTTCCAGCGAATGGTTCAGCCCGGACAGCACGCCCGGTATCGCCATTCCGTTCTACCTCGCGCATCCCCGGCTGATGCGGCTGGAAAAGAAACTAATTTTCGATGTCGAGGGTGGCACCTGGTCGGAATGCATGCGGATCATGCGGCACGAGGCCGGGCATGTCATCGCGCATGCTTATCAGCTGCACCGCCGCCGCCGCTGGCAGCAATTGTTTGGTCCGTCGTCGAAACGCTATCCGCGCTATTATCGGCCGAACCCGGCAAGCCGCAGTCACGTTCAACATTTGCGGATGTGGTACGCGCAGAGCCATCCCGACGAAGATTTTGCCGAGACCTTCGCGGTGTGGCTGCGGCCGCGCTCGCATTGGCGCAGCCGCTATGCCGGCTGGCCGGCGCTCAAGAAGCTCGAATATGTCGACGAGCTGATGAAGGAGATCGCGGGCAAGCGGCCGATCCTCACGCACCGCGAAAAGATCGATCCGGCCTTCAAACTGACCCAGACTCTTGGTGAATATTATAAGAAGAAACGCTTAATCTATTTGGTTGATACGCCCAAAACCTACGACCGGGACCTGCGCCGGCTGTTCTCGGAAGACCCGAAACATCGGCGTTCCGAGGCTGCTTCATCGTTCATTAGGCGGAATCGGGCCAAAGTACGGGAATTGGTGGCGAAATGGACGGGCGAATATCAGCTCACGTTTGATGTCGTGATTGAGGACATGATCCAAAGATGCCGCGAGCTGAACCTGCGCGCGGTCGGATCCGAGCGAAAACTGCTCATGGAATTTACCGTGTTGTTGACCGCGAAAACCATGCATGCGTTGTTAGGTCCGTCACGGCGAAGGTGGATCGCGCTATGAAGCCGCTCCGCGTCCTGGTGCTCATGCATCCGGATCTGATCCCGCCGGACTCGAAGAAGGGTCACACCGAGGCGGAGATCAATGTCTGGAAGACGGAGTACGACGTCGTCTCGACGCTGCGCGCCGCCGGCCACGACGTGCGTCCGCTCGGCGTGCATGATGAGCTCAAGCCGATCCGCGAGCAGATCGACGCGTTCAAGCCGGATGTCGTTTTCACTTTGCTCGAACAGTTTCGCGGCGAGGCGATCTACGATCAGAACGTCGTCAGCTATCTCGAGCTGATGCACATGCCCTATACCGGCTGCAATCCGCGCGGCCTGATGCTGGCGCGCGGCAAGGATCTGTCGAAGACGCTGGTGCATTATCACCGCATCCCGGTGCCGGACTTCGCGGTGTTTCCGGTCAACCGCAAGGTCAAGCGGCCGACGCGGCTGTCGCTGCCGCTCATCGTCAAGAGCGTCAACGAGGATGCCTCGATGGGCATCTCGCAGGCCTCTGTCGTCGACAGCGACGAAAAGCTGATCGAGCGCGTGAATTTCATTCACGAGCGCATCGGCACCGCCGCCATCGCCGAGCAATATATCGAAGGCCGCGAAATCTATGTCGGCATCGTCGGCAATGAACGGCTCTTGGCGCTGCCGGTGTGGGAATTGCGCTTCGACAACATGGCCGAAGGCGACTGGCTGATTGCCACCGAGAAGGTCAAACACGACACCGACTATCAGGAACGCCGTGGCATCAAGCATGGCCCGGCCAAGGATTTGTCGCCGGAACTGGCGACGCGCATCCAGAATATGGCCAAGCGCATCTACCGCACGCTCGAGCTCGACGGCTATGCCCGCATCGACTTCCGCCTGACGGCCGACGGCACGCCATATTTCCTCGAGGCCAATCCCAATCCGGAAATCGCCGAGAGTGAGGAATTCGCCCACGCCGCCAAACATGTCGGCGTCAGCTATCCCGATCTGCTGCAGCGCATCGTGGCGCTCGCCATGCGCCGCACCGGCACGGCGCGCGCAGACGCGGCGGCGTAGCAACACACTCCCGCAAAGGCATCAATCGACTCGTCCGGCGTCTGCGTTGCCGATGTTATCGTCAATCGATCTTGATCGCGGCGGCGGATACCATCGCGTTCCATTGTTTGGCCTCTTGCGCCATGAACGCAACCAAGTCCTGTTGGGACATGATTCTTGGTTCAGTTCCGAGTTTGGCCAATTGCGCTTGGATGTCCGGCGCTTTCAACCCGTTATTGATCGCGGCGTTGAGCTTGTCGATCACCGCAGCCGGCGTCTTCGCCGGTGCGAGCACAAGGAACCATTGATATGCCGGAAAATTTGGAAAGCCGCTTTCGTCCATCGTCGGAACGTCCGGAAGTTCCGGCCAACGGGTAGTGCTGGTTACTGCGAGCGGCTGCAGCTTGCCGGCCTGAATATAGGGCAAGAAAAAAGACTTGGCACCAAACGTCATCTGAATCTGGCCGCCGAGCAAATCCGGGATGAGCGCAGGACCGCCTTTGTACGGAACGAACACCATGTTGGTGCCGGTAATGACTTTAAAGTACTCGACCATGACGTGGGGCGCGATACCAAGCACCGCACCACAGGTCAGCTTACCGGAGTTGACTTTGAGATAGGCGATAAATTCTTGAAGTGTCTTTGCAGGGATCGACGGAGAAACGACGATTGCGGAAGAATCGGCGGCAATGGAGGCGATCGGCGTGAAGTCTCTAATCGGGTCATAGTTGAGATTTTTGTAAATCGCCGCGTTGATTGCATTGGCATTCGTGCCGCCCAACAGCAACGTATAGCCATCAGGGTTTGCATGGGCGACGTCTTGAGAGCCGATCGTGCCGCCCGCGCCGGGTCGATTTTCGACCACGACATTCTGACCGAGCGCCGACGAAATCAACTGCCCGGCGATACGGCCCATGATATCGGTCGGCCCGCCCGCGGGGAACGGCACGATTAGTTTGATCACCCTCGCGGGGTAGGATTGCGCCGACGCAGAGCCGGCGACTTTCAGAGCGAAGCCAAAAGCGGAACCTGAGACTAGAAGCCGTCGCCTTGTAAGCATCTGCTACTCCTGCTTTCCGAGAGTCGCGTCAGGATATGTCGCGGGCAAACTTCTCCCTTTGTCTGTTCGTTTTTGGTTAGGTCGCCTCTTCCGTCGCCCCGCGCCCGGCCGAGCGTGCGCCGTATTTTGTTGAACGATGCGGATAAGCATATCGAACAGAAGTTCGCGCTCTTCCGCTGACAGCGGATCAAGGACGCGCTCGTTGGCGGCTGCGTTTCTGCCGCGAAGCCGGTCAAATGTCTTTTCACCCTTGGACGTGAGACGCAAAATCCGGGCGCGTCGATCCGCGCCATTCACGCGTCGTTCGACGAGTCCTCGACTGCCAAGCTCCTCCACGAGCAGGCTCACATGGGAGCGTTCAACGCCGAGTCGCGCGGCAAGGCCATTTTGATCTATCCCTGGCTCACCGTTTCTCTTGTTGAGACAGGCCAAAACGGCAAATTGCAGCGGTGTCAGATCGGCTGCGGCGACGGAATCGGCACTCAGCGTCACACATATCTGGTAGAAGCGCCGCGCTAATGCGGTCGTGACCCGGCGCACCGGCGGGATGCCGGGACCAAGGTCAACCACGATGGAGCGGCCGGCGCGCAGCGGATCATTGTTACGCAGCGCCATAATTATATTTTCCACTATTATAATTTCAATAGTTGAATATTCAATTATATAGGCAAAGTCAAGCCAACGACCGAATTACCAGGGATCGCGACGCCTGTTCCGAGTTACAGGCGGAGCTCGAAGTGCGCCCGCCCGCTATCCGCCGTTCCACCGAAAGCAGTCATCGGCTCGTTACTTGTGAGACGAGACCTTGGCCGTTTCGGTTTTCCGTCAACGGGAAGGATTAAGCGCGGTGCTTGTCGGCGTGGTGCTGTTCGACTTCGCGCTTGCCTGGTGGCCTGCCGGCCGGCTTTCCGGCCTGTTGCTTGCTCGCAGCTTGCTTGTTCGCCGGCTGTTTGCTCGCCTCTAGCTTGGCAGCCGCCGGCTTTGCCGGCGCGTGCTTGCCCTTGTCGGCAGTGTGATGGGCGCCTTTCTTATCGTGGCTATGCGCCGGCGGCGTCTCGGGCTTCATCTCCACATCGTGCGCGGCGGCAAGCGCCGGCGGCAAAGCCGGCAAGTCGGCAATGGCGCCGGTCACGTCATCGTCGGCCTGTTCGAGCTTGGCTTGCTCGATCTTGGCTTCGGTCTGCGTTTGCTGTTCCTGCTCGACGGTGGCGAAGGCCGGCATGCTGCGGCAGGGCAGGCGGCCCACGAAAGTGAGCGCCTCGTCGCTCACGCGCATGTTGCGCCAGGCATCGACCGAGAGGCCGGTGACCTTCACGACGTAATTGCGGGTCTCGCGCGGCAAGTCGACGCGGCGCTCGAGCCATCGGGCAACGCGGCCCGGGCCGGCGTTGTAGGCGGCGGCGACCAGGCCGAGATTGCCGAATTGCATGCGCAGCTCGCGCAGCAGGCGCGCCGAGGCGGGTAGCGCCTTGATCGGATCGAACGGATCGTCGAGACCTTTTTCGGCCGCGACCGACGGCATGAATTGCGCGATGCCCTGCGCGCCTTTCTTGCTGACGTCGCCGGGATTGAGGCGGCTCTCCTGCCAGATCAGGTTGGCGAAGAACTGCACCGGAATATCGTTGGCCTGCGCCGAGGTGAACAAGGCATGGCAGAGATCGTCGAGCGACACTGCGGTGCCGCGGATGTCATTGGCGCCGGCGCTCGGGCTCGTGAGCATGCCGGCATCGATGTCGGCATTGGCCGAGGCGAGCCGCAACTGCATGTCGGCTGCGGTGGGTCGGAAAATCTGCAACGCCAGCGCGCGGGGCGCCAGCGTCGCGACGGCGAGCCGGTCGGAGCGCCCGGTCGAGGTCTCGACCAGAGGAGACGCCGCACGACCATTCGTTGTGGCGAAATATTCCGGCTCGTGTGCGGTGCCATTGAGACCGAGCAGGATGATCCCGCACGCAATGATCGATCGCATCGCGCCCCCCGTCACACCACGTTTCCCGCGGCGGCGGCCTTGCGGCGC
>Ga0335069_10006471_pt1 | contig 17018 bp, 19 predicted proteins | sample Lox_Sample_11_FD_206714 | JGI IMG/M metagenome (GOLD analysis project Ga0335069, IMG submission 206714) | Soil microbial communities from Loxahatchee National Wildlife Refuge, Florida, United States - Lox_Sample_1.1 | ecosystem: Environmental > Terrestrial > Soil > Wetlands | place: USA...
TTTCCGCCGCGATGCCGCGCCAGCAGTTCTGGCAGAAACTCTTCATGAATGGGACTCTCACCGCGCTGCAACATCGCGATCTTGTCGCGATCGTTGTCGATAGAGATGACGGAGTGCCCGATTTCGGCAAAACAGGCTGCGGCGACCAGACCCACGTATCCGGAGCCGACTACGGCTATCCGCAAGGTAAATACCTCCCAATCACTCGGAACCTAGTTTAAGGGAAAACGGTTGGTTCACCTAACCCGCGTCATTTTGTGCCAATGGCGATGAGGCTCAATCCCTTCCACGGCCAGAACCGGTCGAGGGGACGCAACAGCGGCAATGCGGTATCGAAAAACTTGAGCTGAAGACGGGAAAATCGCTTGCGATGAAGAACTTTGTTGTTCAACCACCAGCCCGGCACCGACAAACGATTGAAATCGGAGACTGCATCTACCCGGAAACCAGCCTGCTGCAGCAACTCACGAATCTCAGGGGCTTCAAATCGTTGGCGTCGACCCCGCTCCTGGTCGAGAGGTCCGAACCGGCTTTTTCCTTGCGGCACGAGGGCGATCACCTGTCCGCCTTCGGCCAGGGCCGAATACGCGCCGCGCAGCATAGCCAGTGGATCGGCCTGGTGCTCCAGCACATCGCAGAGCAGCACGGTATCGAACTGGCCCGCGAAGGGCGCGAAAGCGTCCGGGCGCGAAGGGTCCAGCTCAGCGATTCGAAGGTAGGGCTTGCCGAGGGCATACGAGCGGAGATAGCGCAGGTAATTCGGGTTCTGCTCGGTGACAACGTACAGGTCCCGCGGGATGAACTGGTTGGTAATGCTGCCCACCCCGGCGCCGATTTCCAGGATGCGGTCGCCGACGTAGGGACGAATGGTTCGGCCCTGCCACTCGATGAAGCGCCGAGCCTTTTCCAATTCGGAAACGAGCCGGGTTCCGTATTCGTCGTGCTCGTAGAGGTCGTCGATCAGCGTCCACTTCAACATCGCGCCAAGCGCCAGGAATCCGTCTTTTGGCCGGATCTTCTTGCCTTCGGCAAATGTGCGCGGCAAATAGCGGATCGGTACCTCGAAGACGCGCGCGCTGCGCTTGGCCAGCTTGAACGTGATTTCGACTTCAAAGCGAAAATCGTTGCTGCGGATGGGGATCGATTTCAGCAGCGTGGTGTTGATGGCCTTGTAGCAGGTCTCCATGTCGGTGATATGGAGATCGGTGAGCCAGTTGCTCAGCGCGGTCAGGAACTTGTTCATCAGCGTGTGCCGATACATCAGCGCACGACGATAACTGGCGGAAAGATAACGCGAGCCGAAAACCGCGTCGGCGCCTTCTTCGGCAAACGGCACCAGCAGCGCCGGGATGTCGGCCGGGTTGTACTCGAAGTCGGCATCGTGAACGATGCAGATATCTCCCGTCGCATGCGCGATGCCGGTGCGAAGCGCGCCGCCTTTGCCTTTGTTCGTCTCGTGCCGGATGAGCGTGACACGAGAGTCGTTAGCCGCCAATCGTTGCAGAACTTCGCTGGTGCCATCGGTCGAGCAATCGTCAACCACGATAACTTCCAGTTCGCGAATCAACGGATGCGACAGCGCCAGCACTCGCCGGACGCTGGCTTCCACCACGTGTCGCTCGTTGTAGACGGGCACGAGAACGCTAAGCCGAAACGACGTGGGCGGCTGCGTGGTGAATTCGCGCAACGGCGTTTCCTCGATTTCGTCAGCGTTGATGGGCGTGGTTCGCAAAACAGCCTCTGGCGGCCCGTAGCTCAGAACCATCATGGCGCAAAGCGCCGCCGTAGCGAAGTTCCATTGGTGGTACGACGGTTGCGTTTGGGCTAAGTATAAATGAACGGAAGAAGCCCGGGCCTAGTCGGACATGGCCGCCAAACCGGTGTTCGCCAGCGACACGTTGGCCAGCAGCGGCTCGGGCATTCGTGTTTCCATGGCGCGCTCGAGAGCGTCCGCCAGCACGGTGCGGAACTCGCCCGTGAGCATGTTGATGTCGATGAGCAGGTTGCGCGCGATTTCGTAGCGATAGACGGTCAACTGTGCAGACTGGCCGGAAATAGGTCCTCGCAGCGACAGCGACAGTTGCCAGGTAGAAGGTGAACTCGAGTTCTGCTCGCTTCCGGGCTTCTGCCATTCAAAGCGATAGCTGCCGTCGAAGCTTGGCCGGAACGATGCCGGAATCAGTGCCTCGCGCTGCGCGAACGGCTGCAAACTGAGTTCGAAAGCGTCAAACTCGTTGTGCTCGAACGCGGAAATCAACGCTGTGCACACGTCTCTTAGGCTGTCGGCGGAAGACAGGTCTTCCGTAGCGCGGCGAATTGCAAGGTTGTTCACGATGATGTCCTTCTGATCGACGGTGCGCTTGGCCGCGCGACCCAGTTCGGCGAACTCGTGATAGCCCAGGTGCTGAACGCCAAACGAGATCCCTACGCCCAGAACCACCAGCACAATACCGACCGAGCTGCCACCCGGGTACAGCAGCAGAAGGCTGATGAGGCCCAGCGCGGCCGAGACACCATAGAGCGTAACCACGGCCTGCTTGTGGGTGAATCCGCGTTTCAGCAAGCGATGATGAATGTGCTCGCGATCAGCGGTGAACAGCGGTTGTCCGCTCAAGTATCGCCGCACGACAGACAAGACCGTGTCCAACAGCGGCAAGCCAAACGCCACGATCGGGATCGCCACTGCGACCACCGTCGTGCCTTTTTCTGCACCAGCCAGAGATACGGCGCTCAGCATGAATCCTAGGAAGAGTGAGCCCGAATCCCCCAGGAAGATTGTCGCCGGATTGAAGTTGTACCGCAGGAATCCGAGAATCGCACCCGCGAGAACCACCGTGACCAGCGACACAAACGGATTCCCATTCAGCAACGAAACCACGAAGACCACCAACGTCGAAAACAGCGCCGATCCCGCCGAGAGCCCGTCGAGCCCGTCGATAAGGTTGAACGCGTTTGAAATCAGTAGCACCCAAAAGACCGTCAGCACAATCGAGATCACGCCATGCAGTTCGTGGTAGCCGCTGACGATGGGGAAAAACCATATCCGCACGCCGCCGTAGTAAAGCAGCAGTCCAGCAATGATCTGCACCCCGAACTTGACTCGCGGCGAGATGGGGTTCAGATCGTCGAGCAACCCCAGCACGAACATCAGGCAGGCTGGCGCCAGCACGGCGAACGTCGTGTACAACCCGAAGCCGAGGTTATGTCCAAGGAACCGCGAAATCAGAACGTAGGGAACGAGTACCAGGATGAATGTGACGCAAATCGCTATGCCACCGGCGCGTGGAATTGGGGTTCCGTGCACATCGCGCTTGCGGATGCTGCCGCATGCCCACCGGCGTCGCAACGCCAGGTTGCGCACGTAGTGCGTCAGCAGCGAACATCCCAGTAGTGCCGCGCTAAATAGAAGCAGCAGATGCATACCGAATCACGCAGCGCCCGGGGGATAGCGCAGTCGTTGTTTCCCTTGCTATTGACTGAACTGTAACCAAGACGCCACGCTTGGACAATCACGAACAGCATGGCGAATCAGGAGGGTTACGTCTGTGAACTAGCGTGATTCCGGCAGAAAAATTTGTTGACTGATGGCCCAGAACGGGAGCATTAGCACGTTGCATGCCAAGCTTTCTTGCATTGTTTATCAAGCGAGATAGTAGCCAGCATCGATCACTGGCCCAGGCGGATGGAATATTCAGATAACCAGATATTCAGATGGTCAGATTTTAGATGCCCAGCTTCTTCACTTCTTCGTTGTAATACTTGCGGTACATGATGTCCCACTCCTGCGAACCTTCCATGATGGTGCGCTTCTGGCTCTCGATCTTCTGCCGGGCGGCCTGATCGATCTTCGCTTCCTGCGCCAGCAACTCTTCCATCAGGCGGCGGACTTCCTGGCGAATGGTGTTCTTGTCTTCGACGAAATCGACGTTCTCCATCTGCGCCAGCGCCTCAGAGACGGCGCGGGCGAGCACGTTCACCTTGTCGCGCGACAGTCGGCTCATAGCACCGCCTTGTACTTTTTTACCAGTTCGTTCTTCACCTTCTTGAACATTTCCTGGTAGTTGGCGCCGGCCTTGCGCATCTCGTCGCCATAGGCTTCAAGGATCGCGCGCACCTCGTCGTTGATGCGGTCTTCGACGCTGAGTTCATCCTGCATCGCCTGCTGGACGCGTTCCTCGACTGCCTTCACCTCTTTGGTCTCGATGAACTCGCCGGCAATCAGTTTTTTTGTCAGTTGGCGGGCCAGATACCCGACATATTCTTTGGAGAAGAGCATGTGTGAACGAAATCAATCCTCGAAACCTTAGAGTTTAACATACTGACTTTTCTGCGATTTGCAGACGATGTTATTCCCCGGTTTCAGATGGGAGTATCATATAGTTCGCGGACGCGGAACTTCCGCAAAGATGGAAGGCCACTCGCCCTCGACCGGCAAAACAAAGACCAATGCAAGATAACCTCAGCACCGTTCGCGATGACATGATCGCCTTTATCGAAGGCCACGGCATGCGCCGCTTCCAGGCCTACGTCAACGAAGACGTCCAGTCGGTCATGTGGGACTTCCACGACAACCCCGATTCCTGGAAGGATTTCGTCGAACTGGCCAAGCACAGCGCCTCGCCGTTCCTCACCATGAACGACGTGACTCTCGATCGCGAGGACGTAGACTTTCTCGTCGAGCGCCTGCGCAACGCTCCTTACGCCAGCGAAGAGGACGTGGAAGAAGCGCGCTGGCTGCGTGCCTACATCGATAAGACCGGTTTCGTGCAACTCGGCTTCCCGTTCCAGGGGACCATGTTCATCTGCGAGGTCTCGACCGAGTGGTACGACCGCTACCAGCGCCTCATGGACATGGCGGAAGACCTCGGTGGCATCACCTACGACACCGAAGACAGCGACGACGAACACTAAACATGTGGCAACGCGCGCCTCGCCCGTTCAAGCGGTGTGCAGCTCCGCTACCTTTTTGCCTTCGTCTCCGTCTATCAGGTCGATGAGAATTCTGATCGCGATCCTCCTGCTCACAACCCTCTCTCTCGCTCAGTCCAATACTCCCGCTGCAAGTCCCACCGCTTCCGGCCTCGACTCCGCCAAACTTAGCGAACTCGAAGCCAAAGTCACCAATGGTGACTTCAAGAAGATCACCTCAGTTCTCATCGCTCGCCACGGACAACTGGTTTACGAGAAATATTTCGACGGCGACGCTTCCACGCTACGCAATACGCGCTCTGCCACCAAGACGGTTGCTTCCATGCTCGCCGGCATCGCCATCGATCGCCATCAACTCGCGCTCGACCAGCGCATCATGCCGTTCTTCAAAGACAAACAACCACTTCAGAATCCCGATCCCCGCAAAGACCAGATCACCGTCGAAGACCTGCTCACCATGTCGTCGATTGCCGAGTGCAACGACTGGAACGACTTCTCCCGCGGCAACGAAGAGCGCATGTACCCCATCGAGGACTGGGTCAAGTTCTATCTCGATCTGCCTGTCCGCGGATTCAGTCCTGGCGACGAACCGAAGTCGCAGCCCTACGGCCGCAGTTTCTCGTATTGCACATCGGGCGTTGCCACCCTCGGAGCTGCTCTCGAACACGCCACGGGCAGCCGTACCGACTCATTCGCGCAGAAGAACCTGTTCGATCCACTTGGAATCAAGTCGCTCAAGTGGAAGTATTCGCCGCTCAACCTGACCTTCACCGGCGGCGGACTCGAACTTCGCTCGACCGATCTACTGAAATTGGCGCAGCTGTATCTCAACGGCGGTCGCTGGCCTGATTCCCGAGGATCGCAAATTGTTCCTGAGGCATGGGTGAAAGCATCTACCCAGCCTCACGCCCAGATCGATGACCACACCAACTACGGATATCTTTGGTGGCTGCGCACCTTCAACGGCCACGCGGTCTACTACATGTCAGGCAATGGCGGGAACAAAGTCGGACTCGTGCCGGATCTCGATCTTGCGTTCGTGATCACCAGCACAAACTACGGCACGCGTGGAATGCACGAGCAGACGGACAAGATTCTTTCGGACTACGTGATCGAGTCGGTGAAATAAAGTGTGGCAACGGGCGCCCTCGCCCGTTGAGGCGGAGCGTAGCTCCGCGTCTCAGTTCACATCCGTCTTCATGCCCAGCGCTTTCAGATATCCCTCGTTCACTCGGCACTTGCTGAGCTGAATGTTGTTCAGCAGTTCGGCGAATGCCCCATCGATCATCTGCTGATCCGGTCGCACTTTCAGGCGCTCTTCGACATGTCCGGTGCCGCGCGGCAACTTCGCGAAGTCCACGATCATCTGCCAGTCTTTGGGCGGGATTACGCTGACAATCGCCGAAGTCTTCTCCAGCTTCTTGTAGGGCCAGAATGCCCAGCCGATGTTGTTTTTTTCCAGCGTGGTGCGGAAGCCGGCGATCCAGTCATCGGTATTCTCGCCCGACTCGCCCAGCCAGATCGGCACATCATAGTTCTGCCGAAGATCGAGATATTTCTGGATCACGCTGTCGTCGGTGGTCTTCGTCCAGTACAGGTGAAACGTGTACACCAGGTTGCTGTCGAACGGCTTGCCGAACACAGTGAAGTTCGTGTCCCACTGCGCGCCGCCAAGAAAGAGGATGTGGTGCGAGTCGACCTTGCGAATTTCTGCCGAGACCATTTTGTAGACCGGTTCCAGCAGGGAGTTCATTTCTTCGAGGTGATTGAATGGAGGAATGGGTTCGTTCAGCAGGTCGTAACCGAGTACGGTCGGATCGTTCGCATAGCGCGCCGCAATTCGCCGCCAGATTGCCGCCAGGTGCTGCTGCTCCTCGGGGCTCTTGAACAGCCACGGATATCCGGCGCTGTCGTCGATGTTCGCCCCGGTCTGCCCGCCGGGCGCGGCATGCATGTCGAGTACGACATAGAGGTGCTCGTCATGACACCAGCCGATCAGGCGATCGAGCAGTTTGAATCCTTCCGCCTCGTCGCTGTCGAATAGGCTCCAGTGCATCGGCACCCGAATGGTGTTGAAGCCGGCCCGATGCAGCAAAGCGATGTCATCGTGCGTAATGTAACGATCGCGATACTGCTGCCAGAATTTGGCCGAACCTTCCGGTCCAAGCAGTTCAAACACCAACGTGCGGATTTCGCTCGGCGATTGTGGCCCTCCATCGAAACGCCACATGTAGCCTTCCGGCACCATCCAGTTACCGAGATTGGTAGCGCGGATCAGCAGCGGCTTGCCGGATCCATCCACGATTTGCTGATGGTCGGTATGCGCGAACTGCGCCGAAGCGAGGGAACTGAGAACGAGAACGACAAAGAAGAGCGATTTGGCCTTGAGCACAATTTTCTCCGGGCGAAAGACTAACACCGATGAGGTGCTTGCGGCGCTATGCTTCCACCTGCCGCTCGGGGCTGCTAGGAGCAAGGCCAGCAACGTCGCGCGAGTAAATAGCAATGCCGGGCATGGCGCTCAGCCCGTGTAAGAAGATGCTGAGCAGCACCGTAGCCATCACCACCACGCGGATCCTGGGTTCCCCGGGCAAATGAAGTTCTTGCTCCAGGTAAACAAGTCCCAGCACGATCGACGCCAGCCCGCGTGGCCCGAACCATCCCATGAACAAGATGGAAGCCCGGCTCAACCGAGTCCCAATCAGTGCAATCGCCACGGGCAGCATTCGCACGACAGTGAGGCTCAAGATGGCGTAGATCCAGCAACCCGGCGTGAACTGTTGCCAATCCCGTATGACGACCATTCCGAATAGAAAAAAGACACTGAGGTTGAAAATCTGGCCCCATTCTTCGGCGAACTCGACACTGTGCGTACTGGCTTGCTTGAATGGAACCTGAACCGCCAGCCCAGCGACAAATGCGGCGATAAACAGGCTGGCGTCCAGCATCTCAGCAAACAGCAGGCAGAAGAGAGGTAACGACACGACGGCGATTTGTTGGAACCCTTCGCTCATCCACTTGCGATTGTTGGCAACGCGGAGCATGCCTCCTCCGAACAGGCCAATGCCGATTCCTACGAGGATGCCGAGCCCTAGTTGTTCGCCCATGAACTGCAACAGGGCTGTCGTGCCTCCTTCAATTTTTGCCGCGGCCAGCGCCATGAAAAACAGCAGGAATGGGACAGAAAGGCCGTCGTTTAAGCCAGCTTCCACGTTCAACGCCTGGCGAATGCGCATCGGCACGCGTTCGCTACTTACCACAACCTGGCCCAGACCGGCATCAGTCGGCGCCAGTATGGCGCCAAGAATCCCCGCCTCCCACCACGAAAGTCCTGGAAACACGACGCGTGCCGCCAGTGCTCCCAAGACGATGGTGAGCAACATTCCCGCGCTCAACAACCGTGCAGGCAGCGTGCCGATGTTCCGCAGAATGCTGAGATCCGTGCGGCTGGCGTCGGTGAACAACAGCAGTACCAGGCCGAGTTCGGCAACCCGAAGGAAAACCGTGGAGGTGACGGCCGCAGCGGCAACGTGCACCCACTTGGTAGAAAGCAGCATGCCCAAAGTGGTGAATACGATTGGAGCAGTAAGAGGCGTCTGTGCTAACCGTTTCGAGAAGAGTGCATACAAGAACAGAATCGCTACAAAAATAGCGGCTGTCATCATGGATTTTCGGCTCTCGCTGACTGCTACCTAGGATTACTTGGATATTCCGCCTTCCCGTAACTGGTAGTTTTGCTGGTCTCCCCTCGATGCCGCTATTCTTGGCCATCCGATTGCAACGGCTCCCATTTTGGGAATGACGGTCTAACGAATACGTTAGATTTCTCTGGACTACAGCATTCGCCTTCGTTCATGCTGAATTGGGTGCTCCACTCAACCTTCTTTTGGTTGCGTGGGGATGGTGGCGTGGGAGCCACGAGAGTTACTGATTGATATACAAGGCGAGACATTGCGAACCACACCGAATCCGATAACTGGAATGAAATCAAGAACTTGATCGCTAGTGGTTTGTTTTCCTATTCTTAGCGAAAAGTCCGTGCGTAAGTTGTTGATTTCACTACTCGGCCTGAAGGCGTAGGTATCTCAGAAGGGTAACTTCAACGTTAACAACTGAATTGTGCAGAAGGTGAAGAAAAGCTAAGGGTGCCCCACCCTAGCCCTCTATTGGCGTAAGGGTGTGTGGAATCCCTGCGTGCTAGAATTTTCTGTTTGCCCTCATCCACACGCTCAGTTGTGCCGGCCCGCACTGATGCGGCATTTTGGCGAGGGCATGTTTTCCCCAGCGAAGGCCGATTGCAGTTGAGAGTCAAAAAGGATTGATATGCCGGAAACGATGCTGGCAGTAGTAAAGCCCGAGGCTGCGCCGGGCGCGGAGGTCCGCGAAGTGCGCATCCCGAAGTTCGGCCCCACCGACGTCCTGGTGAAAGTCGATGTCGCCTCCGTCTGCGGTACCGACCTGCACATCTATAACTGGGACCCGTGGGCCCAGCACCGGATCCACCCGCCGCTCATCCCCGGGCACGAATTCTGCGGTCACGTAGCCGCCGTCGGTGACGAAGTCACCACCGTTCAGGAAGGCGACTTCGTTTCGGCCGAGATGCATGTCGCCTGCGGCAAGTGCCTGCAATGCCGTACCGGCGAGGCGCACATCTGCCAGAACGTGAAGATCATCGGGGTCGATGCCAACGGCGCCTTCGCCGAGTACGTGGTTATCCCCGAAACGAATATCTGGAAGCTCGATCCAGCGATCCCGAAAGAATACGCGTCGATCCTCGATCCGCTGGGAAACGCCGTTCATACCGTACTCGCCGGCGACATCGCCGCCAAGACCGTCGCTATCACCGGTTGCGGTCCGATCGGATTGTTTGCCATTGAAGTGGCGCACGCGTGCGGCGCTACCCAGGTGTTCGCCATTGAAACGAACGTCTATCGGCGCAAAATCGCCGAGCAGATGAAAGCCGACTTTGTGCTCGATCCGGCCGCGCAGGACGTGAAGCAGATCGTGCTCGACGCGACGAACGGTGTTGGCGTTGACGTGGTGCTCGAGATGGCTGGCCATCCGAGCGCGATCCGGAGTGGATTCGACATTCTGCGTCGCGGTGGACGCATTTCGCTGCTGGGCATTCCCTCCAAGCCGATCGCTCTCGACTTCGCCGACGACATCATCTTCAAGGGCGCAACCATCCAGGGCATCAACGGCCGCAAGATGTACCAGACCTGGTACCAGATGACCGCGCTGCTCAAGGCCGGCAAGTTGAACCTGCATCCGGTGATAACGGACAAGTTACAAATGAAAGACTTCAATAAAGGCATGGAACGCCTGCGCACGGGCGAAGCCAGCAAGATTCTGCTGTATCCGAACGGAAGCAAGTAAGGTCGCAATGGGATTGGATGCTTACGTACTCTGCGCATGCTTTCGGGAGGGCAAAACAAAGCCGCATCCTCTACCAGACCTGCTAATTGACGATGCCATTTATGGCCCAGGACTCGACCAGTCTGCAGCGCCAACCCTGGAGCAGTGGCTGCTGCATGACCGTTGGCGGCTTGACGCATGCGAGCATAAAAATGGTGAGCTGATTCACAAACGACTTGGAAACATGTCATGGATTGGTGCTGTGCGAGCCGATGTGGAATCGATCGAGAGAACGTCGTCTAGTAGATTTCCACTCGTGCTCGATAAGGTTGTTTTTGACGGAACGCATAGTGGCGATTGGATTCCACCAGGAGACGTGCCGGAACTCTCAAACGAGGTTTCAGCCCTTCGTGAATTTGTGCTCGATGAATTTCTTTCGGACTTCGTGCGGTCAATGTCCGAACTTTGCGAAGCCAGCCTGAAAACTGGCAATCCGATCCTGTTTTGAGATTTGTAGCTATTCCACCACTCCCTCAAACAGATCGTGTTCCATCTTGCAGTCTCTCGGCGTGATCGCAGCCGCGAGATGGAAGCGCTCCTTTGTTCCGCGATTGCGAGCGTAGTTTTCGAATAGCGGCAGCAGCGGATTTTGGCTGGTGTGCGCTGCGAATGCCTTGATCTTGAGCTCGGTGACATCGCCGGTTTCGATGATCGCTGTTGTCGGTGCCGGCGAAATTGGCTGGCGATCAGGAAGACTGAACGCGTTGGTTGTGTAGTAGAGCTTCTGCGCGCGATGCGGTTTCAGTCCCGCTTCGATCTGGTCGACGAAGCGATTGGTTCGTCCCGCCCAATGAAACGCCGCGGTCGCGAACAACCCAGCCATCGAGTGATCGGTGTGCGCCGTGACGCTGCCTTCGGTGCCAATCGTCGCAATCACCTGCGGACGAATCTCGCGGATGCGTTTCGCCAGTGCTTCTGCGGCATCGTAAGTCGTCACGCGATCGAGCTTGCTGTCCGGAAAGTCGAGCACTTCGCCATGCGTGACATGCAGCAGCTTGCAGGCTTCGGCGAACTCCCGCCGCCGCATCGTTGCCAATTCTTCGTCGGATGTGGCTCCGCCGCGATGACGCGCCGCAGTTCCGGCTGTCAGGCAGACAACGTACGTCTCGACTCCTCGCCGATGATATTCGAGCAGCGTTCCGGCGAAGCTGCCCACTTCGTCGTCAGGATGAGCCGTAATGCACAGCAGCTTGAGCAAACGAGCCTCCGCGTTCAGGCAGCATTTTAGACGGATGACCGAATTCGACGTTGGGCGCCAACCAACCCGCGATTCTGAGCGACAGTTCGATCTGGGTAACGTTCCGATTGAGGATCGCGTAGTGCTGGAAGTGCTGGCGCCCAGCGGCGAGCGGTTGTGCAAGTTTCATCTAGATCTTCTTTGAAAGAAAACACGGAGGACGGAGAGCACCGAGTTTCACGGAGGATTCTTAAAGGTTATGAACGCGACGTGAGCAGCGGGTTTGGTCGGAACACGGCGTTGTTCTTTCGGAGATGCTAATCCAAAACAACTCCGTGTTCTTCGTGGGCTCCATCCTCCGTGGTTTCAGTTTCTTCTTCCAGCATGAAGGCCAATGCCTCCTGTGGTGAAGCGGCGTTCCATACAGGGTAGAAAGACTGGCGATGCAGCGGCGAAGGTCCGTACTGCTTGAGCGCAGCGATGTGCGCGGGCGAGCGGTAGCCCTTATTTGATGCAAGCTTGTAAGCAGGAAAGATCGGATCCCAGGCCGAGATCATCGCATCACGCTCGACCTTGGCGACGATGGAGGCGGCGGCAATTGAAGCCGAGAGTGCATCGCCATGGATAATGGCTTTCTGGCGCAGGTCGAGGTCGAGCTTCATGGCGTCGATAAGCAGGCAATCGGGCCGCGGATTTAGAGCCTTAACGGCTTCGAGCATTGCCAGTCGCGTGGCGTGGTAAATGTTGAGTTGATCGATACGCGCGACATCGACGGCGGCAATCGACCAGGCGATGCAGTGGTCTTTTATTCGCGCCGCGAGTGTCTCGCGGCGTTCGCGTGGCAGCAGCTTTGAGTCTCGCAAACCTTTGATCCGGTACTTGGGATCGAGGATAACGGCTCCGGCGACAACGGGTCCGAAGAGGGCTCCACGGCCGACTTCATCGACTCCGGCGACGAGTTGCGCGCCATCGCACCAGAGCTCCCGCTCAAACTTCGTCGTGCACTTCAAACGCTTGAGCAGGCGCATCTTCAGGGTCGCCTTGGAGACGCCGTCCGGATTCGGGTATTTGGGTTTGCGGGGCACGCTTGGTGAGATTGTAACCGCGGATTCAACGCAGAGGCGCAGAGACACAGAGATTTCTTTTGGATGCCAGATGCTTCATCGAAACTGGAAGAACCGATCACTGCAAGAACTACCAGTTCCTCGCTCGCATGGCGGTGCGGTAGCGTGAGGCCCTTCGAGGTGCGCGATGAGGAAGTCGATCGAGAACATCGTCTCCGTCATTTTGACAGCGGTGGCTTTATGTAGCTGTGTGTTGTCTCAAGCTGCTCCTGAGGTTTACACCGGCATGCTGATCGCTTCGGAAGCCGTCGCCGGTAAGGGCGCGGGGCGCATCAATATCCGCATCATGGCGTACACCACGGATTCCGAAAAGACGAGCCTGAAGAACGCGTTCCAGAAGAGCCAGGACGACGGGATGGCGCTACTGCGAGGAATGGACAAGGGCTTCATCAACATCGAAGGCCAGCCAGGACGCAAGATTTATGCGGTGTTCTCGCGCAACCTGCAAAAAGGACACGAGGTGATCATTGTCAGCGAACATGTAGCCTCAGGGCTCGAGAAATGGAACAACGTTGATGTCAAGCAACATCCCTTGGCAGTAGTTGACCTGCGGTTCAACGATTCCGGCGATCCCGTGAAGGGGGAGGTCTTTCCCGCGGTAAAGCTGAACATCACTGCTGATGGTTATCCTGACGTGCAGACGGACGACTCGAACAAAGTCATCATGACGGAACTGGCACGAAAGAGGTAACCCCGCCCGACCTCCACAGGAAAAGAATGCCTGTGCTACACAAGCAAAGCCCCTCGCACGTGTGTACGAGGGGCTTCGTGTTCGGCCAGTGAAACTTAGCCTTTGGTGGCGGCTGCCGTCGGCTGCTCGCGATCGGCTTCCTTCAGGCGAGCGGCTTTGCCGCGCAGTCCGCGAAGGTAATACAGCTTGGCACGGCGGACTTTGCCCGAGCGTGTGACGTCGATCTTGTCGATGACAGTGGTGTTCATCGGGAAGATGCGCTCGACGCCGTGCCCGAAGCTCATCTTGCGGACGGTGAAGCTGGCTTGCGGGCCGGACGTCTTCTTGATCACGACGCCTTCGAATGCCTGCAGGCGCTCTTTGTCGCCTTCCTTGATTTTCACTTGCACGCGGACGGTGTCGCCGGGCTTGAAGTTGGGATGGGTGCGCTGCACCTTGGCGTTGAATCGTTGAATAATCGGTGATGTCGACATGTTCTTTTCCTTCTACATCTGCGCCAGGCGCAGGATTTCTTTAAAAGCTCTCAGCTATTCAGCCGTCAGCTCTCAGCTTGATCTCAGAGCCGAGAGCTATGAACGTTCCGACCGCAATTCGTCCAGCAGCCTGCGGTCTTCGTTACTCAGCTCCACTTCGTCTAGCAATTCGGGACGGTTGCGGAGCGTTTTGCGCAGCGCCTCTTTCCGGCGCCAGCGCTTAATTTCTTCGTGGTTCCCGTTCAACAATGGCTCAGGAACCGACATGCCCCGGAACTCCGCGGGGCGCGTGTAATGCGGGTAGTCGAGCAATCCGCCCGATCCGCAGGTGGAACTCGGCTCGCCTTCGACCACGTGCTCGCCGTGCGTGAACGACTCCTGCTTCGACGAGGCCTCGTTGCCCAGCGCTCCCGGGATCAGCCGAGTGACCGTATCCACGATCAGCGCCGCGGCAAGTTCCCCGCCGCTCAGGACGAAGTCGCCGATTGAAATCTCGCGATCGGCAAGCTCCTCGGCGACGCGCTCGTCCACTCCCTCGTACCGGCCACAGATGATCGTAATACGATCTAACTGCGACAACTCTGCAGCCAGCTTCTGATCAAACCGCTGACCGGCGGCCGACAAGAGAATCACAGATTCGCGACTCTTGTCGCGGGCGAGGGCGTCCGCGCTACGAATGCCTTCAATACATTCAAAGATCGGTTCCGGCTTCAGCACCATGCCTTCGCCGCCGCCGAAAGGGCGGTCATCCACGGTGCGGTGCTTATCTTTGGTAAACGCCCGCAGGTCGTGAAGGTTGATCTCGACCAATCCGGCCTCTTTCGCCCGCCGGATAATGCCGAAATCGAATGGGCCGCGAAAGAAGTCGGGAAATATCGTGACTATTTCAAACTTCATTTCGCAAGCTCTCAGCTTTCAGCTAACAGCTCTCAGCAAAAAACTGAAAGCTGACGGCTGAGAGCTGATGGCTACTTCTGCTGCTTCTTTTCCTCCGCCGTAATGGGAGCGTTGATCTCCAGCATCCCTTCGGGCAGATGCAGCGCAATCTTCTTCTGGCCGATGTCCACGCGTTCGGTGAACGCTTCGGTGAGCGGGATCATGTGTTCCTGCTTACCATCTCGGACGATCAGCAGTGGCGCTTCTCCAGCGCCAAACTCCACGTCGGCAACGGTGCCGATCTCGCGGCCGCTGTCGGTTACGGTACAAGCGACCAAATCACTGACGTACCAGGTACCGCTTTCCAACTGCTTGCGCTCGCTGAGCGGAACCTGGATTTCGCTCCTCAGCAGCGCCTCGGCGTCGTTCATCGTCTCGACGCCCGCGAACTTCAAAATCAGCATGCCCTTGTGGGGCCAAACGTCGTTTATAAGTAATTCGCACCGCTCACCAGTTGCGAGAAGTGCGAACACCCGAGCCCCCGGCTCGAATCGTTCGGGGAAGTCGGTCAAAAGATCGACCGCGACTTCGCCGCGGCGTCCCTGCGTTTTGACCACGCGGGCGATGGTGATGAACTCGTCGTTCTCAGGCAACAAGGTTATTCGACAATGTCCAGCACGTAACGCTTGTTCTGGCGCTCGCTGACGGCGTCCAGAATGCTGCGGATCGCTTTCGCCGTGCGTCCGCTTTTGCCAATCACCTTGCCCAAGGCTTCTTCGGGAACCGTAAGCTCGAGGACGTACTCGCCGTCTTCTTCGAACGGTTCGACGGAGACGCCATCGGAGCTGCCAACCAGCGCCTTGGCGATGTCTTCAACCAGCGTTTTGACGTTTTCGTCGGTGATCTGGGGCATTCGTCGCTCGCCTGATGTTGTTGCCAAATTGGTAAAAACTACGCCGCCGGAGCAGTTTGCACCGCAGGCAATTTAGAGACGAGCACGCGAACGCGATCGCTCAACTGCGCACCCTTGGAAACCCAGTAATCCACGCGGTCCTTCTTAATGTTGACCGTCGCGGGACTGGTGCGGGGATTGTACTGTCCCACTACTTCCACGGAACGGCCGTTGCGGGCGCGGTCCTTCTCGATCACGACGACACGATAGTACGGTTGCTTGCGCGCTCCAACGCGCGCCAAACGAATCATCAGCACGTTAACTGATTCCTTTTCTAGAATTTCCGGATGAGGATCGGTAATCCTGCTCAGGCAAGAATGCATGAGCCACACCGGCGCACCCACGGGACACACCAACACTCAGGGTGCAAACCGTTATTATTACGTAAGTTGAGGGGTTTGGGCAAGCGGAAGCGATTTGCGGCTCAGCCCCACGGCGCTTCCGGCGCACGAATCGCGGTCGCGCTTCTTCGGCTTTCTCTGCGCGGTACCCGCTCGGCGCAATCACCAATGGCCGGGTCATCCGTGGAAAACCCTTTAATCTCCCGATGTACAATAAAGGTTTACCCCCAGCTTAGATGGACCGACAGAGATGATTCACTTTCCTGTACCCGAAGCGCTTACCTTCGATGACGTTCTTCTACTCCCAGCCCGCTCCGATGTAACGCCCGCCGAAGCTAGTACCCAGACGCGGCTTACACGCAACATCACGCTGAATATCCCGCTGCTGACCGCGGCCATGGATACGGTCACCGAGTCGCGAATGGCGATCGCCATCGCGCAGCAGGGCGGACTCGGCGTGGTGCATCGCAACCTCACCATCGAGCAGCAGGCTGGCGAGATTGACAAGGTGAAGCGCTCGGAGAGCGGCATGATTGTCGATCCCATCACGCTTTCACCCGAGGCGAAGGTTTCCGATGCGCTCGAAGTGATGCGACGGTATCGCATCTCGGGCGTGCCGATTACCAAGAACAAGAAGCTGGTCGGGATCCTCACCAATCGCGATTTGCGCTTCGAGACCCGCACCGACATTCCGATCGCCAAGGTGATGACCAAGGAGAACCTGATCACCGTTCCGGTCGGCACTACGCTCGAAGAGGCGGAAAAAGTTCTACACCAGCATCGCGTCGAAAAGTTGCTGGTGGTCGATGACAAGTACAACCTCAAGGGCCTGATCACGGTTAAGGACATCCAGAAGAAGCTGAAGTATCCGAGCGCCGCCAAGGACGAGCAGGGAAGACTGCGGTGCGCGGGCGCAATCGGCGCAACGGGCGACTTTTTCGAACGCGCGCAGGAACTGGCAAAAGCGAAGGTCGACGCCTTGGTCATCGACAGCGCGCACGCGCACTCGACGCGGGTGCTCGACGCGATGAAAGCCGTGA
>Ga0335069_10006472_pt1 | contig 17013 bp, 16 predicted proteins | sample Lox_Sample_11_FD_206714 | JGI IMG/M metagenome (GOLD analysis project Ga0335069, IMG submission 206714) | Soil microbial communities from Loxahatchee National Wildlife Refuge, Florida, United States - Lox_Sample_1.1 | ecosystem: Environmental > Terrestrial > Soil > Wetlands | place: USA...
ACGGCAGTGTCGACCGCGGCGAGCAGCTCCTGAGGTGTCGCGTTGGCGTGGGCGGACATCAGCCCGCGCAGACGCGCAACCCCGAAGCGCTCGCTCGAGCCGGCCGTCTCGGTCACGCCGTCGGTGTACAGCAGGATCAGCTCGCGGTCGACCGAAAGCTGCTGTTCCGGCCACTGCGGATCGGCGAACGCGCCGAGCAGCGGACCGCTGGCGGGCGCCTCGCGAACCTCGCCGTTCGCCGAGACGATCATCGCCGGCGGGTGTCCTGCCGAGCTGAGTACGACGCGGTTGCCGGCAAGCTGCGCGCACAGGACGGTGCAGAGCGCATCGCCTGGACGCTGCCTGAGGAACTCGTTGAGGCGGCCGAGAATCGCCGAGGGCTGCGGCTCAGCACGGCTGGCAAAACGGGCGCCGTGACGCATCAGGGAGGTCATCGCGGCGGCGCGGATCCCCTTTCCCGCGACGTCGCCGATCAGCGCGCACCAACCCTCGTCCGTGTCGAACAACTCATAGAAGTCGCCCCCGACGTCGACGCTGGTCTCCGATCCGGCCGGTCGATAGAGCGCCGCGATCTCCCAGCCGGGCACCTCTGGCGGCTCGTCGGGAAGCAGGCTTCGCTGAAGCGTGGCAGCGACGTCCAAGAGCGCGGTGTGCAGGCGGGCATTCTCGACTGCGGCTGCTGCCCGGCCGGCCAGCTGCTCGGCCAGCGCGAGGTCCTCGCCGTCGAGCCGGCGCAGAGATTCCGCGGTCACGAGCGTCATCACGCCGAGGATCCGTCCGGGGACGCGCATCGGGACGATCGCGACCGAGCGCATGTGCAGCTCGCGCAGCAGTTGCAGTTGCGGCTCGTCGGCCGCGACCTGCTGAAGCTGAGCGTCGGAGATCGACGGGTAGAGCTCGGACGTGCCGGTGCGCAGCACGCGACGGAGTGCTCCCCCGGGATCGAAGTCGGTGGTCGCGCGCTCCCGAAGCCGCGCGGCGAGCGCCCGCCGTTGGGGATCTCGGTGCGCGGTCACCACGTTTTCCCTGCGGAGGTTGTCGTCGACCAGGTCCACGATGCACCAGTCCGCCAGTGCCGGCACCGCGACCTGGGCGACGTTGCGCAGCGTCTGCTGGTAGTCGAGCGAGGACACGAGCAGCTGTCCGGACTCGGCGAGCACCCGCGTGCGCAGCTCGGCCATCTTGACCGCAGTGACGTTCTCGATCACGGTCACGGCGGCGAGCATCTCGCCGTCGACATCGCGCAGGACGCCCGCCTTCAGCAGGCGCCATCGCACCTCGCCGGTCGTGCGGTCGACCGCGCGCAGGAGCAGCGGCTCGGCGGGCTCGCCGCGCAGCAGCTTCACGGACGGAAGATCCTCGAGGTGCAGGGTGCGTCCGTGCTCGTCCGTGACGAGATAGTCGTCCATCAACGCCCGCGGCGACCGCGCGCGCAGGTCCTCAAGCGAGTCATACCCCATGTCCTGGCGGGCCGCCTTGTTGGCATAGATGATCGTGTCGTCCGGCGCCCGGATCGTCACGGCCTCGTCGAGGATCTCGAGCAACTCGAGGAAGCCCGGTCCTCCACCCCGCAAGAGCTGGTCCTCGAGTGCGGCGGTCCAGCGCAGACCTCAGCCTCCGGTGAGAAGTTCCTCCGGCGAGTCGGCAAGCACCATCCGCTCCTCCACGCCGGTGAGACTGAGGAGGCGCTGGACTTGCTGCGAGCCCCGAATCAGAGCGAATCGTTTGCCGGCTTGCTCGGCCCGCTGGTGCGCCTTGACGAGCGTGCTCAGGCCCGTCGAATCCATGAACTCGAGGCCGCGGAGGTCGACCACGACGAGCGCCGCCGCCGCGTCGAGCATCCGCGTCAGCTGCTGGTCGAGCGTGGCGCTGGACGCGAGGTCGAGCTCACCACTGACAGCTACCACGCACATCTCCCCCTGATTGTGCACCTCGGTAAGGAATGGACTCTGCACGCTCAGAGCGAGCGTACTGATCTGGCACAACGGTTGCCTGGATCACGTTGTGCCGCACCCGGGCGGGGCCGAGTGCAGGGCCAACGTTCGCGAGCGCTTGATCCGCTCTGGGATCGGGTAGCCGAGGCCTACGGCCCGGGAGGCCTTGAGATCGTGAAAGGAGGAAAGAAATGATCGCTTTGCTCGTGTTGCTGCTGATTCTCGCGTTGTTCGGCGGGCTTGGCTTCGCAGCACACTTCCTGTGGATCGTGCTGATCGTGGCGCTGGTCCTCTGGGTGCTCGGATTCCTCATCGGCGGAGTCGAGTCGGGAGTCGGCCGCCGACGGTGGTACGGGCGCTGGTAGGCGCGACCTGCGGACTGGCGGACGACGTCGCGCGCTACTCGCCGCGACGATCGTCCGTCAGCTCGCGCAGCCGCTGCAGCGATTTGCGCAGCAGGCGCGAGACCTGCATCTGCGAGACCCCGACGCGCTCTGCGATCTCGGTTTGCGTGAGGTCCTCGTTGAACCGCAGAAACAAGATCTGGCGTTCACGTTGGGGTAGATGTTTGGCCGCGGCAAAGATCGTCGCCTGATCGTCGACGAGCTCCAGCCGATGGTCGCCGGTACCGACGGCATCCAACCTGCTGCTCGGGTCGTCAGCATCGCGCTGGAGCGGGGCATCCAGCGAGATGGCGTCGTACGCCTCCGCCGTCTGCAGACCATCGATCACTTCCTCCTGGCTGATCTCCAGGTACTCGGACAGCTCCCCGATGGTGGGGGGCCGGCCGGTCTGAGCGCTGATCTTCTGCTGTGCGTCGAGGACCTTGCGGGCACGTTCCTGCGCGCTGCGGTCCACGTGCAGCGCCCAGCCGGAATCGCGGAAATACCGCTTTAGTTCGCCGACGATCGTTGGCACCGCAAACGATGTGAATGCGAACCCCCGGCCGGGGTCGAACCGCTCTACGGCCTTGACGAGGCCGAGGCTTGCTACCTGAACGAGATCTTCGTAGGGCTCGCTCGAGGGTATGTATCGCCGTGCGATCTTGCGTGCGAGCGGTAAGAACCGCTCAATCAATTCGTCGCGAACTCGTCGGTCCCCATACCGCCGCCACCGATTGAACAACTCAGCAGAGCCGGCAGCTCTTGCGGGCGAGCGCGTCATCGCCGTCGCCGCCATCGCTGACCTCCCTGGTGTCGTGCAGACGTATCGTGTTGTAGCACACGTTGGTCCCTGTCTACTCGACTTAACGCGGCGACGCGAAGGCGGGTTGGAAGGTTGAGCCGAGACGCTGTGCGGTGGTCGCGGCGATCGCTACGAGCTACGCCGGTGTGCAGGCGTCGCTCCGTGATTGGAATACTCCGAAGACGAACATGGCACGGGCTCGCTTCACATCGCCGCTGGCCGAGTCGATCGCTCCCGATCTCGAGGAGCGGTTCCTCCGGTACGTGCGGATCGACACGCAATCGCGACGCGAGCGCGAGCGCTCGCCGAGCACGCCCGGGCAGCTCGAGCTGGCGAGGATGCTCGTCTCCGAGTTGGCGTCGTTCGGCCTCGAGGACGCCGCGCTCGATGAGAACGGGTACGTCACCGCGACGCTCCTCGGCAACGGCGACCGGGGTCGCGACGGCCGCGAGCGGTCCGCGACCGCCGCGTTCGGCGTGCTCGCACACCTCGACACGAGCCCGGACGCCCCCGGTGCCGGCGTCGAGCCGATCGTCCATCGTGCCTACGACGGTGGCGTGATCGAGCTGCCCCGTGAGGGCACACGGCTTGACCCCGCCACGATGCCCGAGCTCCTCGAGAAGGTCGGCCACGACCTCGTGACCGCGAGCGGCGACACGCTGCTCGGGGCCGACGACAAAGCCGGTGTCGCGGAGATCATGAGCGCCGTCTCGTACCTCGCGGCGCACCCGGAGATCGAGCGCCCGACGTTCCGCGTGGCGTTCACGCCGGACGAGGAGATCGGTGAGGGAGCCAGCTTGTTCGACATCGAGCGCTTCGGTGCCGGCTGCGCCTACACGCTTGACGGGTCGACGCTCGGCGAGCTCCAGGACGAGACGTTCTCGGCGTACGAGGCGATCGTCACCGTCACGGGCGTCGACGTGCACCCAGGCCAGGCGACCGGCAAGCTCGTCAACGCGCTCCGACTCGCCGCACAGATCGTCGCCGGGCTGCCGGCGGACACGCTCACGCCCGAGACGACGTCCGGCCGCACCGGATTCATCCATCCGTTCTCGCTGACCGGGACCGCCGGGCAAGCGCGGATCCGATTGATCGTGCGCGATTTCGACGAAGCTCTGCTCGAGTCCCATGTCGAGCTGCTGCGGGAGGTCGCCCACCGCGTCGTCGACGCGGAGCCGCGGGCGCGCCTCGATCTCGACGTGCGTCGGCAGTACCGGAACATGCGCCAGTTTCTCGAAGACGTTCCCGAGGTGACCGCCGCCGCCGAGGAGGCGATCAAGGCCGAAGGCATCGACCCGATCCGGGTCCCGATCCGTGGCGGCACGGATGGCTCGCGGCTGAGCGAGATGGGCCTACCGACACCGAACATCTTCACCGGCGGTCACGAGTATCACTCGGTTCGGGAGTGGGCCTCGATCCAGGATATGGCCGCGGCCGCGGCGACCGTCGTAAGGCTCGCCGAGGTGTGGGCCCGCCGGGGGAAGTAGGCTCCCGCTCCGATGGCGTTCTCCGGATCATTCGCTTCGGTGGACGGCGAGATCATGCTCGCCTCTCGCGCGACGATTCCCGCGACCGACGAGGGCCTGCTGCGCGGGGACGGAGCATTCGAGGTCGTCCGCGTCTACGACGGCGAGCCGTTTGCGCTCGAGGAGCATCTGCGCCGACTCGAGCGCTCGGCATCGAACCTGCGCCTGCCGGTCGATCTCGAGGCTGTGCGGTCCGACTGTCACCGGCTGCTGGCCCACGCCGGCGCAGGCCCGGACCACGAACTGCTGCGGATCGTGATCACTCGCGGCGGGCACCGGCTGATGCTCACCGAGCCGCTGCCGGCCACCCCCGAGCGGATCCGGCTGGGGTCGATCACGTACTCGCCGACGCGCATCCTCGATGGAATCAAGTCGCTGTCGTATGCGGCGAACATGCTGGCGTCGCGGCTGGCGCGCGAGCGCGGCTTCGACGAAGCGCTGCTCGTCACGCCGCACGGGCGCGTGCTCGAGGCGCCGACGAGCTCGATCTTCTGGGTCAAGGACGGCGCGATCCTCACGCCTCCGCTCGATGACCACATCCTCGCGTCGATCACACGCGCGATCGTCCTCGAGGTGACCGACGCGGTGGAACGCTCGTGCACGCTGGAGGATCTTGCCGCCGCGGACGAGGCGTTCCTCGCGTCGACAACCCGCGAGGTTCAGCCCGTCGCTGCGATCGACGATCACCCGCTGGCCGGGGAGGCTCCGGTCACCGACCGCGCTGCCGCCGCGGTCGCGCAGCGAATCCGGTCGATGCGTGCGGGCGGGTGAGAGTCCTCACCGTCATTGGCAACCGCCCGCAGTTCATCAAAGCGGCAGCCGTCACGCCGGTGCTGCGCCGGCACCACGACGAGGTCCTGATCCACACCGGACAGCACTTCGACGACGCGCTGTCGTCGGTGTTCTTCACCGAGCTCGGCATCCCAGCGCCGGATTTGGAGCTCGGCATCTCGCTTGGCTCGAACTCCTCGCAGACGGCGAGGATGCTCGCAGCACTCGCGCCCGCACTGTCGGATCTGCGGCCGGATCTCGTGCTCGTCTACGGTGACACCAATTCCACGCTCGCCGCGGCGCTCGCCGGGGCGCAGGCCGGGATTCCGGTCGCCCATGTCGAGGCCGGGATGCGCTCGTTCGACCGTACGATGCCCGAGGAGCTCAATCGTGTGCTCGTCGATCACGCCAGTGCGCTGCTGTTGTGCTCGTCGCACGTGGCGGCGGACAACCTGCGGCGCGAGGCCGTGGCCGGGGCCGTGGAGGTCGTCGGCGACGTGATGGTCGACGTCGCTGCGCGCGTCCAGCCGCGCGCGCGGGAGCGGATCGATCTGCTGGCCGCTCGTGGACTGCGGCCGGGGGAGTACGTGCTCGCCACCGCGCACCGTGCCGGGAACGTCGATCAGCCCGAACGGCTCGAGCTGCTCGTCGAGCTGCTGCTGGCAATCCCGTATCCAGTGGTGCTGCCGCTCCATCCGCGCACGCACGCTCGACTGCGCGACGGCGGTCTGCTCGGCAGCCTGCAACGGTCCGACCGGGTGATCGTGACCGGGCCGCTCGGGTACGTCGAGCTCACGGCATTGCTGTGCCACGCGCGAGCCGTCCTGACCGATTCCGGTGGGCTTCAGAAGGAGGCCTACCTCGCCGGCATCCGCTGCATCACGCTGCGACCGAGCACGGAGTGGGTGGAGACCGTCGAGCTCGGGTGGAACGTGCTCGCCGATCTCGATCGCGACGCCGCGATCGCGGCGCTCGACACCGCGCCGCCGGCCGAACGGCCGCCGCTCTACGGCGACGGGCATGCCGGCGAGCGGGTCGTCGAGGCCCTGAGCGGGAGCCCGGTCGGGAGCCGCACGTGAGCGAGGTCGCACGCGGGGCGCTCGTCTCCACGGACGCGGTCCTCGCGGACGATGTGTCCGTCGCGCACGGAGCCGTGGTTGAGGCGGGAGTGCGCATCGGCGCCGGCGCGTCGATCGGCGCCGGCGTCGTCATCCACGCAGACACCGTGGTCGGCGAGCGAGGCGTCGTCGAGGCCGGCGCGGTGCTCGGCAAACGGCCCCGATTGCGAGCCGGGTCACAGGCCGGCGGCTCCGAGCTCGACGGGCTGATCCTCGAGGCGGATGTGACCGTCTGTTCGGGCGCCGTCGTCTATGCCGGCGCGCACATCGGTGCCGGCTCGATCGTCGGCGATCAGTCTCAGTTGCGCGAGCGCGCCACACTCGGCGCAGGGTCGGTTCTCGGGCGCGGCTCGACGATCGATTTCGACAGCCGCGTCGGCGATCGCGTGTCGATCCAGACCGGGGTGTACATCACGGCCGGCTGTGTGCTCGAGGATGACGTGTTCGTCGGGCCGGGCGTCGTGACGACCAACGACCACTCGATGGGTCGCCGTCCCGGGGGGGAGCCGCTCCGCGGCCCGGTGCTGCGCCGTGCATGCCGTGTCGGCGGTGGCGCGGTCCTCCTCCCCGGCATCGTCATCGGCGAGGAGGCGTTCGTCGCGGCCGGCGCCATCGTGACCCGCGATGTCGGCGCTCGCGAGGTCGTGATCGGGGTTCCCGCCCGCGTCGTCGGGCACGTGCCCGACGCGGACCTGCTGGAGCGCTGGCGCTGAGCGCGCTCCGGCGTTGGTCCACGCCTCTGGGTGAGAGCATGTACGGCGCATCTCGGCATACGACTCGGAGGAGAACGCGATGGATACGTGGGACGTGAGCGCTTTGGCGATCGAGCCGCACCAGCCGCAGGTCCTCCGCTCCGACGAGGAGACGCGAGCGATCGCGATCCATCTCCCGGCCGGCGAGGAACTGCAGGAGCATCAGGTGCACGAGCGGGCCTACCTGCTTGTCGCGTCGGGAGAGATCGAGGTGGCCGGGAACGGCCGTACCGCATCCGGCGGCCCGGGTTTCCTGTCGCACTTCGAGCCCGGCGAGCGTCACAGCGTCAGGGCGCTCAGCGACGCCCGCTTGGTGCTCGTGCTCTCGCCGTGGCCGGGAGTGGGGCACCCGTCCCGCCCGGGTCTGTAGCGGGCGCGCGGCGGTCAGGCGGCGCTCGCCGGCGCCGCACCGCCGGCACCGCCCATGCCTTCGCTCGCCTGCGTCCAGATGACCTCATCCTGTCCGGGACCGACCCCGATCAGCGCGATCGGCACCTTGACGTAGTCCGCGATGAACTGCAGGTAGTCGCGCGCGGCGTGCGGCAGGTCGTCCTCCGTCCGGCACTCGCGCAGATCCTCTTCCCAGCCCGGCAGTTCGACGTATTCGCCGTGGGCGTGGTGCAGCACCGTCTGGTGGTAGGGGAAATAGTCGAACTCGGCGCCCTCGGCTCCGCGATAGCGGGTGCAGACGCAGATGCTCGGCAGGCCGGAGAGGACGTCGAGCTTGGTCACCGCGAGCGCCGTCAGCGAGTTCAGGCGCGCGGCGTATTTGAGCGCGACGAGATCCAGCCAGCCGACTCTGCGCGGGCGGTTCGTGGTCGTGCCGTACTCGCCGCCGCGTTCGCGGATCAGGTTGGCGAGATCATTGTCGAGCTCGGTCGGGAACGGGCCCGAGCCGACGCGCGTCCCGTACGCCTTGGTGACGCCCCAGATCTCATCGATGTCCCTCGGTCCGACCCCGGCACCGATGCACGCCGCGCCGGCCACGGGGTTCGAGGAGGTGACGAACGGATACGTGCCATGGTCGATGTCGAGCAGCGCCCCCTGCGCCCCCTCGAACACGACCACCTGATCGTTGTCGAGCAGCTCGAGCACCATCCGGCTCGTGTCGGCGATGTACTGCCCGAGCCGCGCTCCGTACGTGAGGTACTCGTCGGTCATCGTCTGCAGATCGAGCTGCGGATCCTTCTGGAACGGCCGCAGCGACAGCCGCTTGGGCTCGAGCGCGGCGATGATCTTCTTCTTCAGGATCTTCTCGTCGAGCAGATCCTGAACCCGGATGCCGAGCCGTGCCGCCTTGTCGGCGTAGCAGGGCCCGATCCCGCGGCGCGTCGTCCCGATCTGAAGCTTGCCGAGCCGGGCTTCGCCGGCATGGTCGAGCATCAGGTGATACGGCATGATCAGGTGCGCGTTCGCGGAGATCTTCAGCCCGCTCGTGTCGACGCCCCGCCGGCGCAGTTCCTCGAGCTCCTCGGTGAGGACCTTGGGGTCGATCACGACGCCGTTGCCGATCACGCAGGGCTTGCCGGGATGCAGGATGCCCGACGGCATCAGGTGGAGTTTCCACACCTCGCCGTTACGCACGATCGTGTGTCCCGCGTTGTTCCCGCCCTGGAAACGCACGACCGCATCCGCCCTGTCTGCGAGCAGGTCGGTGACCTTGCCTTTGCCTTCATCGCCCCACTGGGCGCCGACGATGACGATTCCGGGCATACCGAATTCAGTGTACGTCGGGCCGGGACGGCGAGCGCGAGTCAGGTTGGGTTACGGCGAGAGGTCGTACGGGTAGCTCGTCAGCGTTTCGCACCCGTCCGCGGTGACGAGCAGCAGATCCTCGAACCTCACGCCACCGACGTCCCCATCCCACAGCCCCGGCTCGATCGCGATCACGTCGCCGGCGACGAGAGCTGCCCGGCCGCCCACGCCGAGGCCCGGTTCCTCGTGCACGCGCAGGCCGACTCCGTGCCCAAGCGAGAATTGGAACCCCTCGTCACTGTTCTCCCCCGGCCCGGTCCGTTGCGTCCTGTAGCCCGCGGCTTCGAAGATCTCGCAGCAGACGGCGTGCAGCTCCGCGCCGGTCACTCCCGGCCTGACCCTGTCGCGCGCGCCCTCGAGCGCCGCCCGCACGAGCCGCTCCTGGCGGCTCACCTCCTCCGAGCGCGGCGCGCCGACGACGAACGTGCGCGTCATGTCCGCCCAGCAGGCCGAGGCCTCGTCCTGCGGCCACAGGTCGATCTGGATCGGAAGGCCGGCCGGCAACGGGCCGCTGCCCGGCTCGTGTCCGACGCCTTGCCAGACCGACGCGACGATCGCCTGCGAGCCGAGGAGCGCACCCATCCGCCAGCAGGCGTCGCGCATCGCGGTGCGCACGCGCTCTGCAAGCAACGGCTCGCCGTCGAGGTACAGGGTGCCGTCGGTCGCCGTGGCGGCGCGCAGAAGGTCGGCGGCGGCCGTGATCCCGGCCTCGGCCGCCGCCTGAGCGCGGCGGATCCCGGAGAGCTCTCCGTCGGACTTCCTCCGCCGCCTGCTCGACACCGTCTGCTCGTCGACCGCGATCACGATGCCGTCGGCGCGGAGCCGCTCGGCGATGCCGAGCGGGAAATCGAAGTCGACGACCGCCGCGCGGACGCCGATCCGCTTGGCGGCGCGAGAGACGAGCTCGATCTCCACCTCCTCGCGCGACATCCCGCTGCCCAGCAGCTCGTGGAACCCGAGGTCTGAGATCTCCACGAGCGCCGCGTCGGGGCGCGCCGCCGCAACCCGCGCCCGCTCGAGGTTCCAGGTCATGACGTACGCCCGTCCCCCGACCTCTCCGTACAGGAAGGCGTCGCAGATCGCGACCGGGATCTCGTGGCGAAGCGCCGCGCTGTGCTCGGTGTCGCCGTACAGAAGGAGGTCGGGCATCGGTTACATCACGTACCCGCGAGCGCGCCGCCGGTCACGGATCGCCGTCACCGCACGGTGACGGCGGTCGCGGATCGCCGTCAGGCCGTCCCCAGGTCCATCCGCCGGTCGTGTCCAATCAGCGGCACCTCGTCGCACATCTCGGTCAGCCGCGAGACGGTTCGCTCGCTGATCTGCTCACACAACGCCTCGCGGTCGAGGATGTTCGTCGTGATCACCATCGAGCGCTGATCCTCGTAGCGCGCGTTCACGATTGAGTACAGCTCCTCGAGCACCCAGTCCGTCGTGCGCTCCGCCCCGACGTCGTCGACGTGCAGCAGGTCGACGGCGGTCAGCCGGTCGAGCAGGTCGACGTGAGAGCGCTCCGCCCGGTGTGTGTCGCGGATCTCGTTGAGCAACCGCGGCAGCGAGTAGATCGCCACCGAGCGCCCCGCGGCGAGCGCGCTCTTTGCGACGAGCATCGCCAGCGTCGTCTTGCCGGTGCCGACCGGACCCATCAGCCACAGCCCGCGACCCGCATCGAGCTTCTCGTCGATCCTGTCGGTGAACCGCCGGACCGCGGCGACGACCTGGCGGTCGATCTCCGTCACCGGCGGACGGTCGAACGACACGTCTCGGTAGCGGCGCGGGATCACCGCAGACAGGCTGCGGGCCTTGGCGAGCGCCACGCGCTGCGGCCGGCAGCGGCAGTCGTACGCGGTATTCGTCTCGAGGTCGTAGAGGAAGCCCGACCCGTCGCACAGGCCGAACGGGCAGTCGCGGGTCGCGCGGCCCCCGTTCGCGGCAGCGCCCTGCGGTTGTGCGTCACTGGGCAAAGCGCTCACCCGCGTAGTTCATGAACTTCGGATACTCCCGCTGGAACGTGAGCACGACGTCGCCGACGGCGCCGTTGCGGTGCTTGGCGATGATGATGTCGGCCTCGCCCGGTCGCTCGGACTCCTTGTCGTAGTACTCCTCGCGGTAGATGAACATCACGAGGTCGCTGTCCTGCTCAATCTGCCCGGATTCGCGGAGATCGGACAGGATCGGCTTCTTGTCGCCGCCGCGCTGCTCGACCGCGCGGCTCAGCTGCGACAGGGCGATCACGGGCACGTTCAGCTCGCGGGCGAGTCCCTTCAGGCCCCGGGAGATCTGGCCGACCTGCTCGACCCGGCTCTCGACCCGGCCCTCGTGGCGCATCAGCTGGAGGTAGTCGATGATGATCAGCCCGAGCCCGCCCTCGACCTGGTGGTGCAGCCGGCGCGACTTTGCCCGCACCTCGAGCACCCCGGTGTCGCTCGAGTCGTCGATGAACAGCGGCGCGTCGGCGAGGCGCTGGCACGCCTCGAGGATCTTCGGCCAGCGGTGCTCGGCGACCCGGCCACGCCGCAGGTCCTCGCCCTTGATCCGCGCCTGCGAGGCGACGAACCGCTGGGCGAGCTCCGACTCCGACATCTCGAGCGAGAACAGCGCCACTGCGCGGCCCGCCAGCACCGCGTTTTCGGCGATGTTGGCGACGAGTGCGGACTTCCCCATCGATGGGCGCGCGGCAATCACGACGAGGTTTCCGGGTTGGAAGCCGCCGGTCATCTCGTCGAGGTCCTTGAAGCCCGACGGGGTGCCCGTCAGCGGCGTCTTCAGGACCGACAGTCGGTGGAGCTTGTCGGTCTCCTCGTGGAGGATGTCCGCGATCGAGCGGATCTTCTTCTGGCGGTCGTCGTGCGCGACCTCCAGCATCGAGCGCTCGGCGCGCTCGACCAGGTCGCGGGCGGGCGCTTCGCGCGACAGGACGCTCGCCTGGATCTCGTAGGACGCGGTGAGCAGCGCCCGCATCTGCGCGTTGTCCCTCACGATCCGGCCGTATTCGCGCGCGTGGCCGGCCGCGGGGACCCAGCCGGCGAGCTCGTCGATCGCCTCGGGACCGCCGACCTCGTCGAGCTTGCCGTGCTGCCGCAGGGTCTCGGCGATCGTCAGGTGGTCGATCTTGCGATCGGTCTCGTGCAGCTCGAGCATCGCCGCGAAGACCGCACCGTGCTGCTCGCGGTAGAAGTGCTCAGGGCGCAGATGCTCCTCGACGAGCAGCGCATACAGGTGGCGCTCGTCGAGCAGCACCGCGCCGAGCACCGACTTCTCGGCCTCGAGGTTGTGCGGCGGGACGGCGATGTTCTGGACGGTGCTCACGGCCACGATCGAGAATATGCCCGGGGGCGGCGGCGGCGCAGACGCTCTTCCCGCAACCAGCGACGGTTTCCATGTCCCGCCGCCGGACGCCCCCGATCGTTGAGATATCCGGTGCCGCGACCGGTCGGGGCTGCCGCTCGGAGCCCGAACGCAGACGCAATCAACCACACTTACGCCAGGCAGGCAGGGTGAGGGCGATCGCTCACTGCTCGCGAGCGCGGGTGGCCACGGTGAGCTCGATCGCGGCGGGTGCGGGAGCGTGCGGTCCTGCTCCCGGCATGGCCTCGCGGGAGCCCAGCGATCTCAGGCTGCCGATGCAGCACCAGGCCGCGGACCGACGCGGGCATCACCCGCTTGCGCCCGCCTGGTGCGGACGCTGACCGAACCTCGTTCGACTTGGGACCAGTCGGACGAACGACTAGGCGGCGACGACCATGGTCTTGATCGTCGCGGTCACCTCATCGGTGACCTCGACCACGACCATGTAGGTGCCCACGTGCCGGATCGGATCCTCGAGATGGATCTTGCGGCGATCCACCTTGATCCCCCGAGCGTCGCGAATCGCGTCGGCGATGTCCTGCGTCGTCACTGATCCGAACAGCCGGCCATCGTCGCCCGCCTGCTGCGGGATCGTCAGCACCGTGCGGCCGAGTGTCGCGGCGTTCTCCTTCGCGCGGTCCTCGGCCTCCTGCTTGGCCCGCTCCGCCCGCTCGTGACGGTGCGCGGCCGCCTCGATCGAGCCCTTCGTCGCCGGCTCGGCCAGTTTGCGCGGAAGCAGGTAGTTGCGCAGGTAGCCCGCTGACACGTCGACGACCGTGCCGCGCTCACCGAGCGATTCGACGTCTTGGAGCAGGATCGCCTGCGGCATCGTGGCTCAGCGCTCCTACTCAGCGATCGCGATCGCGATCGCGATCGCGATCGCCGCGCCCGCCGCGCTCACGATGGTCGCTGCCGCCCTCGGCCACGTACGGCAGCAGCGCGAGCTCGCGCGCGCGCTTGACTGCGCGCGCGACCTGGCTCTGGTGGCGACGGCACGCGCCCGTGATCCTTCGCGAGCGGATCTTCCCGCGCTCGGAGATGAAGCGGCGCAGCGAGGACAGGTCCTTGTAGTCGACCTGGTCGACCTTGTCGCGACAGTACGGGCAGGGCTTCCGGCGACCGGAAGTCGGCCCACCTTTCCGATCGCGCCGGCGCACCGGCCTTCTACGCTGCTTTGCCACTGGGCATCACCTAGTTGTCTGCTTGTCGTCGATCCGCCTCAGAACGGAATGTCGTCGTCGGCGGCCGCTGCAGCCACGGGTGCGGTCTCGAAATCACCGGTGTCAATCGGGACGTCGGTCTCCGTCGCGGCGACGCTGCTGGAGAAGCCATTCCCGTTGCCGGCGTCGTCACGCCCGCCGAGGAACTGCACGGTGTCAGCGATGATATCGACTGATTCGCGCTTCTGTCCGTCGTTCTCCCATTGGCTCCACTCGAGGCGACCGTCGACCGCGATCGCGCGCCCCTTCTTGAGGTACGCGGCGCAGCTCTCGGCTTGCCGTCCGAACACCGTCACGCGGAAAAAGTTCGCCTTCTCTTCCCACTCGCCGCTGCTGTTGTTCTTGCGGCGCGTGTTGACCGCGATCCCCAGCTTGCAGACCGCCAGACCGTTGCCGGTTGAACGCAACTCCGGATCTCGGGTCAAGTTCCCGGTGAGAATGACGCGGTTGATGTTCATTGCTGGTAGCTCCTTTCGGGACGCTTGAAAGCCTGCGGCCGAGTCTAGGCGCGCCGCAGGCGGCAACCCCTGTTCTCCACGGAAAATGGGCTGAAACGTTGCACTCGTGCGCGAGAGGCGTGACGCACCGTCACGAAGTCGTCGCACTCGAGCGTCCGGCGGTCGGGCACACGACCCCGGGGGGGTTCGTCTTGCCGCGCGGGACGGGTCGCGGCACGCGTTGCCGGACGGTTCGTCTGTCCCGGCGGGGCTCGTCTCAGGCCCGGGCTGCAGGGCTACTCGTCGATCTCGCCGCCGAGGCCGGCTCCGGCCCCGACGGGCGCGGCCGGAGCAGGCGCTGACGGCGCCAGGACCGGCGGAGCGGAATCTGAGGGCGGCGGCGTCCCCGGGATCACCTTGATGATCCGGAAGCGGAGCGCGCTGTCGGCGATGCCAAGGCTGTGGGACAGCGACTCGAGCAGCGACGTCGGTCCCGTGAACTGAAGCAGGTGGTACTCGGCGTCCGACTGATGGTTGATCTTGTACGCCATCGTGCGCGTGCCCCATTCCTGGTTGCGCTCGATCGATCCACCCGCAGCCGAGATCGCCGTCTCGACGTCGGACATGATCTTCGCGCGCTCCTCGTCGGGAGCGGTTGCTGAGAGCAGCAGCACGAGGTCGTAGAGAGGTTCTTTCTGAGGCATGAGAAGAAGGCCCGTGGGCCGGCGGCCGACTATAGCAACGGAGTCCGGATCAGCCCGCCGGGACGGAACGTTGGCGTTTCGCTTCGCGGCCCGTGACGCAGAACGCCAAAGTTCCGCAAGGGACGCCGAGCCCAAGCAATGCGGCCTCAGGCGCCGTACGGCTGCCCCACCGCCGCGTCCGCCATCCCCTTCTCGCGGATGTCCGCCAGCTGGTCGTCGATCCAGTCGCCCGGGTTGCGGGCGGTCACGATCGACTTCAGCCCTTCGTGGCGCCGGCGGCGCTCGTGCGGCGGCATCGTCAGCGCGGCGTGGATCGAGTCAGCCAGCTCTTGGATGTCGAACGGGTTGACCGACAGCGCGTACTCGCCGAGCTCCTCGTGGGCGCCGGTGTTCTCGCTCAGGATCGACACGCCCGCCCGCTCGTTGACCATCGGCCCTTCCTTGGCCACCAGGTTCATCCCGTCGAACATCGCGTTGACGATCAGCACGTCGTAGTGCTTGTAGGCGGCGACGGCCTCCTCGAGGTCGTCCCGCAGCTTGAGCTGGATCGGCATCCAGTCCGGTGAGCCGTGGCGGTGGTTGACGACGGCAACGACGGCCTCGATCCGCTCGAGGTATTCGGCGTACTCGGGCACGTCCGTCCGCGACGGCATCAGCTGCGCGATGAACGTGACCCGCTCGCGGAACTCGGGATGCTGCTCGAGGAACACGTCGAACGCGCTGAACCCGCGCAGCACGTTCTTCGACAGGTCGGCGCGGTCGACGCGGAGGATCAGGTGGTCGCGGCGGCGCCGCAGGAGCTCGTCCTCGAATTCGCGAGTGCGCGGCCGGGCGGCGACCTTCTGCGCCGCATGGCAGTCGATCGGCAGCGGGTAGTGGCGAACCCACACTTCGCGCCCGCCGCACACGACGTGGCCGCTCTTGTGGTCGACGTCCAGCCCCATCAGGTCTTCGCAGCACTGCAGGAAGTTGCGCCGGTAGGAGCTCGTGTGGAAGCCGATGATGTCGTTGGAGAGGATCCCGTCATAGATCTCCTTGCGGATCATCGACGGCAGCACGCGCCATGAATCCGACTGGCTCCATGGGATGTGCACGAAGTGGTGCAGGAACGCGTCAGGTCGCGCGCGCCGGATCAGGCCCGGCAGCGTGTAGAGGTGATAGTCGTGGACCATCACGACCGGTTTCTCGATGCCCTCGATCTCGTCGAGGACGGCGCGCGCGAGATCCTCGTTGACGGCGTTGTAACCGAACTCGAACGCCTCCGTCTCGTTGCGCCGGATATCCGGCGCATTCGACAAGTCCCAGAGATAGTGCTGGATGAACCACAGCATCGGGTTGGCCATGATGTTGTAGAAGCGGTCGTACGCGTCGGGGTCCGACGCGACCAGCTTGACCCGGTACTCCGAGCCGCCGTCGGGTGCACGGACGGGGAACGCCTCGCCGCGGTAGCGCTCGGCGGTGGCGACATCCTCGTCGGTCATCGCCGACGCGATCCAGGTGATGTCGCGATGCTCGGCGAGCCCGATCAGCGCGGTCACGAGGCCGCCGGTGCCGCGCCGCACCTCTCCGCCGGGCTGGAACGTGACCGGGCCGCGGTTCGAGACGAGCACGAGCGGCGACTTGCTCATTGCCGATGACCTCCCTGCAGTGCCATCCCTACACCTCGATCCGCTCGAACAGGTCGAGCCAGTCGCGGAGGAGACGCGGGGTCAGGAACCGCTGGCGCACGAGCTCCTTGCCGGTGCGGCCGAGTCGCTTGCCCAGGCCCGGGTCCTCCAGGATCTCGGTCGCGCGCTGCGCGCACTGCTCCACGGTCGAGACGAGGAACCCCGACTCGCCGTCGACGACCTGCAACGGGATTCCGCCCACGTCGCCGCCGATGAACGGCTTGCCCTTCCAGATCGCCTCGGTCACGGTGAGGCCGAACCCCTCTCGCGTCGACTTCTGGATGACGACGTCGCTGTGCGACTGGAACGCGTTCACCTCGATCGCGCCGACATTGTTGAGGTTGTTGAGGATGTGGATGTCCGGATCGCCGTCGGCGTGGGCGACGGTCGCATTGAAGAAGTCCCAGCCTTCCGGATCATCGGTCGCCATCGAGCCGACGAGCGCGAGCTGCACATTGGGAATCTGCTGCTTGACGATGCGGTATGCGTCGATCACGCCGAGCGGATCCTTCCATGGATCGAAGCGTGACACCTGGCACAACAGCGGCCGGTCGACGTCGATGCCGAACTGCTCGCAGATGTACACCGCGTCCTCG
>Ga0335069_10006473_pt1 | contig 17012 bp, 21 predicted proteins | sample Lox_Sample_11_FD_206714 | JGI IMG/M metagenome (GOLD analysis project Ga0335069, IMG submission 206714) | Soil microbial communities from Loxahatchee National Wildlife Refuge, Florida, United States - Lox_Sample_1.1 | ecosystem: Environmental > Terrestrial > Soil > Wetlands | place: USA...
CTTGCCCCTGCCGTGTTTCTCCATCACCCACTCCTACTGCACTTTCGTGCTTCTCGGGGTGTCCACGCAACCGGGGCAAGTCCAAGAATCCCCGAACGTTGCTGAGCGGCTGGAGAGGCGGGGTGGGATTCGGTCTGGGTTGAACGCGCTTTCGGGATGGTGCGACTGCATAAAACGTCATCCTCTCCCAATACAACTGTAGCGCAGTAGCTATTTCGTCAGGGTGCTCGCTCCGCGCTGGCGGCTTATGTCACGGGCGATTCCGTCGCCAGCCCGGACAACATCCAAGACTGCATTTCAATCAATCATCGCTCAGATCATTGAGAGCACGCTGCCCCTGATTTCGTGGTTTTGGAGCACCGCACCGACAGCCCGTGGCTGTCGATCCAATGACCCCTAGCTCAAATGCGCGCCTTCTTTCTCTTCGTCGACCACATAAGTGTAGATCCGCTGATCTTGCCGCTCGAGCGCCTTCCAGCGAAACAGCTAGATGAGAGTAGAGAGGTTGACGCGAGCTTGATTCACCTTTTCGCATCATAGCGAAGCAGATCCCACCCCGGGCAATTCGCCTCGCACGTTTTGTTCTTTGAAGAACGAAGCGGCGAGTTTCTAGTGTCAGATAATTTTACTTAGCGTAAGAATGGGAAGTAGCCTCAGCACAGCGCCCTGCGGAACGAGGACTAGATAGAGACCGCCAGGTTTCAGCACATCATAGAGCGCGACGACTAGTCTGTTTGATGCGTCGCGGAAATATACGGTGTCCAAGGGCGTTGAAGGGGAACACGCTGGTGTTAGTGCTCTCCTGAATAGGCCGCAGTGGCGTGAAAGTGTGAAGGCGGCGTGACCGGGAGCTCAAGGAGCTGTTGCGATGAAATCGATTATATGGTTGGGTGCCCTGCTCGTATTGTTAGGAATTTTGGGCTTCGTAAGTCCCGTGTTCACAACCTCTCAAACGAAGAACGTCGTGAACCTCGGGGATCTCAAGGTCCAGAGCACCGAGCATTCCACGCACGTGATTCCTCCGGCATTGAGCGTCAGCGCAGTGGTTTTGGGTGTCATCCTTCTGAGCGCCGGACTCTATCAGCGGCGTTGAATACATCGGCAACCGAACTAACCGAAGCTAGATTCAAGGTTAAACGATGTCCCTCATAGGCATAGTTGTAGTTCTGGTAGTTGTCGGTGTGATCTTGTGGCTCATCAACACCTACGTCCCGATGGCGGGTGCGATCAAAAGCCTATTAAATATTGTCGTATTCGTTGTCGTATTAATTTGGGTATTACAAGTGTGCGGTTTGATTGGTCCAATCAGCGGGGTCCGCATCCCTAGCCTTAGGTGAAACCCACGCGGTTATGGGATCCTGGGTAACCGAGCAGACCACGCGTTTTTGCGCTAGCTCACGACGCTTGTCCTAAGGTCTATCGCACCATACGAGGGTATCCTTTCTTCCTAATCTTTAGGCACCGATGAGGACACCCTCAGCTCGTTGTTAACACTTCGCACCCCATCCACAGCCTTAGCGATTGCTTCAGCGCGTGACACAATCTCTGAATCGTGTACCGCCCCCTCCAGCGTTACAACGCCGGCTGTCGTGGCGACGTGGATCTGACCGGACCTCAAATCCTTCGCTGCGGCTAAGCTCGTCTTGACCACAGTGGTAATTCCCGTGTCATCTATCGCGGTAACGGTCCCCTTATACGCGTTCTTAGCTGCACTTTCGCTGTCCTCGCCTGCCTGATGCATCGAACTGCTTGCTGAAGTGCCAGATTCACTGCTCGTATCCTGCCCTAGCGCCGGCAGCGCGAGACTAATTCCGAGAACCGTAGCGGCCCCGACAGCAGATATTTTTTTCTTGTTAAGCATGATATTAATCACTCCCTCGTTAAGCCACGCGATGGGGCTTCCTCGGACGTTATTTCGCGCGTGGTTTTCTCTAGTCTGAAAGCCCTCATCCATCTACGCATCGAACTCCCAACGTCCTCCCTGCTGACATTGAGCTTGGTTGGCCGTCCATCAACTTCACCGTTTGGTCTCGTCGTTGGACTCGCTCCTAGTACCATTTTGCTGTCACGCGTCCCGCTCATCGGTACCGGCTCCTCGCCTTCGTACGAAGCGCCTTCCACAGTTTCGCCAGCTTTTTTTCGGGCTTAAGGTGCGATCGTCATCGCTACGTTCGTCTTTGACCGCCCATTTAATACCGCTGTTTGATAGCGCTGACTACAACCAATTGCACAACTGTCGTTGCTACTGAGTGTGAGCGTTTCATCGGTGCCCCGGAATCTAGCTTAAACACCAACCGCAACGAACCAGCGGCCTTCCTTAACTCGTGCACCCAGGACGTTACGGACCTTTTGCCCCTCTACTTCTTAACCTTATCTATCAGGCGCTCCACCGCCTTTTTAATCTTTCCTTTGACCTGGTCTGTCTTACCTTCGTTTTTGAGCCGCGGATTATCCGTCACGACGCCCACACTTTCCTTGATCTTACCTTTGATATTGTCGCTGTCTCCACTGCTCATTACTGTTCTCCTTTCTCTACTCTACTGAATCACTCCACTACCATTTCGTCTTATAGTCGGCCGACTCGCACGCCGGACTCCTTCAGATTTCGTTCAGCTCAACTCCTAAATTCCTTTCTGAATATGGGCCCAGCCCTTATTTAGTCGGCAGCTGCGTCGATTACTGCGCTTCCAGCGGGGGTGTAGCTTCTCGGGACGATTCCGCTTGAGTCGCGGTGGAATGTGAACTGACAGGTGTGAGCTTAACTCGAGTCACACCCTTCTCCGTAATGCCTATTTTTTTTGCTGCACTATTGGAAAGGTCCAGGCTTCGCCCCTTAACGAAGGGACCTCGGTCGTTGATGCGCACATTCACCGACTGTCCGTTTTGCGGGTTGGTGACCTTTACTGTCGACCCCATCGGCAAAGTACGCGAGGCTGCCGTCAAATCCTTTGGGTTGTACGGTTCGCCGCTGGCGGTCGTCTGCCCAGCCGTCTCTTTACCCTGGAACGAGGTTGTGACCGTCTTTGATGGCTTCGGCGAACTCTTAGGAATTGCGACGGCCGCCGGCGGCGGAAGGGTCGGAGCAGAAGCCCGCGTACCTTGCGGTTCCGGCTGCGCCGAACAGGCCACCAGAAGCATCCCAAGACAGAGACTAATTGACGGAAACGCAAGGCTTTTGGCGATGCGCCCCATCGTTTTCTTCATCCGCATATCCATTGTGCAGATTCGCCCGAGACATCCCTGGAGAAACGCGCTCAAAGATTACCGCCAGAACCTGAATAGGTTGTTGTTGTTCGCTTCTGTACGTTTCCGTTGTTGGTGTCGGTAGTCACCGTTGTGCTCTGATCCGACGGTTGGGAAACGCCGGGTTCTGTCACCGTGCGTTGCTGAACAGTTCCGTTATTGTAATGGGTAGTGGTTGTAGTCGTATTCCCGCCCTCAAGCGGCGACGGCGGCGCATTAGGAGCGTCGTACTCCCGGGTCGTTGTGGTTTCGGTAACATGATGGGTCCCTGCGCAGCCAACCGCACACAATAGCGCGAAAGCCGTGCAGGCCGTTATAACTGTGCTAAAAAGACGTTGCATATAATCCGTACTCTCCTTACTTACTTTCTGATCCCCACCGCTCGTGCTCTATTTTCCGGATTGAAGCACTCGGGCGATCGCGTGGTGAGGGGATGCAGCAACTTTACAATCACTACTTTGACGCACGACTCATCGAGTCGTCGGGCCAACATGCTCGCTCGACTGCTCATTCAGCAATTGTCGACCCGAGGGCGTCGTCGCAAGAACTCCGGCACCCGATGGCCTACTGTGAGCGTGGTCCACAACAGCCTCAGCCGCGGTGACCGAGCCGGCGTTCTTGAAAATCCCACTCGCTTGACGACGCTCGTTCATGTCCCCTGTGAGAACTGACAGAAGGATGTTGCCACCCTCCATCTTTCCTTCGTATTGCATCGCCTCGAACTCCGGCATTTCGCTTCCGATCAGGCAGCCGGAAGCAACCCCTATCAGGGCGCCCACACCCGCGCCGGCGAGCGCGGCTATAATGGGTCCAGCGGCTATTAAGGGCGCGAGCGGAGGAATTGCCAGCATTCCGATACCCACCAGCCAGCCAAACACCCCGCCAAAGGCAAGCCCCGCAACGGTCCCAAGCATCGCACCTTCGGGTGCTTTGGTGTGTTTTACGTGGGCAAAGCGCCTGTTTCCTGCCTGATCTGGAAGCAGTACCGAAATGCTGTTGTCGGTAAACCCGGCAGCCTTGAGCTGGTTAACGACGCTGGCTGCCTGATTCTCGCTCTTCGCTATAGTGAACAACGCTTTCTTCACAACGATCTCCTGTTAATTGCTCTGGCCTGTGAATCAGGCGCTCTGGAAGGGGCTAAGACCGTACGTCATCGACGCTATTGGATTGTCAGACCACGCCGAGCAGCCACAGTACGAGAACAATGACGACTATGCTTCCAAGGGAAATGGGTAAATACATAACACTCCGCGGGCCTTAGTTATTTTAGCAGATTGTTCTAGTCAGACGCGGAGAAAGGCGAGTGGAAGAGCCGCGGCAGGAGCTGGATCAATTCGGACTCGATTCCTATTTCGATCCCGACTTCTTGACAATACGCCTTATATCAAGGACAAGCGACGTCGGATTCATCGATTTGGTTACGCGGAGAACCTAATCGATAGTCCGGAACTGAGCTAGCTACCCTGAAATACCTGTTAAGGATCGTCTTCAGCAGATTCTTGATATACGATTGCTGCAATCCACGACTCTTGCGTGCAACTGCGGATGCACAGTGTAGCGCGCGACGGACTTTTAACGAGAGAACATGCCAATAATGCGAGACAACGCTACATCTTTGAGGCCTACGAAGCCTCTTTTGCGTTCGTCGACCGGCTGTGTCAAATCGATGGTAATTCGAGCAGGATCAGAGCTGGGAAAATCGACGAAGCGAAGGGTTCGCACCGTAACCGCAGAGATCGACAGCCACAATTAGCCGACTAATAATTGCTGACAAAGTAGCTTAGTTGTGCGCTGATCTCCTGTTCAAGTGGAATTAGCAGAGATGTTCGACGGATAGGAAGCAAGAAGCGGCTCGGCGACGCGTATCGGATATGCAATTCCTCGCGAGTAAGCTCCGCGAATTTTTCAACCTAAGACAGTGGCGATTCTTATTGCGCTCGATGCCGTATTCGAAATGTCAGGGAGCCATTTGAACCCAACGCGGTACGGGCAGCAGCTGCGAGATTGACGGCGAGCTTCGCGCCGAGGCACTTGAACGAAGAGCAGCTATCTGCCGAAAGGAGGGTGTGCTCTCTTTGAAGATCTTATGGCGTCGGCTAACTCGATAGACAGCAGCGTTGTCGAGTCACGAAGGGTTCGAGAGTTTGCTTGATAACAGGCGATAAGCTTTGCGGCAGGAGACTCGCGAACCGAGCCAGGTGAGGTTGAACCCATGGAAGCGAAGACGACGGCATCGCATCTTGCAGGAACCCCTCCGAGCGGGCGTCCCCGACCAGGCGAAGAAGGCGGAGCATCTCTCGGCGGGGAGGCTCTTGCATCACTGCTAAGGCGGCTGGAAACTTCAGACTGCGGCTTGAGAAGCGGGCAAGCCGCCGAGCGTGTCAGAAAGTTAGGCCTGAATGATCCGACACCGGGTCGCCCTGCGGCGGCATTTACCGAGGTAATCCGCTTTTGCGCCAATCCTCTAGTCATCATTTTGCTGTTGGCGAGCGTGGTCTCAGCAGTCGTCGGTCAGACTATCGACGCGATCATCATCGCCGCCATCATGTCGTTGAGCGGGGCGGTCAACTTCTTCCAGACCTATCAGTCCCAACGAGCAGTCTTGCGACTGCGCGAACGGGTGGCGCCGACCGCGACTGTCCTGCGTGATCAGCAATGGACCGAAGTGCGGCGGAGTGAAGTGGCGCCCGGCGATCTGATCCGGCTTTCCGCGGGTGATCTAGTGCCCGCCGACGCTCACCTTATTTGGAGCCGAGATTTCCATGTGCAGGAGTCCGCCCTTACCGGGGAATCGATGCCGGTGGAGAAATCCCCAGCCGAAACTGTTTCTCCGGAGAGCTCGCTTCAGTCTTCGAACATGATCTTTCTCGGGACCTCGGTCGTCAGTGGCATGGCAACTGCGGTGGTTGTCGCCACCGGGAGGACCACAGCTTTTGGCGACATTGCCACCAGGCTGACAGTCCGGGCGCCAGAGACCGAATTCGATCGAGGCAGCAAACAATTCGGCCTTCTCATCATGAAGACGGTCTTCTTCCTGGTCCTATTCATCCTGCTGGTCAACGTCGCCATGCACCGCAACCCATTGGAGTCGCTGCTCTTCGCGATCGCTCTCGCCGTGGGACTAACACCGGAGTTCTTACCAATGATCACCACGGTGACGCTTTCGATCGGGGCTGTGAAGATGGCCCGGAAGAAAGTCATCGTCAAGCATCTCGCCGCGATCCAGAATCTGGGCACTATTGACGTGCTATGCAGCGACAAGACCGGAACGCTTACCGCCGGCGAGATGACAGTGGAGCGCTCGCTCGACCCATTCGGCACGGCAACTGATCGCGCCATTTTCCTGGCCTATCTCAACAGCTACTTCGAGACCGGAATTCGCAGCCCGCTCGACAGCGCGATCCTGAAACAACCACCGGTCCACGCCGATGCCTACCGCAAGACGGACGAAATACCCTTTGACTTCGAGCGCCGTCGCCTCTCGATCGTAGTTGAGAAGGATGGCGCAGCGCTTCTCATTACCAAGGGTGCTCCAGAGGGGGTTCTCCGTATCTGCACCGAATATGAAATCCAAGGGTCTCAGCGTCCGTTGAAGGATACGCACAGAAAGCATTGCGAGGAGACCTACCAAGAGTTAAGTGCGAAAGGATTTCGCGTTTTGGCGGTCGCCTATCGGCCCATCGAGCGGTTCACGGGACTGACTGCAAACGATGAATCTGATCTCATTCTGGTGGGGTTCCTGAGCTTTGCCGATCCACCACTTGCGGGAGCAGCCGAATCCATCGCCGGTATGAGACGCGACGGTGTACAGGTCAAAATCCTAACTGGCGATAATGAACTCGTAACCAAGTACATCTGCACCCAGGTTGGAATCGACAGCAAAGAAATAATTCTGGGCGATGACATCGCTCAGATGGACGACTTGGCGTTGGCGCACGTGGCTGAGGAGTCGCACGTTTTTGCCCGGGTATCACCCGCCCAGAAGAACCGAATAATTCTTGCGCTAAAGCATCGCAGCCATGTGGTCGGATTTCTCGGTGACGGAATCAATGACGCCCCGTCGCTCCACACCGCAGATGTTGGGATATCGGTGGCAGGCGCGGTGGACGTCGCCAGAGATGCCGCTGACATCATTCTTCTCGAGCGCGGGTTCGATGTGCTGCACGCAGCGATAATCGAGGGCCGCAGGGCGTTCGCCAACGTGCTCAAATACCTGCTGATGGGGACCAGTTCCAACTTCGGTAACATGTTCAGCATGGCCGGAGCTTCGTTGTTCTTGCCCTTTCTGCCGATGCTGCCCACGCAAATTCTGCTCAACAACTTCCTTTACGATTTGGCGCAGGTGACGATTCCTAGTGACAATGTGGATCCGGCTTATACGCGCCGGCCCCACCGCTGGGATATCCGCATCATTCGTGACTTCATGCTTCTGATAGGCCCGATAAGTTCGATCTACGACTTCTTGACCTTTTTCTTCCTGCTGAAGGTGTTTCACGCTCGCGAAACGCTCTTTCACACCGGCTGGTTCGTGGAATCGCTGGCGACGCAAACCTTGGTCATATTCGTAATCCGTACTGCTGGCCGTCCGTGGCGTGACCGTCCGAGTGCGGCGCTGACGGCGAGCACGCTAATTATCGTCGCAAGCGGCATCTTGCTGCCCTTCTCGCCGCTTGGTGGTTACCTCGGTTTTACGCCTTTGCCTCCCGACTTTATGATATTTTTGGCAGCAGCCACGGCCACCTATTTGGCGTTAGTCGAAATGGTTAAGGGCAGATTAATGCGCCGACTGGTTGCCTGATGACGTGGGTATCGCTTCGTCCAGATCTTTCCCATCACGCCGCCGGGATAAACAGGCACGCTCCGTTTGTCACCGCCGATTATCACAAGGCTGATCAACTACTTCCCTGGCGGGGATTCGTTTCAAACCACACCCCGGTCAATGAATAGTCGGTTTTTTTCAGAGTCGGCTAGTTATGAATTCGAGGATTATAAATGAATCGACGGCCGATACGCCAACTAGAAACGCATCGGAGTAGCCGCTCAAGCTGGTTGCGCGCGGCAGTGCTTGGTTCAAACGATGCGATCGTATCGACTGCGAGCCTCATGATTGGCGTTGCAGCGGCCTCCGCGTCGAAGCCGGCCGTTCTGATCGCTGGTGCTGCAGGGCTCGTAGCTGGGTCAATGTCGATGGCCGTCGGTGAGTATGTGTCGGTTAGCGCACAGCGAGACTCAGAGCAGGCTGATATCGAGGTCGAGGAGCAGGAGCTAGCCAATGAGCCGCGAGCCGAGCTAAACGAGCTCGCGATGATATACGTGAAGCGAGGGCTTGAAAGGGGCCTAGCGATGAAGGTCGCTCAGCAGTTGAGCGAACAAGACCAATTGGGTTCCCACCTGCGGGACGAGTTGGGGATCGAAAGAGGCTCCTTGGCGCGTCCGCTGCAAGCTGCATGGATTTCGGCCACCAGCTTCGCAACTTTCGCGGCGGTCCCTATAGCAGCCCTGCTCATCGCCCCTCCAGCCCAGCGCATCGCCGCAATCTCAGCTCTGTCTCTAGCCAGCCTCGCTGCCCTTGGTGCATTTGGCGGGCGTCTCGGTGGGGCCCCGATGGGACGCGCGGCGCTGCGTGTGACAATTGGAGGTGCCTTGGCAATGGCGGTGACAGCCGTAATTGGGCGACTCCTCGGTATTTCGGTAGGCTGAAGACCGCCTGGCGCGACACCTGCGCTGCAGCGGAATCCAATTCCCAAGATACGCAATCCTTTCCGGTAAACTTTACGCTAGTACAGTGTAGATAGGCTGGAGGAAAGAGGAAATTATGACAAGTGAGGACAAGCCCCAAAACCCGAGATGACTGAGGAAACTCGGGCTAATATCAAACATCTAACCAACGAATTGAGCCGTGAAGACCGCAAACTCGAGGTGCCCCTGCTAGACTTGGCGGTGGCTGGCCTCGTCCTTGGCTTTAGACCTTCGGATCAGGAGATGCGACAGCAAGCGAAACATTGCTGGGAAACGCTGAAGCCACAAATTACTCAACATCTCCTCAGCGAGGATGGGACCTTGCTGCCGTGGGCCTCCCGCACGAGCGAACTTCCCCCTGAGATGATGGATCGGATCAAAGAGACACATCTCGAAATACATGCGCTGGCCAGTAAGCTGGCCGGAGTGTCTTTCGAGGACGATCCCGATGAGATCGGTGCCGCGGCGGGCAGGTCCTTGTGCATGCTCGCAGTCAAGCTTGGTGATTTAATCGACAGCGAGGAGAGTCGGCTGCTACCGGCTCTGAGAAGAATATTGTTCACTCAACCGTAAATTCGAGTCCGACGCATCTCTCACTGGTGAGGAATACGATTCTCGGCCTCGCAGAAGCGCGACCCATTCTCAGTACCTCACTTTTCGGTGCACTACCCACCGTCTTGCTGGTCTGCAGGCCTGCTGGACAGTATCGCGTATTCAGCCTTATCTTCATTTCGCTTGTGCCTCCGAGGCGCCGATTCTCCAACTCCCGTCGCCAAGCAACTCGAGAACCTGGTCATGATACTTCATCAGGCTAGTTCGCTGCCCCACGCTCACCACATTTATCCTCGCCGAAGCCAAACAATTATAAACGATCTCTTCATTCGCAAGATCCATCGCGCTAGTGGCCTCGTCAAGGAAAGCGTAGGTGGGGCGATTCAACAAGAGCCGTGCGAACGCGATTCCTTGCTGTTCGCCCAACGAGAGAAGATTCTTCCAGTTAACCTCTACGTCTAAACCTCCGACTCGCTCCACCAAGTCTCCGAGGCTAACCGTGTCGAGGATCGCTAGCAGCTTCTTGTCACTGACTCTTGATGCGAGCGGAAAGGAAAGCTGGTCCCGTAGTGAGCCGAAAATCATATAGGGGCGTTGGGGGATAAACATCACCTCGGAGAGTGGTGGTCGAACGATCCGGCCGCTGCCCGAGCGCCACAGTCCCGAGATTGCTCGCAACATCGAGGTCTTACCGGTCCCGCTTTTGCCGATAATCAAGAGAGCTTCACCCGCTTCGAGCTCAAACGAGATTTCACGGATCAGGGTTTTCCGCAGGTCAGGGGTCTTAAGCGTCAAGATTTCGGTCGCGAAGCAGTTGGCCTCGACGATTTCGATATGCTGGCCAGTCTCTCCAGCGCGTATAAAGCCAGCAGTCTCATGTAGCCCTTGATCACCAATACACGCCTCGATATACACCCCGAGTCGCTCGACGACGGCGGCGTAGCTGCTCAACCCATTGAACTGGTCAATGATAATCGAAAATGAAGCACGTAAGGTTATAAAAGCTGCACTTGCCTGGGTTATTTTCCCAAGCTCAATTCTGCCGTCGAAAAAACGTGGGGCCAAAATAAAAAATGGCACCAGCGGCAAAAGCAAATCGTAAGCGTAGGTAAAGAACGCCAGATTTCTCTGCCATTCAATCAGTAAGTGATAGTTTCTTACCACCCCGTAAAGACGGCTTAGGAGATTCACCTGCTCGCGTCGCTCGCCACCATAAAAGGCGATCTCTTCGGCGTTGTATCGCAGTCCAACCAGCGCGTAGCGGAAATCCGCCTCGACTCGGCGCTGGTTGAAATTAATGCCAATTAAAGGACGGCCGATAATCACCGCAAGTAACGAACCCGCGATCACGCAACCAGCAAGCGCGCCGACGAGGATGGGCGAAATCAGCCACAGAACTATCAGGAACGCTGTTCCTGTAATAACTCCTTCAAGAAGCTGTGTCGCAAAGGTCACAGTGAAGGAGACGAAACTGTTCACGTCCTCACTGATTCGCTGGTCCGGATTATCTATTCGAGAATCTAGGCTGATTCGGTAGAACGCACGCCGATCTACGGTCCGATCCAGAAATTGTTCAGTAAGCCATTGCCGCCAGTTTATCATCAGCCTTCCAACCAAATACCCAGCCACTGCGGAGACTGGAGCGCCTATCAGGTTATAGATGATCACCAGCAGAAGCGTGTGATAGAATCTTTGTTCGTCGCGATATGAGAGTGCGGTCATCAGGTCCCGATTCACGTAGCTGATCACAATGCTCGCTCCTCTCAGCGAGGCGCTCAGCAACACGATCGTGCTCAAGAGTTGGAATGCCTGCCATTTCTTGTCTGATCGCCAGTAAGGCGCGGACAGTCTCCAGAGTCTCCGCCGAAACGACCGGTCGAATCTGTTCATCGCATTAAGCCTTCGTGGTTTGTCCTCTTAGTATCTCTAGGAAAAACGAGGGAGCCTGGTGGCGACCGGTTGCAAAAACCTTCATGCAAGCGGATGTTTACATAGACCAGGATCATAAGCAGCGTTGTTAATGCGAGGCTCGTTGCGAATCAAACCGGCGGCTGTTTGCCGAACGAGCGGCAGGGAATCATCTGCTTGCGCGATGTCGCTTGTGACGCGTCAGCCGGTTGCTCAGCTTGACGTGACACCGATCGGAAAGCGCATAACAGGCCGGACCGCTAAGGTTCAAGTGACCAGCGCAGACCCTGACACCATCCGAACAACCTGTACGCGACACGTTACTAGGTGTTCTGCTTCTCGCGTAGATCGAACGCAATGAAGTAATCGTTTTCCCGAACGCACCGGAAATTCGATCTAAGGTGACAACCGAAGTCACGGTAATAGTTCAACCACCAAAACGATGGCCAAGCGATAATTATGAACACCGCTTTGCTGGCACCTCGCATGCGTTCTAATTCTCTGATCGCCCAGGCGTCATCCAATGGCTTGCCCCATGCAACCCCATCCTTTTCGAAAAAAGGTAATCCATGCTTTCTGGCGGTAAACTCATCGCGCGCAGCCCAGCGACTGCTTAGGCCAGCGCACAGTGGGGCTTTTCTTTGCCCGGGGGCGGATGCGTTGGCGACCGGGGTATGTCGAGTCGACGGATCACGATTGTCGATCCTGAGAATAGATCACCACCACCTTCTGTTCTCTCAAGAACCTGTTCTGACGTAAGCGGCCATCGCGAGATCTATGATCGATGCTAATGTCGCAACTGAGGATATCGACCATATGAACAGGTCCATGCTCTGGTTTATGAATACGCTAGTGGTCGCAGTTAGTCTCACGCTGTCCGCCTGCGTCATGATTCACTCCGGCTCGATTAGCGAAAGCGCCGGTGGCGGTTCCCCAGTTGCGGCTGCCTATAGTGATTACGGCTTCTTGCATCTGACAGCACCCGCAACCCTCACGGCAGGCGCGAACAAAGTGCTCGCTTCGCAGTGTCAGAGCGGCATGCTCTCTGACGTACAGACGGAACTTGCGATGCGCGACTGGTTCGCAATCGTCCAATACTACACGGTCAGCACCGCCGCAGTGTGTAAGTGAAGGACCTTCCAATGAAGAGCGAGTCCACGAAGAGATCGACGAAGGGTCGGATGACGGCACCAATAAGGACGGCGGCACTGGGCGTGATGCTGGCGTTCATGCTTTCGGCCTGCGTAGTTATTCGGTCCAGCACCATAGGTCAGACCACGGGTGCTGGCACCCCCGTTAGTGCCGAGGATAGCGATTACGGTATCTTGCGCCTCAGCAAACCAAGCGGCTTAAGTGCAGCGGCCAATTCCGATCTGGCGAAGCAATGTCAAAGCGGTCTGTTGACGGATGTTCAAACGCAACTGTCAATGCGCGATTGGTTTTTGGTCGTCCAGTATTATACCGTCGGCGCTAGTGCAATTTGTAAGCCGGCGCCACCTCCTCCGCCCGCGCCGCAGCTGCCTGTCCCGCCACATGTAGTCCTGCGCGGTGTTCACTTTGACTTTAACAAGGCCGTCATTCGTTCTAGTGACGCAGCAACGTTGGACGAAGCTGCGTCTACGCTAAAGGATAATCCGAACCTTACGGTTGCCGTTGATGGCTACTGCGACTCCATTGGCAGTACTAAGTACAATCTCCAACTATCTAAGAGACGCGCTGAGGCCGTTGTGGCTTATCTTGAGAAGGAGGGCATTCCAGCCGACAAGCTCGTAGCACACGGCTATGGCAAAACGAACTTTGTCGCGAGCAACGATACTAAAGATGGTCGGGCGCAAAACCGGCGGGTTGAGTTGGTCCCGCAACAATAAGCCGGCGACGTTCGTTGAAGGCGGGCGCCGGTCTACCGGCGTCCGCCTTCACGATTCCGAGAGTACGACGAATTTGGGTATTTCCCGCGAAGCGCAGGATGCGAGGGAAGCTCGAAACGGGGGCCAATCAGACCGGACTGGTCACTTAAAGACTGGGTCAGTAATCGGGAAACCCTTGTGCCTGTAGAAAACTCAAACTCTGACGTAGTGATGATGAAGACCACCGAGCACCGGCCGCGCGGTGATGTTGCCAAGCAGTTGTCGTCGTCGGAAATTGGGGGCGTCCTTGTCCAGTGCGAGATGAGTCCGGACCTGGTTGTAGTAAGAAGCGTAGGTCTTTAGGATACGACGCAAGTGCGCCTCGCTGAACACGATTAGGTGATCGGTGCATTCGCGTCGCAACGACCCAATAAGCCGTTCAGCATAGCCGTTCTGCCATGGCGAACGAGGTGCGATGGGATGATCACGGATCCCCATTGCACGCACGCGCCGGGTATAGGCTGGCCCGAAGGATCCATCACAATCACGGATCAAGTAGCGCGGTGCTTCGTCCCAAGGAAAAGCTTCGGTCATCCCGCCACCGTGGATGTAATAAACACACGGCACCCGTTCCGCGTTATCAGGGTGAATGAACTGGATACTGATGGAGTTGTGATCGGGATCCGACATGACGCGTTCGGTAGTGACCCGTAAACCGGCCGACGGCGCGACGCTCTCATCGTCAAAGGCTCCGAGCATTGCTTCGAGTGCCGCCAACCGCGCCTTGCCGACTTCGGTATTTTCCGCTGCCAACATCTCTTCGCGGCTAGCAACGTTGCCTCCGGCGATTACCGGCATGGGTCCGAATACTTTCTTGATCCGTGGATCGATGCGGGGATCTTCGGCAACTTTCGAGGCGATAGCGCGTGTGCTCCTGGATGCCTGGCTGGTCCAAGCAGAGAATTTCCGAACAGGGAAGCTTTAACCTGATCGCAGTTAGAGCGTCAACTCGGCGTGTCCGCGGCGAATTCCAATTCAGAGAGACTGGCTACACACCGCGAATCGAGCAATGTGTGTGTATGTGGAGGGTTACGCCTTGCTATGAAGCGTATGGTATCGCAGACAAAATCCGTCAAACTCACACGGGAATTGAAGCAGCTGGAAACGCAAAGCGGCGACGAGCTGAAGGATCGCTGGTACAGCCTCTACGGCACGAGGCCCCCTCAGAAGATTCACCGTTCTCTCCTGATCGCGGCGGTTGCCCACCGCCTACAGGAGAATGTCTTCGGCGGGCTCAACTCTTCAGCCCGCCGCCATCTAATCCAGGCCGGCAACAACTCGGCGGCGCCGCGACCCGCACCTAACTACCGGAGCTTACGTCCTCGAGCCGGAACGGTGCTTGTGCGTGGCTGGGGTGGAGCTACCCATCAGGTCAAGGTGGTCGAAGACGGCATAATGTTTCGCAGCCAGCGCTACAAGTTACTTTCCGAAGTCGCACGCGTCATCACCGGTACGCGCAGGTCGGGGCCGCGGTTCTTCGGGCTAAAATCCGCTAAGGAGCAACAGCATGGAACCCGCTAAAGCTTCGAACCGCCGCTGCGCCATCTATACCCGCAAGTCTTCGGAGGAAGGATTGGAGCAGGACTTCAACTGGCTGCAGGCGCAGCGCGAGGCTTGCGAAGCCTTCATCAAGAGCCAGGCTGGTGAGGGCTGGCGTCTGGTGAAGACCGCATACGACGACGGCGGTCTATCGGGTGGCACGATGGAACGACCGGCATTGCAACGTCTGCTTGGTGACATCAAGCGGGGCCTGATCGATGTGGTGGTGGTCTACAAAGTTGATCGGCTGACCCGCTCGCTTGCCGACTTCGCCAAAATGGTCGAGGTGTTCGACGCGCATGGAGTCTCCTTCGTCGCCGTCACCCAGCAATTTAATACGACAACTTCGATGGGACGCCTGACGCTTAACGTTCTACTGTCGTTTGCCCAGTTCGAACGCGAGGTGACGGGGGGAACGGATCCGGGACAAGATCACGGCCTCCAAGCGCAGAGGGATGTGGATGGGTGGTTGCGTTCCCCTCGGTTATGACGTCTGCGATCGGCGCCTTGTGATCAATGAGGAGGAGGCGGAGACCGTCCGCGCTATCTTCCAGCTCTATCTGGAACTTGGCTGCGTTCGCTTGCTCAAGGAGACCTGGACCGCCGCGAGGTCGTTTCCAAGCCGCGAATTTCTCGTAGTGGCGTCGCGTCGGGTGGGCACTCCTTCTCCCGAGGGGCACTATGTGCGCTCCTCGCGAATCCGCTTTATATAGCTGAGATTCGGCACAAGCAGCTCCGTCATCCTGGTCAGCATCAGGCGATCGTCGACCGAGCGGTGTGGGAACGGACCCAACAGCAGCTTGCGGCGCACCGCGTTCTCGCCAAGAGCGAGAATACAGGCTCCGAAAAGAGTCCGCTCATTGGGCGCCTGGTCGATGAGACTGGCGCTAGGCTGACGCCCAGCCACGCACGCAAAGGAACTAGGAAGTATCGCTACTACATCTCGCGCGCCTTAACCGACGGCATTCTTCCAGCGGGCCGCGGCTGGCGTTTGCCTGCACGAGACCTCGAGCATCGCGTCGCAGCTGCCGTCGGTGCAATGCTCGGCGACGAGTCAGCACTTCTCGAAGCCGTGCCGCATACTGACAGTAATTCGAGTCAGCTCGACCGCGTACTTCACGCTACGCGCTCCTGGCGTCACCGGCTTCAGTCGGAAGCAGAACAGACCTCCGTGATTCCCGAACTGGTGGACCGCGTGGAGCTCAAATCCGACGGCATCACGGTCTCGCTTAAACTGCCCATCGAAGGCGCGGAACAGTCCCAGGCTCAGCTTCCCGAGCAGGTCGCAATCACTCGATGGTTCCCAATGCAACTGAAACGGCGTGGGGTTGAGTTGCGGCTCATTGTTGGTGATCACAATCGTTCAGCGACCGTCGTCGATCTGCCGCTATTGAAGGCCCTGGTTCGCGCCCATCGCTGGTTCGACGAACTCAGCACCGGTAAGGCCAGATCATTGGCGGCGATCGCTGCGCGCGAAGGGCTCGCCGTCCGCTACGTCGGCCGCTTGATCCGCCTGGCTTTCCTGGCGCCAGAAATCGTTGAGTCTATCGTCGAAGGCCGCCAACCGGCCACGCTCACCACCGAAACACTCACCCGACGCATCGAGCTGCCGCTCTCATGGGATTCGCAGCGAATCGCACTGAACGTCTAGGAGCCGGCAACCTTCCCGCTAGCCTCCCTGAGCTCTGAACTCGCGTTACGACGCTGCATTAGGGCGTTGCTCAGGCCAGCGCTTTGCTCACATCCGAAGCTCGCGCTGCGCATCGCCTTGCTCGCGCTATCGCGAGCTCGTGATCGGACGATGCGTGGCCAACCGGCATCGGCACTGAATTAGTCGCCCCCAGAGAAAAAATCGAAGTGACGCGGTTTGGTTCACCATTTGAGGCTTTCTCCGGTGCCGATGTGCCCTGCGATTACGGCCACACACGCGGACTTTGCGCACTTTCCCGGATAACGCCTCGAACCTGAGACTCGGTGGCGGAGAGGGAGGGATTCGAACCCTCGGTACCGGTTACCCAGTACGCCAGATTAGCAATCTGGTGCCTTCGACCACTCGGCCACCTCTCCGCGATTGCGAAGGAGCAGTTTATGCCGTAGCGCTTTGGGGGGGAAGTGCCGGAGTGA
>Ga0335069_10006474_pt1 | contig 17012 bp, 14 predicted proteins | sample Lox_Sample_11_FD_206714 | JGI IMG/M metagenome (GOLD analysis project Ga0335069, IMG submission 206714) | Soil microbial communities from Loxahatchee National Wildlife Refuge, Florida, United States - Lox_Sample_1.1 | ecosystem: Environmental > Terrestrial > Soil > Wetlands | place: USA...
GTGGGCGCGGGGCCAAAAACGTCGTAATTTACCTTCCAACCCACATACTCTTCCCCCCGAAGGCTCAATCCCTTTTCCAACCCCAGCGCCACCTCTCCCTTGAACCAGGTGTTGTTGTTGTGGCCTAATCCAGGATTGGGATCGTTGAAGGCCGAAAAAACCGCGTTAGGCTCGATGTAGCCCCACTCGACACCCCCTTCCCATTCCCCTGGGTGCTCGGTTTGGCCCACACGGACCCCAGCAAAGAGGGCCAAAGTGTTGGAGGCGTTGGCATTGGGGTGAGTCAGGGCCACGTTCGCGTTGGTCTGCGCGTTTAAGTTGAAGGAACTTAAGTTGTAAGCGCCGTGAATCTTCCAAAGGACGGGAATTTTCTCATCGCCCAGGCTGTGTTCCAGGGTCAACATTCCCTCCAGGACATGCATGTCAGGTATTTCGCCACCATAGCGAAAATCCCCCACCATTCCCTTCGAGGTAATGGAAAGTGGGGCACCTGGAGGGTCCGCCGGGAAAGAAAGATAGGTCGTTAAACCCGGATCGCCGGTTTGAAAGGAAGCCACATTGGAGATGTATTGATAACCCACCATGATCGCCAATTCCGCCTCGGACATCTCAATCTTCTGCTTCAGTTGGAAATCCGCCATGAAGGGGTCCGCGCCCGCCCCCTCGATGGTGGCGGGGCCGTTGTCTTGGAGCCTGAAATAAAGCGCCGTGAACCGGGTATCCGTCGGTCCGAAACCCAGGGCTACCCCCTCCGGCGCCACGTTCTCGTCCCAGGTGATGGGCGAATAATCTAAGGGATTGGCGATCTTTCCCAAGGAGAGTTCAAAAAAGCGGTCCGGTAACGGAGGAGTCCAGGTTAGGTAAACCCGGTCCAATCCTACGCCCTTGAAAGCCCCTCCCCCGCTCAAAGTCCAATAGGGGTCGGCGGGGTCCCCATTCCCGGAACTGGTCATCCGGACGCCCGCTTTGAAATTATCTCCAAAGGATTTTTCCACACCCGCCCGGACCCGAATTCGGTAATTGATCTCATGGTCAATCCAAAGGGAGGCTGTTTGAACCCGCGTCGGGGAATAATCCTGTCCTTGGGTGAGGTAAAAAAAGCGGAAACGAACATCTCCGGAGAATTTCAACCCGAGATTTTTTTCCAGGTCGGCGGGGGAGGCCGCACTTTGAAGGTCGCTTGCGCGCGCCACGAGAGGGGCGATCAAGATGACGAACAGGTAAAATACTCGCCGACCCCAAAGTTTGCTCATAAGTACTCCTTCAATATTGCCTAAATTATATAGCCCTGGGCTTACAACCATCGGCACATTTCACGGGTTCAGCGATTTACTCGTCGCCTTAAAAGCCTAATTTTTAACCCGGCTTGGCATGCCTCCATTAAAATACGGTTGTCGCCATTACTTGAGGGAGGTTGCGATGGATATCCACACCAATTGGATGGCGGTGGGAGTCGCCGCATTGGCCCATTTTTTCCTAGGCTGGGCTTGGCACTCCAAGTTGATGTTCATGAAAACTTGGGCGAAGGAAATGGGCTTCGACAAGATGACTAAGAAGGAGCAGGAAGAAAACATGAAGAAAATGCCCGTCAGCATGGCGGGTAATTTCTTGGCCCTCATCGTGACCGCCTGGGTCCTCTCCTATGTCATTGTTTTCTCTTCCGCCTTTTACAAGATCACGGGTATCCAAGCGGGCATCCAATCAGCCATTTGGGTCTGGCTGGGCTTTTACGCTACCACTTCCCTCAATATGGTCTTCTGGCAGGGGAAATCCTGGAAGCTTTTCTTCATCAATGCGGGCTACCATCTGGCGGGGCTTTTGGTGATGGGAAGCATCCTGGCGGTTTGGATGTAAAAATTCAGTTCACAGTCGACAGTCCACAGCAACGGATAAAAACAAAGATCTTTGGCTTTCGACCGTCGACCGTGGACTGTCGTCTTCTTGGTGGAGCCCCTCCGGGCAAGCCCGGGGCTCCACGAAGTCCAAGCTTCGCTTGCCGGGCCTTTTTGGCCCGGTCCGCTTTCATCCACGGGCAAGCCCGTGGATTTCAATGCGCTGACTTTAAAAAGCCCTCAAAAGATCCAGCATTTTCTTATCTAACAAATGCCCCTCGTAGGATTCGTATTGGACATCTTTTCTTCCGCTGTCGAGGGGTCCGAAATCGCCCCGAAAGTTCCACAAGGCCCAACCCCAACCGGCTTCTTTCCATAGTTCTAGCTGGTCCTTCATCCAAGCCAACACCACCTCATGAGGCGTCTCGCGGTAGGCTCCCCACTCCCCCACGAAAAGCCCCACCCCTTGTTTCTCCAGTTCCTTCCAGGGTTCCACCCATTCTCGTCTTAACCAATCCTTATCAATGATTTGACCTTCCCTCTCCAAAGGCCAAGTGGGCTTGGGGTATTGCCCCCCGCCGGGCGACCAAGGCGCCAGGTAATGGCTGACTTCCATGGGTTGGTAACCCCGGGTCGCTTGGGCGACGTTGAGGGATAGGATTTCAGGAACCGGCTTGGTGCCCACCTCCGTGCCGTCAACGATGATGAGCCGGGTGGGGTCTTCTCCCCGGATAGCCGCCGACATTTTTTCCACGAACCGGGCGTAGGTTTCGTTATCCACGCCGTTAGGCTCATTGACGAGGTCGAAACTCAAGGCTTCATTGGGGATTCCGCGGTATTTCCGCGCGAAACTGGCCCAATGGTGGGCGCAGATATCCTGTATTTCGGGGTCCGTCCAGAGGTCCCGGGGCTCCTTGGGCTTGTTAATGCAGTAGCCTGGGGCGCGATGGAAATTCAGGCAGGTATGGAGCCCGTAACGGCTGGCCCAAACCAGGGCTTGGTCCAGGTCCCGTAAGGCCTCCAGGTTGACCCGGCGCCAGTTTCCGTCCAGGATCCAAAGCCGGTAGTCCATGGGAATGCGGACAAAGTTGAACCCCCACTCGGAGATCATCCGGAAATCCCACTCCTGGAAGGTCCCGAAGGCGGGCTGGTGAAGAGAGTATTTCCCCAGCAGGTTGAAGCCCCGCCATCGCGGTAAATGGGCGGCGGAGGCTGGGGGGAGAAACCCCTGGAGTTGGCTCATGCTTGAAAAACCCGCAACAAAATCCCTCCCACCACAAAGTTCACGAAGACCACGAAGTAAAACCTTCATGTTTCTTAAAAATATTAAACCCTGACTTTGTGTACCTCGTGCCCTTGGTGGTAAGAGTTTTGAAGTTATATTTAAGCTTGATGGTGGGCCAGGATGTATTTCTCGATGCGGTCCAGGCCGGCCTGGTTGATGGCGAGGGTCTGCAGCCCCGCCCGGTGGATGGTGCGGCCCATTTCGATAAAGGACTCGGTCCGCCTCACCTGGGACATGAATTTGAGGACGGCTTTGTATTTTGGCAGGTGCAGGCTGATCTCCACCAACGCCCCCACCGGAAAAGGCTCTTGCCCAAGGATCGACAAACCGCCCATGGAGATGTCCTTGGTCACCGCATGGTAAAGGGGGGATTTCTTGGCCTTCTCATGGACGTGCTCGGTCTTCGTCTGCTTGTAGTGGTCGTGCTCCAGGGCCTTGTGGGAATCCACCAGGCGGTAGTCCACCTTTAAGGTGGCTACGATGCGCTCGAACTGCCGCTTCTCGATCCAGCCCGTTTTTTCACCCATGGGTAATCCCCTGTGTTAATTGAGGAATTTAAGATACCCAAAAGGGGTGGGAGGGTCACGCAAAAATAGGAACCTTACGGGCCGGAAATGAGGCGGGGGGCATGGAAATTCAGGTCAAATCAACGCAGTACCAGCAATTTCCCGATGGAGCGGCCCTGCGGGGTATCGACCACTACGAAGTAAAGCCCGTTGGCTATAGCGGTTCCCCAGTTGTCGGTCAAGTCTACCTTCAAATCCACCCCCACCGGCTCTTGTGAAAAGTCTTTCTCCAATATCTTCCTCAAAGCGGTAGTAAAGATTCGAACCTTGATATCCGACGTTGAAGTGAGGTTCGGGTAAAGATGGATTGTCCCGCCCCCGCAGGGGTTGGGCAAAATCAGCGGCGGAACCGGAGTTGAGGTGGGAGAGGAAGTGGAGAGGATGGTTGAGGTTGACGAAACTGTTGCTTTGGATGAGGCGGTTGAGGTCGGAGAGGCTGTCGCGCTAGCGGTGTTGGTAGCCGTACTCGTGGAAGTGGTTGTGGGTGTTTGAGTTGGACTATTGGTGAACGTACTAGTCGCGGTGGCGGTACGGGTTAGTGTAGCTGTGGCTATGCTTGTATTAATGGGAGTGTTGGTCCCGCTCGACGTGGCCGTATTAGTGGCGGTGTTGGTCGCCGTGTTGGCCATGGTGTTAGTAGGCGTTGAGGTGAACCAAGTTCCGGTGGGTGTGGGGGTCGGGTCAGGCGTTGGAGTCGAGGTGGGGGTGAGAGTGGGGGGCGGTGTGGAAGGCGTCACTGTTGGCTGGGGCATGCAGCCCTGGAGGACGCTCACAGCCCCGCCTTGGGTGACAAATTGGTTCTGGGCTACATAAACATTTCCTGACGGATCAATCCCCAATCCCCAGGCATAGGGTATCGGGCAAGAATGCTGAAGGGCAAAACCAGGATTCACCACGCTCATATTGCTGTTATTCGTCAGATAGAAGTTGCCCGCCAGATCCTTCCGGATACCAATCGCGCCTGCCGCACCCGGCCCGGAATAAGTCACCACTGCCGCATAGCCGCTACTAACGTCAAAACCAACCACCCGGTTGTCCGCCACGTAAACCAAGCTCCCCGATTTCACCAGTCCCGTCGGTTGCACGGAAAGCCCCGCACCGAAGGTAGCTACCGCAGAATAAGAAGTTTCACTCCCGTCGTATCGGTAGACTTTCCCGCCCTGAGTCGTGAAATAAACTGATTGGGACGTGCCTTGGTCATCCACCCACACACCCCGGGGTTGGGCCCCCAATCCCACTCCGATGGTCGCCACTAAGGTACAAGGTAAAGTATTGCTGAACTTATCCACTTCGCCCCGACCGTAATCCGCGACGTAAATATTTCCTGACTGGTCAAGCGCCACATCATCGGGAAAATTAAAGGTTTGGCCTGAGCCGAAAGTCGAAAAGACGGTAACCGCGGTGCCAGCCGAGGTATAAATCCTTAGTGCCGCTGGACTGAGATCCGCTATACAGACCGTTGTCCCAGTCGAGTTCACCCCCACGTTCTGAGGATAAGCCACACCCGGAAATGTCACAGATACCCCCTGGCAACAATTCGGCGTCGGCGTAAAAGTGGCGGTAAAGGTCGCGCTTATCGTCACGTCGGGCGTGGGCGTAAAGGTAGGGCTAAAAGACGGAGTGGTCGTCACGTCAGACGTAGGGGTCAAGGTCGCGCTGGGAGTCACGGGAATTGGGTTGAAATAAACCAGAACCCGGGCCCGATCAAGGTCTGTGGTGTATAAATTGTCTTGGTCGTCAAACACTCCGGAAAACATTACCGAATAAAAATCGTTCAAATGTGTCCAAGGGGCTGACGAATTGCCGGGGTCAAAATTACTGTGGGGGCCCGGAACAACGACAGGCCACTCCTCAAACTCCCCGACGACCATGGCACGGTCGTCCGATGGAAAAGCCACTTGCATCGGCAGGCAAATATCGACGGTGGGATCGCTAACGGGGTCACAATTCGGGCTATTCATTCCATTAACGGCCCTTTGGTAAACATGAGTCGCTGATAAATATTGAACCATCGTCGTGCTTGTGGCCGCCTGGATCGATTCAACGCTATATTCCAAAAGCCGGTGGTTTCCTTGAGCCTCAAATGAGGTGTCGGAAACATAAAGGTTTCCGGCGTGGTCCAGGACTGCGGCGCCCGGTTGGGACAAGGTGGAGGAATCGATAGTATTTCCGGGATTGCAGGTACGGTTAGCGTCCAGCGTTCCTTTGTTGTCGCAGTTATCGTTGATATTAGGCAGATTTTGGTTTTGCCCGATGATGATATCTACCGCCGGCCCCCCTAAATTCAATTGGTTCAAGGGATCACGGATCCGGAAAACGCGGCTGTGGGTCCTGTCGGTCACCCAAAGGTATGAGACGGGTCCACTGGCATAAGGCTTATCCATCTGAGAGCAAGGCATCAGGTCGATTAGTCCCGGTTGGCCCTGAAACCCATTGTTCCAATCGATGGAGGCCGGCATGCCCAGAACGGAAATAGGACTGCTGAAGGTGACCGCGGCAGAGGCAAATGGCGTCAATGGGAGGTTGAAAATTTGTGCCTGGTTGTTGACCACCGCCCAAAGATGCTGTTGGCCTCCCGGTAAATGATCAACCTTTATTCGACCGAAGTTCAAATACGGGCTCTTGTTGTAAGCCGTGGTCCCATCCACTCCCGCAAAGCCGTCGGGGGCTCTATTGTTGGTTAGGTCCAGCGCCGGATCGTTTTGGGGCATGTTCCAAAAATCCAAGCGGAAGTCATCCGCAACGATCAATTGGGGAGTGGTGAGGGCCTGGGCAACAGCCACCCCTAATCCTTGCCGGATCCCGTTGGGCCCGATATGGTTGAACATACCCGCCTGGCTTTGCTTGAATATCTCAACGTCGGCCGAGTAATCAGATCCCGGAGTGGGAAATGGGATGGGAGCGAGAAACCGAAACACATTACCGCTGTCTCCCTCAGTCGTAATATAAACGTTACTTTTCCCGTCGATAGCCACACCGTTGGGACCTCTAATCATGGCTGAAGACTGAGGACCCCCGTAAGGAAACGAAAAGTCAGGTCCCGAGGTAAAGGGAAAGGTTGGTGCGTTCGGCGGGAAAACATCCTGGTTCAGGACTTTGAGGGGTTGCAGGGTGGGCGTCGAGGGTGATGTTGGGAAAACCGGCTGGTACATGACTACCGGACCCGGGGCGGTGTGGACGCCAGTAGGATCATGCCACGGATTATCGCCGTCGACTACCCAAAGATAGTCCTTGGTTGGGTCCGGGTCAGTCATGTCCAGGTCGATGCCGAGGGGCGTCTGGATGCCCATCGTATATACCCCATCGGCTGTTAGGACATGGTCGCCCATGAGGGATGAGGATTTAAAAATCAATATCCTGCCAGGGGAATTGCCGGGGGCGCCAAAATCAAATACGTAAACATTCCCTTGCCTGTCCACCCGGACGCCTTCCGGCGCGAGCATATTGACGGTGTTCGCTGAGGCAAAATCAGCTTGTCCCAAAACCAGATCGGCGTTCGCCTGTGGCACACCAGTGGGAAATGTGGGGTTGGGAAACCTCAACACACGGTTGTTTGAAGTGTCGGCCACCCAAAGATTACCATGGCTATCCACCGCAACCCCGCCTGCGTTACTCCCTAATCGGTCGCTGCATGCTCCAACAAGCGAGGGGGTAACAGCCCCTCCAAAAAATAAGGTTGATTGGTCGGGCAAGGCATTGCCCTTGTTGCCCAGAAAGCTTATGAAATCCTGCTGGCCCCAGACGTTGGATGCGCTCACCCCGGCGCCATTCAGATCGTTGAAACCATAACGTAAGACCCGGTTGTTGTAGATATCCGCCACATAAAGGTCCCCCGTGTTTGGATCGACGGCCATGCCGGAACGTGAACCAGCCTCTGAAATGGATCCCTGGCGTTGCCACTCCCCGCAAAGTGAAGTCCGGCTGGGCGCGGTGAAATAAGGGTAATTCTGGTTGTTGTTGTCCCCGTTACATCCCCCGCTGTTGAAATCCGGCTGGCCGATGACAATATCAGCCGCGTAACCCAAACTAACGATGGAGGTATTGGTTTGGAACTTTGTGGTATCGCTGAACCCCAAAATCCGGCTGTTTCGGTCGTCCCAAATATACAGCCGGTTATGGTTAATGTTGGGGTCAGCGGTAAGCCCGCTGGGGAGAAAAACACCCGATGCGGTGAGTTGGTTAAAACTCAAGGACCCGAAATTGGGCTGGCCCAATACCAGGTCCGCCCAAAGATCGCCCGCCGAGCCCCGCACCGGCTGGGCGCTTGAAGTGGTGGCGAACGAATAAAAAAGGGTGGCGATAAAGGCCAGCCCTAACCAGCCGCCCTTTTTTCCCGCCATATTAAGAAGCCTGGTGCATGGTTTATCGGCTCTTTCCAGGTAGTTTGCTTTTTAGGAAGTTTCCCACTTCTAGACGCAAAAAACATGGTTTAATTCCAAGGTCACCCTAAACAAAAACACCCGGATTTCACTGGAAATCCAGGTGTTTTAGGTTCCCTTTAAAACATTTATATTAATCGCGGAATCTTTGGGATTAGAGGCTGCTTTATAGCTCTATCGTTAATTTTTTAGCAGCCTCTACATGTTCCCGATGACGGCGGTCGCGAACTCGGAGCATTTCACTTCCTTCGCCCCCTGGGTCAGCCGCGCGAAGTCGTAGGTGACGACCTTCTGGCCGATGGTCTTGTCCAAGGCTTTCACGATCATGTCGGCCGCTTCCTGCCAGCCCATGTACTCGAACATCATGACGCCCGAGAGGACGACCGAGCCGGGGTTCACCTTGTCCAGGTTGGCGTACTTGGGCGCGGTGCCGTGGGTAGCCTCGAAGATGGCGTGGCCGGTCACGTAGTTGATGTTGCCCCCGGGCGCGATGCCGATGCCGCCCACCTGCGCCGCCAGGGCGTCGGATAGGTAGTCGCCGTTGAGGTTCAACGTGGCGATCACGTCGAACTCGTCGGCGCGGGTGATGGTTTGCTGCAGGGTGATGTCGGCGATGGAATCCTTGATGACCAGTCCCGCCCCGCGTTTGCCCTCGGGGATCTTGCACCAGGGTCCGCCATCAATCTCCACCGCACCGTATTCCTTCTTGGCCAGGGCGTAGCCCCAGTCGCGGAAGGCTCCCTCGGTGAACTTCATGATGTTGCCCTTGTGCACGAAGTTCACGCTCTTACGCTTGTGGGTGATGGCGTACTCCATGGCCGCCCGCACCAGGCGTTCCGTGCCCTCGCTGGAGACGGGCTTGATGCCGATGCCGGAAGTCTGTGGGAACCGGATCTTCTTGACGCCCATTTCCTTTTGCAGGAACTCGATGACTTTCTTGGCCTCGGGGGTGCCGGCCTGCCACTCAATACCAGCGTAGATGTCCTCGGTGTTCTCGCGGAAGATGACCATATCCACCTTCTCGGGGTTCTTCACGGGGGAGGGGACCCCGTTAAAGTAGCGCACGGGACGCAGGCAGACGTAAAGGTCGAGCAGTTGCCGCAGGGCCACATTGAGGGAGCGGATGCCGCCGCCGACCGGCGTCGTCAGGGGGCCCTTGATGCCCACCAGGTACTCCTTGTAGGCCTCCACCGTGTCGTCCGGCAGCCAGTTTTGGAATTTGTCGAAGGCGGTCTGCCCGGCGTAAACCTCGAACCATGAAACCTTCTTTTTTCCTTTATAGGCCTTCTCTACCGCCGCGTCAAAGATGCGCACGGAAGCCCGCCAAATGTCGGGTCCCGTGCCGTCGCCCTCGATGAAGGGGAGGATGGGGTTGTCCGGGACCTTCAAAACGCCGTTCTGGATGCTGACTTTCTCGCCCTTCGGCGGCTTCACGTTTTGATAGCTGTAGGCCACGGGAGACTCCCTTGTGATGGATTTCGGCTCGAAGAAGCTGGCAGTTTAAGACGCTCGGAAATCAGCGTCAAGAAAATGGTAGCCGCTAGCGAAGTGAGTTCGGTCTTAGGCTGCCGCCCCTTCAAACTGTCCGACAGGATGGGGCAAAAGGAGGGAGACAAATGTGACGCACATCATGAAAGGTGGCGAAAGTCCTCGGATTTGAGCTCGTATTTCTTCATCTTCCGTTGGAGGGTTTTCAGGCTCAACCCCGCTTGCTGGGCCGTCTCCGCCAGGCGCCCGTGGTTCTTGGCCAGGAGATCCACCAGGTAGGTCTTTTCAGTTTGATGGATGAGATCATCCAGCTTCTCGGCCTTTCCCGGCGCACCAAGTTCCACATCCAGGCGCTCGATTTGAGGCCCCTTGGCCATCAGGCAAGCCCGCTCCATTTGGGTTTCCAGCTCACGGATATTACCCGGCCAGGAATAGGCCATGAGCTGGCAAAGGGCGTCGGGGCCCAGTTTCTCTGCGGGGGAACCGGTGAGCACCCGGTAGGTTTCGATAAAATGCTGGGCTAGGAAAGGAAGATCCTGCTTGCGGTCCCGAAGTGCCGGCAGGCGCAGGACGCGGGAGGCGAAGCGGTTGTAGAAATCAAGCCTCAGGATCTCCTGGTGGACGAGGGAAAGCACATCCAAGGGGGTGGCCGCCACGACGCGGGGGTCTTCCGGACTGGGCTTGGATAGTTTCTCGGCGAACATTTTCTGGCTCGCCTCCCCCAAGTGGCAGATGCCATCCAGGTAAAGGGTGCCGCCCTTGGCCTTGGCCCAGGCCCCCTCTGCCCCGAAAAGTCCCTCGGCGCATTCACCCTTGGCGTTGTCCACGCAATGGAAAACCCGGAAGGGTCCGCTGGCCCGGTGGCTCCGTTGGTGCAAAGCCCGCGCGAAGGATTTCTTTCCCGTCCCCTTCTCCCCCTGGAGCAGCACCGGTTGGTCGTCCTCCGCCCATTGGGCCATCTGCTCGAACACCAGCCCGAATGTTTTGTCGCGGCTGGAAATTTTTCCGGCGCTTTGCGGCAAAGGGGCTCCTTTGGAAAGAGGGGTGATATCCCGGACGATCTCCACCGCGTACTGCACCTTGCGGTTGGTGTCGAAAAGGGGGAAGGTGGAAACCTCGTAGTCCCGGTTGGATCCATGGAGGGAAAGCGTGCAATAGGATACTTGTGGCTGGCCCATCTCGAAAACCCGGCTCATGCCGCAGAAGAAGCATTTTTCCTTGTAACCGTAAAAAGCCTGGTGGCAGAAACGGCCTCGGACGTCGTTAAGGCCCGTCTCCATGTTTTTGAGGGAAGCCCCATTGGCGTAAACCACCCGGAATTGGGGGTCGATGACCTTGACGGATTCGGGCATTCCATCCAAAAGGCTTTGGAGGAAGGGGGCCTTTGTGTAGAGGGCGGGCGGGCGAAATCGCCGGGGGCTCATGGAAGGGCTCGGCCTGGAATCCTTTTAATTCTTCCCCATCGAGGGCACGGTGGGAACCGCCAATTTCTCGGTGGGCTTCGAAAACTCGGGCTTCACGGCCGGTGTCCAGGGACCTAAGTTCTTCAGGCGCTTTTTGGTGTCGAGGAGGTCCTTGCGGATCTGGACCAGTTGGTCGGCCAGTTCCTGTTCTTCCCCGAAAACCTCGATGGCCCTTTCCAGGAGCTTGAGTGTTTCCTGCTGGAGGGTGGATTCCTTTTGGAAGATGTCGGAGAGCCCATGGATGGGGCTTTCCTCGGCCCCGCTCAGGTTCAAGGTAACGGGAATTCCGGTCAGCTCAAAGAGGGTCTTGACCAGCGTTTGGTAGTGCTTTTGGGCCAGGGACAAGAGCGGCCAAACAGCCTTCAGGGCGTCCTCCTCTTCCAGGCCCACGTGGGTGGTGGCCCCGGCTAAATGGACAATGCGGCGGTAGGAAAGTTCGAGGATTTGGAAAAGGATGGCAGCCTTACGCAAGGTGATCTTGCTGATGTGGGTCTTATTGTTGAGGAGATTCTTCACATCCCGGATCTTGATCTCGCATTGGTCCAACAGTTCCCGGTTGGCCCGTGCGTCCCGGGGGCTGATGCGAAGCGCCCTTCCGGCCAGGTGCTGGACATCCTGATCCAGGCGCTCCACGGTCTCAATCAGCTGGTAGAGTGAAAAGTAGAAGTTCATGATGGTTCTCCTTGTACGGTTGCCCCCTTCATCGGGGAAGGTGAGGTGAATTTAGGGTTATTAATATTGAATAACTATACCTCTTGTACCTAGTAAGGGGTTACAAAAAAGCGATCCATTGTCAAAAGGAATAACAAAAATAGGGAAAAATGCTTATTTATTATGGTTTTTAGGTTGTTTGGTGTCTTAAAAATGAAGTCATATTTGTCATCAATATGTCAAAAATATCACAAATTTTAAATTCTACTCAGTCAAATATGGCAATCCCTTATCTCGATCTTTCACGGGCTTGCCTTCCCTTCCCGGCTCTTTAATGATGTCCTGCGTTTCCATTCCATCCAACGAGGTACCCATGCTGAAGGAAAACCAAAAGGCTCCGGCTTTTGAATTGGACGATGACCAGGGCAAGAAGGTGTCACTGGGCGATTTCAAGGGAAAGGACGTAGTCCTTTATTTTTACCCGAAGGATATGACGCCCGGTTGCACCCAGGAGGCCTGCGATTTCCGGGACAATTGGTCCGCGGTCAAGAAAAAGGGCGCGGTGGTGCTGGGCGTCAGCGCCGATCCGGTTAAGAAACACGTAGCCTTCAGGGAAAAATACAAGCTTCCCTTCACCCTGCTTTCCGACGAGGGTAAAAAGATGCTCAAAGCCTATGGGGTCTGGCAAAAGAAAAAATTCATGGGCCGGGAATTCATGGGGATCGTCCGCACCACCCTCATCATCGGCAAGGACGGCAAGATCAAGAAGATTTGGTCACCCGTAAGCGTAAAAGACCACGTAAAAGAAGTGCTGGAAAATTTATAAAATTTACGCGCACCCTGAGGAGTCGAAGGCGTCTCGAAGGGTCAGCGTAAAAGAAGTTTTGGACAACCTTTAAAGCTTATGATCCAGCCCTATCAAAACCACCGGCCCCGTTTCGGGAAAAATGTCCACATCCACGACACGGCCGTGATGATCGGGGACGTCACCCTTGGGGACGATGTTAGCCTTTGGCCTGGAGCGGTCCTCCGTGGCGACATGGCGGCCATCCGTGTGGGTACCCGCACCAATATCCAGGATGGTTCGGTGTTCCACACCGACAGCGATTATCCCGCGGTCATTGGGGAGGATTGTGTGGTGGGGCACCAGGCTTGCGTCCACGCCTGCACGATCGGCAACCGCTGTTTGATTGGCATCCGGGCGGTCGTCCTGACGGGCGCGGAAATCGGCGATGAGTGCGTCATCGGCGCCGGGGCGGTGGTGCTGGAAGGAGCGAAGATTCCTCCCCGATCGTTGGTCTTAGGCGTCCCGGGCAAGGTCGCCCGGAAAATCACGGACGAGGATGTAAGGGGTATTCTCCGTGGGGTCCAAGAATATCTCCATCTGCGGGAACAACTGCCTTTAGTCCAGTAACGGGCCGGATTCTTCGGCGGATTTTCGGCGGGGATCGGTAATCGGGATGTAATCGAGTTTCACGTCCCCCAGGATGGAAAGCTGGCAGCCTAGGCGCCAGTTGGGTTTGGCTTTGATGGCGGCGAGGGTCTGTTTTTCCCGCTCTCCCATTTCAGAGAGGTTTTCCATTCCCTCCAAAACTTCCGTCAGGCAGGTCGTGCAAACCGCCCGCTCACAGCGGAATCGGGGGGGCAGGTCGTAGCGGAAGGTGGCGTCCGCCAAGGTGTCGTCATAATCCACCTCGCAGTCCTGGCCGGTCTTGGGGAAAGTGATCCGAACTTTCTTTTGGTTTTCCATGGGCCGCATTATAGCGGGCGCGTTGCCATCCCCGTCACGGACGCTTAGAATAGTTTTGCCAAAGGAGCGGTCATGGCTTACCTGCGTTTCATCCACTTCTTTACCTTTATTTTCTGGTACGGCACCCTGCTTTATTTCACATTCATCCAGGCACCTCTTTTATTCAAGGGACTGCCCCGGGATCTTTTTGGCCTCGTCCAAAGCAAGCTTTTCCCAGCCTACTATCTCATCAGCTACATTTGCGGTACTGTTCTGGTGGTTACCTATCACTTGCTTCACCCCTTGGAAAAATACGTCACGCAGGATTGTGTGAAAATCACCGCGCTTTGCCTGATGCTTCTCTTCTCCTTGGGCCAAGGCCTTTGGATCGGCCCCAAGGTTGCCCAATTGCGGGTGGAACGCCAGCAGGCCGAGGGGGCCCAGGACCAGCCCAAGGTCGAGGCCCTTTCCAAGCAATTTGGAAAGGCCCACGGCATCTCCAGCCTCTTCAACTTGGTGGTCATCCTGGCCGGGGCGGTTTATTTGTTCTATTTCTTCAAGGAACTCCAGCCTTGAGCATCTTCCAGGATCCTGTCCGCCAATATCTTTACCGCCTGGGGCAGGTTAACCATCCGGTCTTGAGGGAAATGCAGGCCTACGGGGAAAAGAGGAAGTTCCCCATCGTCAATTGTGAAGTAGGGCGGGTCCTCTACCAGCTCACCGTTCTTTCCAAGGCCAAAAGGGTATTCGAGCTGGGTTCGGGCTTCGGCTATTCCACGATGTGGTTCGCCCTGGCCCTCCCCCCCAAGGGAGTCGTGCACCACACCGATGGCGATCCTGAAAATACCAAGCTGGCCCATTATTTCTTCGAGAAGGCAGGGCTCTTAAGCAAGGTCCGCTTCCACACGGGCGACGCCATTGAGAGCCTGGTAAGGACACCCGGGAATTTTGACATCTATTATTGTGATATTGATAAAGACGGCTATCCGGACGCCTACCGGGCCGTCTCCAAACGGGCCAAGCCGGACAATATCATCCTGACCGACAACCTGCTGTGGTCGGGCAAGGTGGCCCAGCCCAAGCCGGATGACTTGACCCGCTCCATCCTGGAATATAACCGGCTTTTCTGGGGTGACCGGCGTTTCGCCTCCTCCATGCTGCCCATCCGTGATGGGGTGGGCTTCCACCTGCGCTTGAAGAACCCCCGGCCCTTTTGATGCGCCTTCCCGCCTTCTTTTTACTGATGAGCCTCACCTCACTGGCCTGGGGTGATTTGGACCACCGAGACCTCTTGGACCAGCGCCGCATGGCCAAGGACCTGGCCGGAATGAAGGTATGCCTTGAGGATTGGGAAGCCGACTGTCCCGACGACGTGGAGATGCTGGAGAACTTTGGGGATTTCCTGAACGCCGGAGGCGCGCAAGCCCAGCCTTCCGGGAAACTCCGCTGGAAGGCCGTCCGCTACTACAAGGACGCCATCCGCTTGTCCCCCGCGCGGCTCGACCTGCGCTTGAAACTCGTCACGGTTTACCGGGATCTATGGGCTTTTGACGCCCAATACGACAGTTTGGCCCAGACCCTTTCCTACGCGGACAAACACTACCGGAAATTACGGTGGAATGGCGGTGGCCCCCTACCTGAGCGGCCTTCCCGAATCCTCACCGCCTATCTCCAAAAAACCGTCAATGACCACTTGGCCCGTCGCAACCCCGATGGGACCGAAAGGGCCATGAGGCTTGCCCGCTTGGCCGTGACCTTTTTCCCGAAACATCACAATGGGCTCAATTCCATCGCCGCCAGCTTCGCCCAACGGGGCGATTGGGAACACGCCTTGAAGTACCTGCTTCTCTCAAACCAAATCGACCCCCATGATCCGGTAGTCCAGCGGAATATCGGGAATGTCCTCACCGTTTTAGGCAAAGGGGAGGAGGCGGAGGTTTTCTACAAGAAAGCGGTCGATGAGGAGGAAGCGGCGAAAACGGGTGAGGAAAATTTCCAGAAGGCGTCGTACAAGGAAGAAAGCCAGATCCGGATTCCCCTCAGCCCCCAAGATTACCGGGATACCGCTTTTGGGCGATAAGCCGTGTGAGTTTTTCCCGGACCTGGTCTTTGTCCTGCGGGTAGGTCACGCCGAACCACTGGTCCTTGCTGCGTAAAACCTTCACCCGGGCTTTTTTCTCGTGGACCAGTTCATCCACCACCCGGGGAATCAGGAATTCGGATTTTTCCTCCTGTCCCTTTTCTTTCAGGAAGGCCTTGAAACGTCTTCCCAACTCATCAAAGAGGACCGGGGTAAAACCCCACATGTTCATGGAAACCGTCTCGGTTCCCTTCAGGGAATGCTTCCGGCCCTGGGCATCCAGGTAAAAATACTTAAATCCATTTTTTCCGATCTGCATCCTTTCCTCGACCTTGCGCAAAAACCCTTGCGGTGATTTCTGGCAGACGCCCCGGGAGACACTGCCGTGCTCCGAGAGGGTTTTCTTGAGGATGAACCCCACCATGGAAAATTCAGGTTTCTCCGGGTCTTTAATTCCTTTCAGGAACTTCGCCAACACCCGGAAGGATTCCCGTCCGTAGAAATCATCCGCGTTGATCACCGCGAAGGGTTCCTGGATCGCCCCTTGGGCGACCCAAATAGCATGCCCCGTCCCCCATGGCTTTTGCCGGGCGGGGGAGATGCGGAATCCCTCGGGCACCATCCCCAGTTCCTGGAAAACGTAACGCACGGGAATACGGCTTTCCCATTTCTTGCCCACGATCTTCTTGAAGTCATCCTCGATATCCCGGCGGATGATAAAAACGATCTTGCCGAAGCCGGCCCGGATGGCGTCATAAAGGGAAAAATCCAATAAGGTGGCTCCGCCGGGCCCCAGGGTTTCCAACTGCTTCAGGCCCCCGTAGCGGCTTCCCATGCCCGCGGCCATGATTAATAACGCTGGTTTTATTTTCGAGCCCACTTTCGGTTACCTCGGTTTTCAGTAATAAACGGGTCGGCGGCAGAGTGCGTAGTTCGAAATTTTAGGTCGGAAGTTATGATGTGTTTTCGTTCGAGTTTTTTGAACGAAAACTTCATCAACCGCGAACTTCGCACTACGCGCTTCGAGCTATCCGTTCAAAAACTTCGCGCCCGCGGACGGGGAAAAAATATAATATTCGGGTTTGCGGCCAATCCGCCTCTCGTAGCCTTCGGACACGAAGGAAACGAAATTCCCGATCACCTGTTCTTCCGCAGGTACCAGGTGCACGGTGCATCCGCCGAAACCTCCCCCGGTCATGCGGGACCCCTTTTGCAGGGGATGCTCTTGGGCTAACTCCACCAGGGTGTCCAGTTCGTGGCAGGATACCTCGTAATCATCCCTCAGGGACTCGTGGGATTCCCGGAAAAGCACCTTCACCCTTTCCATATTCCTCAATTTCAAGGCCTCCACCGCGTCCAGCACCCGCTGGTTCTCGGAGATTACGTGGCGACAACGCTTGAGAATCACGGGCTCCAAGAGGCGCTGGTGCTTCTCGAAATCGCAGAGGGAAACGTCGCGGAGGGATTTTAGGCCCGGCAATACCGTCCCAAGTTTCTGAACCCCTTCCTGGCATTGCTTGCGCCGGATGTTGTAATCGG
>Ga0335069_10006475_pt1 | contig 17006 bp, 18 predicted proteins | sample Lox_Sample_11_FD_206714 | JGI IMG/M metagenome (GOLD analysis project Ga0335069, IMG submission 206714) | Soil microbial communities from Loxahatchee National Wildlife Refuge, Florida, United States - Lox_Sample_1.1 | ecosystem: Environmental > Terrestrial > Soil > Wetlands | place: USA...
CAGCCCGGCACGGTGCGCCGGACCTCGCGGCGGCACGGGCTCAAGACCGAGGCCTCCTACCGCTTCGAGCGCGGCGCCGACCCGGGGATGGTGGTGCCGGCGCTGGACCGCTGCGCCGCCCTCATCGCCACGCTCTCCGGCGGGCTGGTGCGCCCCGGGGTGGTGGACGTCCACCCGCGCCCGGCCCGGCCCGCGGAGGTGCGCCTCCGCTGGCGGCGGCCGGCCGAGGTGCTGGGCATGGAGGTCCCGCGCATCGAGGCCGAGCGGGTCCTCTCGCGGCTGGGCTTCGAGGAGCGCGGGGCGGACGCCGAGGGCGCCGCCTTCGTGGTGCCGAGCTGGCGGGTGGACGTCGGGGTGGAGGAGGACCTGATCGAGGAGCTGGTCCGAACCCGGGGCTACGACGCCATCCCCGAGACCCTGCCGGCCAACAGGGTGGAGACCCCGGCCGAGCCGGCCGAGGCGGTGGCCCTGGAGCGCGTCCGGGCCGCGCTGGAGGCGGCCGGCTTCAGCGAGGCGGTGAACTTCAGCTTCGTGGCGGCGCGGGAGCTCGAGGCCTTCGGCTCCTCCGTGGTCACCGGCGACGGGACGCGGCGGGCGCCGGGCATCGCCCTCAAGAACCCCATCAGCGCCGATCTGGCGGTGATGCGCACGAGCCTCGTCCCCTCGCTCCTCCGGAACGCGGCCGCCAACCGCCGCCAGCGGGTCGAGGACCTCCGGCTCTACGAGCTCGCCAGGGCCTACGAGCCGCACCCGCAGCCGGGCGACCTGGCGTCCTCGGAGTCTCTGCAGGTGGCCGGCGTCCTCCTCGGCCGGCGCCACCCGGTGGGCTGGGCCCAGGGCGGCGAGGCGGTGGACTTCTACGACGCCAAGGCGGCGGTGGTCGGGATCCTCGAGGCGCTGGGCATCGCCTCGGTCGACTGGAGGGCCGCGGCGGACCCCTGGCTCCATCCCCGCCACTCCGCGGCCCTCTCGAGGGGCGAGGAGCGCCTGGGCGCTGTCGGCGAGCTCCACCCGCGGGTGGCCGAGGCCTTCGACCTGCCCCGCGGCGTCCTGGCCTTCGAGCTCGACCTCGAAGCGCTCCTGCGGGTTGCGACGCTGGTGCCCCACTACCGGCCCATCCCCCACCTCCCCGCGGTCCTGCGCGACCTGGCGGTGGTGGTGCCGGAGGCGGTCCCCGCCGCCTCGGTGCTGGAGGTGGTGCGCGAGGAGCCGCTGGTCGAGGGGGTCACGCTCTTCGACGTCTACCGCGGACCGCCGCTCCCACCGGGCAGGAAGAACCTGGCCATGGCCATCCGCTACCGCGCACCCGACCGGACCCTGACCGACGCCGAGGCCGACGCCGCCCACCGGCGCATCGTGGGCTGGCTGGCCGAGCGCGCCGGGGCCGAGCTGCGGGGGTAGCCCATGGCTCGGGGGCGAGGACTCGCGTGGGTGGCGCTGGGCTTCGCGGCCGCCGCGGCGTTCTCGGCCTGGAACCCCCTGGCCGCGCCCTTCGGGCTGGTGGTCGGCGTGTGCGCCGCGGGGATCTCGGCGCGGGCGCTGCTGGGCGGCGGTCGGCGAGCCCTCCCGGCGGCGGCGCTCGCTCTCTCCCTGGGGGCTGTCGCCTGGAGCGGCGTGGTCCTGGCGCGCACGGCGGGCGTGGGACGGGAGCTCAGCGGCGAGCCGGTGGTGAGCGGACCGTCGGGAGAGGAGGCGACGCGGATGCTCGACGAGGCCGCCGAGCGGACCCGCGCGAGCCGCGAGCGGGCGCGCGAGGAGCTCGGCAAGGTCCTCGGCGATCGGGCCGATCCCGAGCGGGACAAGGGGCCACCTTCCCGCTGAGGCGGCCGGAGAGGTCGCCGGGTGTTTGACATGCCCGCCCGATTCAGCTAACGAATTCGCTGCTTAGCCGTCGCCGGCGGGAGCGTGACCGTGACCAAGGCCGACATCATCGAGAGCGTCTACGAGAAGGTGGGCTTCTCCAAGAAGGAGGCCGCCGAGGTGGTGGAGATGGTCTTCGACACCATCAAGGAGACGCTGGAGCGCGGCGAGAAGATCAAGATCAGCGGCTTCGGGAACTTCATCATCCGGGACAAGAAGTCCCGCGTGGGGCGCAATCCCCAGACCGGAGAGGAGATCGAGATCAGCGCCCGGCGCGTCCTCACCTTCCGTCCGAGCCAGGTGCTGAAGAACGCGCTCAACTCCGGGTTGGACAGCCCTCCGGCGTCCGTCCAGGGGACGGGCGCAGAGTAGCGCCCCGGACGCCGAGACTCCCCGCGCCGTCAGGCGTTGCGCATGGCCGCCGGATCCACCGGTGGGGGCGGTGGCCGGTGAACGGCCGGCGCCTCGCCGATGAGGCGGTACAGGGTCTTTCGATCGATGCAGAGGATCTCGGCGGCTCGGGTCTTGTTCCCGCCGGTCTGGCGCAGGATCTCCTTGGCGTAGCGGCGGTCCAGCTCGGACAGGCTGGGCCTGCCGCGCTTGCCGGAGGTGCGTTGCTCCTCGGCCGCGAGCATCTCCACGTACGCGCCGGCCAGATCAGCGACCAGCGCGACGGGACTGCCAGCGGCCTCCAGGATACGGCCCAATTCGGCACGGCGCTCGGGATCGGACTCGACCAGTACGGTGCGCATGATCAGCCCTCGGTGTTGCCCAGTTCTCCCTATCCCCTAGGGTTAGGACGCACAGCTACTCCACGGGTTACGGACCCGGGTGGTGCGTGGCGCCCCAGGCTCACTCGCGAGAGGCAGCCCCGTCGGGGCGTCGAGGGTTGGGCTGCGAGGATCCCAGGCATGGTGGCGAGGCGGTGGTGAAGCGGCGGGTGGCGCGGCTCTCGGAGCTGGCGGAGGGGCGGGGCGCGCTCGTGGAGGTGGACGGCGTGGAGGTGGCGCTGTTCCGGGAGGGAGGGAGCGTGCACGCGCTCGAGGCGACCTGCCCGCACCGCGGCGCGAGCCTGGCCTTCGGTGAGGTGCGGCGCGGGGTGGTCTACTGCCCCCTGCACGCCTGGGCCTTCCGGCTCTCGGACGGAACCTGCCTCGAGCGCGACGGTGGCGCTGTGGCGCGCTATCGCACTTCCGTCGAGGGCGGCGAGGTGTTCGTCGAGATATAACCGGGCCATGGCAGCCATCGACTACACCGATCGGCGGCGGATGCGGCTCGACGTGGAGTTCACCTTCGCCGCGGCCCACCGGCTCCCCCGCTACCAAGGGCCGTGCTTCCGGCTGCACGGCCACAACTACAAGTTCTTCGTGGCGCTGGAGGGCGAGGTCGACCCCGGCACCGGCATGATCACCGACTTCGGGGTGGTGAAGGAGATCGTGCAGGAGCACGTCCTGGCCCGGGTCGACCATCGCGATCTCAACGACCTCCTCGACAACCCCACCGCCGAGAACATCGCGCGCTGGATCTGGGAGGCGCTTGAGCCGCACTTCTCCGGGCTGGACGAGATCCGCCTCTACGAGATCCCCGACTGCTGCGTCACCTACCGGGGGCCGGGTGGCCGCTAGCGCCCGGGCGCGCGCGGCGGGGGCGGTGGCCCGCTTCCTGGACGCCCTGGGGCTCCCCCGGGCCGTGCGGCGCTCGGCCGATCTGGCCCAGACGCCGGCGCGCGTGGCCGAGGCCTGGCTCGACGACCTCCTGGACGGCTACCGGGTCGACCCCGCGGCGGTGCTGGCCGAGGCCACGCCCAGCGCGGCGCGCGACCTGGTGGCGGTGACCGGCATCTCCTACCAGTCGATCTGCCCGCACCACCTGTTGCCGTCCCGCGGCTTGGCGCACGTCGCCTACCTGCCGGGCGGCAGGGTGGCGGGGTTCGGCCAGGTGGTCCGGCTGGTCGACGTGCTGGCCCACCGGCTGGTGCTGCAGGAGGACCTGGCGCAGGAGATCGCCGAGGCGCTGGTCGCCCACCTGGGCGCGCGGGGCGCGGCCTGCGTGCTGGACGCGGAGCACCTGTGCCTCACCGCCCGGGGGGCGCGGCGGGTGGGGGCCCGGGCTCACTCCGAGGCCTTCGTCGGGGCCCTGGCCCGGGACGGCGGGGCCCGCCGCCGCTTCCTGGCCGCCATGGGCGGGGAAGGGGGCTGGCGGGCGGCGCGGCGCCCGGCTTCCCGGGCCCGGCGGCGGGGAGGGCGGCGGTGACGCCCCCGGGCCGCACGGCGGTGGTGACCGGCGGCGGTCGCGGCATCGGCGCGGCCGTGGCCCGTGCGCTCACCGCCCGGGGCCTCCGGGTTTCGGTGTTCGCGCGCACCGCCCGGCAGCTCGACGAGGTGGTGCGCTCGGGCGGGGCGGCGCTGGCGGTGGCGGGGGACGTCCGTCGCGAGCAGGACGTGCGCCGCCTGCGCGAGGAGCACGAGCGGACGCTGGGACCGGTGGACGTGCTGGTGAACGGTGCGGGCATCCTGGTCCGGGGGCCGGCCGAGGATCTCTCCGCCGAGGCCTTCCGCAGCGTGCTGGAGGTGAACCTCCTCGGCCCCTTCCTGTGCGCCCGCGAGGTGATCCCCGGCATGAAGGCGCGGGGGAGGGGGCGCATCGTCAACGTCGCCTCGATCTCCGGCACCCTGGGGACGCCGCTGGCCAGCCCCTACAACGCCTCCAAGTGGGGCGTCATCGGCCTCACCAAGTGCCTGGCCGAGGAGCTGCGGGCGGCCGGGGTGCAGTGCCTCTCGGTTTCGCCGGGCAGCGTGGACACCGCCATGCTCGCCCAGACCCCCTTCCCGCCGGCCATGCAGCCAGAGGACGCGGCCCGGGTGATCGCCTACGCGGCGCTCGACGCCCCCGACGCCATGACCGGTGCCAACCTGGAGGTGTTCGGGTGAGGGCGGGGCGCGAGGCGGCCGTCGCCGAGCTGGGCCGGCTCTTCCCGCGGGAGCGGCTCCTGGTCGATCCCGAGCGCCTCGAGCCGTACGGGCGCGACGAGTCGGAGACGGGCACGTACCCTCCCGATGCGGTGGTGCTGGTGGAGCGGGCCGAGGAGGTCCAGGCGATCTTCGCGCTGGCCGCCCTCCACAGGGTCCCGGTCATCCCGGTGGGCGCCCGCAGCGGCAAGTCGGGGGGCATCCTGGCGCTCCACGGCGGCATCGCCGTCTCGCTGGAGCGGATGGACCACATCCTGGAGATCTCGCCCCAGGACGGGCTCTGCCGGGTGGAGCCAGGCGTGATCACCGGCCGGCTCCAGGCGGCGGTGGAGGAGCAGGGGCTCTTCTACCCGCCCGATCCGAACTCGCTCGACCTGTGCTCCATCGGCGGCAACGTGGCCGAGAACGCCGGTGGCCCCCGCGCGCTCAAGTACGGGGTGACGCGCGACTACGTGCTGGGCCTGACGGCGGTGGTGCCCACCGGCGAGTTGCTGCGATTGGGGCGACGGAGCGTGAAGGGGGTGGCCGGCTACGATCTGGTGGGCCTCCTGGTGGGAAGCGAGGGGACGCTGGGCATCGTCACCGAGATCACCCTGGCCCTGCTGCCCCGCCCCCGTCACGTGGCCACCGGCCTGGTCGCCTTCGCCTCGGTGGCCGGCGCGGCCCGGGCGGTCACCCGCGCGCTGTCCGGCGGCGTCCTCCCGCGCTGCATGGAGCTCTTCGACGACCTCTCCCTGGAGGCGGCGGCGCGAACCTCGCCCTATAAGTTCCCCCCGGGGGCCGGCGCGGCGCTGCTGGTCGAGGTGGACGGCGATGCCGAGGACGCGGTCTTGGGCGAGCTGGCGCGGCTGGCGGAGCTCCTCGCGCCCGAGGCCCGCGGGGAGATGATCGCCGCCCAGAACGAGGCGCAGCGGCGCGACCTGTGGGAGACGCGTCGCCTGCTGTCGGTGAACCTGAAGTCGGTCCACCCCCGGAAGCTGTCCGAGGACGTGGCCGTGCCGCGCTCCCGGATCCCGGAGATGATCGCCCGGGCCAAGGAGATCGGGGCGCGGCGCGGGGTGGCGGTGGCCACCTACGGGCACGCCGGCGACGGGAACCTGCACGTCAACGTCCTCTTCGACGGCGAGGACGAGCGCCCGACCGCCGAGGCGGTGGCGGGCGATGTGCTCCGCACCGCGGTGGACCTGGGTGGGACGATCACCGGCGAGCATGGGGTCGGATTCACCAAGCGCGGCTTCCTGGAGTACGAGCAGGGGGCGGCGGTGGTCGCACTGGAGCGGCGCCTCAAGGCCGCCTTCGACCCGTTGGGGTTGCTCAACCCCGGGAAGATCTTCCCGGAGGGCTAGCCTGCCCGCCCGGCCCGGGCCGGCGCCCGGAACCCTGGTCGCCCGGCTTGACTCCCACCTGGGAAGCCTGCAAAAGAGTGCCGCTCCGCGCTCCGGGTCGTGCCTCGGCCGCGAGCAGCAGGAGGCCGGGTCCCCCCCGTCCCATCCCCTCCGGAGGCCAACCGCAATGGCGACGCAGACACGCTCACCCAGGCACAAGGTGGCCGAGATCGAGACGGTGACCATCCGCTTCGTCGGCGACTCCGGCGACGGCATGCAGCTCACCGGCGCCGAGTTCACTCGCGGCAGCGCGCTGGCGGGGAACGACGTGGCGACCTTCCCCGACTTCCCCGCCGAGATCCGGGCGCCGGCCGGCTCGCTGTCCGGGGTGTCCGGCTACCAGGTGAACGTGGGCGCGCGGGATGTCCTCACCCCCGGGGACCTTCCCGACGTGCTCGTGGCCATGAACCCGGCGGCGCTGAAGACCAACCTCTCCGAGCTCAAGCCGGGCGGCCTGCTCATCGTCAACACCGGCGCCTTCACCGCCGGGAACCTGGAGAAGGCCGGCTACGCCGGGAACCCGCTGGAGGAGGAGTCGCTGCGGACCGCCTACCGCCTGGTGGCCATCGACATGAATCGCCTCACCGAGGCGGCGCTGGACGGCTCGGGGCTCTCCTCCAAGGACGTGGCCCGCTGCAAGAACTACTTCGCCCTGGGGGTTCTCACCTGGCTCTACTCCCGTCCCGAGGAGCCGCAGATCGAGGGCATCCGCCGCAAGTTCGGGAAGAAGCCGGAGTTCGCCGAGGCCAACGTCAGGGTGTTCCGGGCAGGATTCTCCTACGGGGAGACCTCGGAGCTGTTCTTCGAGCGCTACGTGGTCGGCGCCTCGCCGCTGCCGGCCGGAACCTACCGCAACGTGACCGGCAACCACGCCACCGCCCTGGGCCTGGCCACGGTGGGCAAGCTCACCGGCCGGCAGGTCTTCTTCGGCGGCTACCCCATCACCCCCAGCTCCGAGATCATCCAGGAGCTCTCCCACTGGAAGGAGCACGGGGTGGTGACCTTCCAGGCCGAGGACGAGATCGCCGGAATCGGCTCGGCCATCGGTGCCGCCTTCGGCGGCTCGCTGGCGGTGACCGCCACCTCGGGACCGGGGCTGGCCCTCAAGACCGAGATGCTGGGGTTGGCGGTCATCCTGGAGCTGCCGCTGGTGGTGGTGGACGTGCAGCGGGGCGGCCCCTCCACCGGCATGCCCACCAAGACCGAGCAGGCGGACCTGCTCATGGCCCTGTTCGGGCGCCACGGTGAGGCGCCGCTGCCGGTCATCGCCGCCCAGAGCCCGTCCGATTGCTTCTGGGCGGCCATGGAGGCGATGCGGGTGGCGGTGAAGTGGATGACGCCGGTCATCCTCCTCACCGACGGCTACCTGGCCAACGGGTCCGAGCCCTTCCGCATCCCCGAGGTCTCCGAGCTGCCTCGGGTCGAGCCCCGCTACGCCACCGAGCCCAACCGGGAGGGCGCCTTCATGCCCTACCTTCGGGACGCCAAGCTGGTGCGGCCCTGGGCCGTGCCCGGCACGCCCGGGCTGGAGCACCGGGTGGGCGGGCTGGAGAAGGACTCCATGACCGGCATGGTCTCCTACGACGGCGCCAATCACGAGCGGATGGTGCGCCTGCGTGCCCAGAAGATCCGGAACGTGGTCGAGGACGTCCCCGACGCCAAGGTGGACGGCGCCCCCGGGGGGGAGCTGCTCTTCGTCTCCTGGGGCGGCACCTACGGCTCGGTCCGGACCGCAACCGAGGCGCTGCGGGGGCAGGGGAAGCCGGTGTCGCACGTGCACCTCCGCTGGCTGAACCCGCTGCCCCGGAACCTGGGCGAGGTGCTGAGGAGCTTCAAGAAGGTGGTGGTGGCGGAGGTGAACGACGGGCAGCTGGCCTACGTGCTGCGGGCCAACTACCCCGGCGTGGACCCCGTCTCGCACACTCGCATCAACGGCAAGCCGCTCCGGGTGTCGGAGCTGGTGGAGAAGGCCGACGAGCTGCTCTAGGAGACCGACCGAGATGAGCGCCAACAGCGAAGCGACCCCGGCCCTCCCCGTCTACACCAAGAAGGACTTCGAGTCCGGCGTGGACCCGCGCTGGTGCCCGGGCTGCGGCGACTACTCCATCATCAACCAGGTGCAGCGCACGCTCCCCTCCGCCGGCGTGGCTCGCGAGAACATCGTCTTCGTCTCCGGCATCGGCTGCTCCTCGCGCTTCCCGTACTACATGCGGAATTACGGGATGCACACGGTGCACGGCCGGGCGCCCTCCTTCGCCACCGGCCTCAAGCTCTCCCGGCCGGAGCTGCAGGTGTGGGTGGCCACCGGCGACGGCGACGCGCTGGCCATCGGCGGGAACCACTTCATCCACGCCATCCGGCGGAACGTGGACATCAAGCTCCTGCTCTTCAACAACCGCATCTACGGCTTGACCAAGGGCCAGGTGTCCCCCACCTCCGAGCTGGGGAAGAAGACCAAGACCACCCCGCACGGCTCGCCCGACTACCCCTTCAACCCGCCGGCCCTGGCGCTGGGCGCGGGCGCGACCTTCGTGGCCCGGTCCATCGACGTGGAGGGGCCGCACCTGGGCGGCGTGCTCAAGGCCGCCCAGGAGCACAAGGGCACCGCCTTCGTCGAGATCTTCCAGAACTGTCCGGTCTTCAACGACGGCGCCTACGGGTTCCTCACCGACAAGGCCAGCAAGGCCGAGACCCAGCTCCGCATGGAGCACGGCAAGCCGCTCCTCTTCGGCAAGGACATGAAGAAGGGGATCCGCTTCGACGCCAGGACCGCCAGGCTGGAGGTGGTGACGCTGGGGGAGAACGGCGTCACCGAGGCGGAGGTGCTGGTGCACGACGCCCACCGCGACGACCCGACCATGGCCTTCATGCTGGCCTCGCTGGCAGACAGGCCGGGCTTCCCCACGCCCGTGGGCGTGTTCCGCGACGTCCGCCGCCCCACCGCCGAGGAGCTCACCTGGCAGCTCATCGCCGACGCCAAGAGGTCGGGCAAGGGCTCGCAGGCGGTCAAGGACTTCCTGGCCCAGGGGGAGACCTGGACGGTGAAGGGCACGTGAGGTCGATCCCGGGCTAGGCTGCTCGCACCCGGCGCCCGCCCCGCAGGCCTACTTCTCCTTCTCCCCGCCGGCGGCGGCGTCGCCCTCCGCGCCCTTGCGCTTCTCCCAGCGGTCCACCTGGCCGTCGCCGTCGAGGTCGACACCCACCCGATCCAGCTCCCCGTTCTCGTAGTACTCCCAGGTGTCGATCTTGCCGGTGCCCCGGGTGTCCCGCTCCTTGCGCACCAGCTTGCCGTTCTCGTAGAAGGCGATGGTCCGCGCCATGCCGTCGAAGCCGGGCGCGTACTCCTTCCTCACCAGCTGCCCCTTCTCGTAGGTGATGACCAGGTCGGGCTTGCCGTCGAAGTCGAGGTCGTAGGCCTGCTTCACCAGGTTCCCCTGGTCGTCGTAGGCCTCCCACAGGTCCACCTTCCCGTCGCCGTTCAGGTCGCGCTCCTTGCGGATCACGCGCTCCTGCCCCTCCTGGACCAGGATCGAGTACCTCCACAGGTCGGGCTTGCCGCGGCCCGAGACGTCGAAGGCGGTCACCTTCTCACCGGGTCGGGGGGCGAACTCGGGGATGGAGGAGACGGCGGCGGCGGACTCCGGCGGCGCGGCGGGCGGCGGAGCCGGCGTGCGAGCGGCGTGGGCGCAGGCGGTGGCGAGGAGACCGGCGGTGAGGATCAGCACTCGGCGCATCGAGCGACCTCGGGGCGTTGGGGACCGGACTGTAACTCGGGGCGGGAGGGTCGGGGCGGCATCTTCTGGCGTGTGAGGCCCCGGCCGCGGCCGCGCCAGGGAGGGGCGGCGCCCCCCGGAAGGACTGGCATTGTTTGACACTACATCAGCAGTCACATAGCTTCCAGCACGGCCCCCGGGGCGAGGTCCGAGCTTGGCCCGCAAGAAGATCTCCACCACCGTCTACATCACGCCGGAGCAGAACGAGCGGCTCAAGCTCCTGCACGACCGCACCAGGGTCCCGGTGGCGGAGTACATCCGGCAGGGCATCGACATGGTGCTCGATCAGTATCGCGGCGCACTCCCCGGGCAGCTCACCCTGGACGACGTGCCCGCCAAGAAGAGATAGGCGACAGGGAGAGCCATGGCAAAGCGCGTGCTGATCACCGGCGGGGCCGGCTTCATCGGCTCCACCGCGGCGGACCGGTTCCTGGCAGCGGGCTGGGACGTGGCGGTCCTGGACGACCTGTCCAGCGGCAAGCGGCCCAACGTGCCCGCCGGCGCCCGCTTCTATCCGGTGGACCTCCGGGGCGAGGCGGCCGTCGAGGCCATCGCCCGCGAGCGGCCCCAGGTGATCTGCCACCAGGCGGCGCAGATCGACGTGCGGCGCTCGATGAGCGATCCTCGCCACGACGCCGACGTCAACCTGGGCGGGCTGCTCAACATGATGCAGGCGGCGGTCGCCGCCGGGTCGGTCGAGCACGTGGTCTTTGCCTCCTCCGGAGGCGCCACCTACGGCGACACCGAGGTCGTCCCCACCCCGGAGGGCCATCCCCAGCGGCCGGTCTCCTGCTACGGCGCGGCCAAGGCGGCCAGCGAGATCTACCTGGGCGTCTACCGGGCCAACTACCGGATCACCTTCACCGCGCTCCGCTACGCCAACGTCTACGGCCCCCGGCAGGATCCGCACGGCGAGGCGGGGGTGGTGGCCATCTTCTGCGGCCGCCTGCTGGAGGGGAAGCCCTGCACCATCTACGGCGACGGCGGGCAGACCCGCGACTACGTGTTCGTGGGCGACGTCGCAGCCGCCAACCTGCTCGCCGCCGAGAAGCGCTTCGACGGCCCGCTCAACGTGGGCACGGGGGTCGAGACCGACGTGAGCGCCATCTACGCCCACCTGGCCAAGGCGGCGGGCGTGAGCAGGCCAGCCGAGCACGGCCCGGCGCGCCTGGGCGAGCAGCGCCGCTCCTGCGTGGATCCGCGGGCGGCGCTGGCCGCCATCGGCTGGAGGCCGGAGGTGGGCATCGAGGACGGGCTGGCGCGAACCATGGAGTTCTTCCGCAAGCAGAAGGGGTAGCCTCCTCAGCCCTCGCCGCCCCCGTCGTCGGGCGGCTCCTCCTCGTCCTGGTCGGGCCTCGGGCCGGCCAGGATCCGGTCCAGTTCGGCGGCGGCGTGCTGGTGCTCCTCGGGGTCGAGCCGCCCGGACTGGACCAGGCGGTCGAGGAGCCGTCGTGCGCGCCGCTGGAGCCAGGTGGACGGCCGGCGGAGGTCCACCCGCCGCGGGGCCGGCAGCATGGCGGCGAGGACCACGCCCTGGGCGGCGCTGAGGTCGGCGGCGTCGACCCCGAAGCGATCCCGCGCCCCAGCCTCGACGCCGAAGACGCCGTCGTCGAGCTCCACCACGTTGAGGTAGAGGGCCAGGATCCGCCGTTTGGAGAGGGCCCGCTCGAGCTTGTAGGCCAGGATCGCCTCCTTGGCCTTGCGCCACAGGCTTCGCTCGGTCCCCAGCCACAGGTTCTTGGCCAGCTGCTGGGTGATGGTCGAGGCGCCGCGGGCGAAGCGGCCGCGAGCGAGGTCGTGCTCGGCCGCGTCCCGGATGGCGGTCCAGTCGATGCCCTCGTGCTCGAAGAAGCGGTCGTCCTCGGAGGCCAGCACCGCGGCCACCACCTGCCGGGGGATGCGCTCCAGCGGCACCCAGGTCCGCAGCGGGTGCAGGACGCGGCGGTGGGCGCGAGCCTCGGCCCGGCGCTGCTCGATGAGGGCGGTGGTGGCGGGGGCGGCGCGGGCCAGGGGGGAGGGGTCGGGCAGGGCGGCCCACAGGGCCACGAGCGCCAGGGCGGAGAGGGCGAGGGCGCCACCGGCCCAGAGCGCGGCGCGCCGCAACGAGCGCCGCAGGGGTGAGGCCTTCCTGGCCATGGCGGGACCATACCATCGGCTTCGGCCGGCCCCCCGCCTCCGGACCCGCCAACGCCCTAGCCCCAGGTGCGGCTTGACACGTCCGGGGCGCGGCCCTAACTCACCGTCCGTCCACACAGTTCCCGGGCCAGCGCGGCCCCACGGAGGGAAAGAGATGGCTGACGCCAAGAAGTACGCCCCGCGCGACTTCTCCAAGGTGCGAGGGCTGAGCGGGATCTCCGACAAGCAGGTCGAGGAGCACCTCAAGCTGTACGAGGGCTACGTGAAGCGCACCAACGCGCTCACCGAGAAGCTCTTCGCCATGGCCAGCGAGGGCAAGGCCTCCGGCGCCGACCCGGTCTACGCCGAGCTGACCCGCCGGCTCGGCTTCGAGTACTCGGGCATGTCCAACCACGAGTACTACTTCGCCAACCTCACCGCCGGCGCCCAGGTCGAGCCGCCCGCGGGCGGGAAGCTCAAGAAGGCCATCGAGGCCTCCTTCGGCAAGTACGAGACCTGGCTGGCCGACTTCCGGGCCATCGCCACCATGCCTGGCGTGGGCTGGGCCGTCCTCTTCCAGGATCCGACCACCGGCTGGCTCTCCAACCACTTCCTCTCGCTCCACCAGGACAACGCCCCGGTGGGCTTCAAGCCGATCCTGGTCCTGGACGGATGGGAGCACGCCTTCATGCGCGACTACCTGGCCACCGAGCGGGCCAAGTACGTCGACGCCTTCTTCAAGAACGTGAGCTGGGAGGCGGCCGAGAGCCGCATCGGCTAGTCCGCTGCCGCCTTGAGCGAGCCCGAGCCCGCATCCGCGCCGCCGGGCCCGGGGGGCCCGGGCTCGCTCGTCCCCGCGGCCCGCGCCACCGCGCTGCGCCGGCGCCTGCTCGCCTGGTGGGGCGCCGGCCACCGCGCGCTCCCCTGGCGCTTCCCTCCCGGCGCGGCCGATCCCTACCGTGTCTGGCTTTCCGAGGTGATGCTCCAGCAGACCCGGGTCGAGGCGGTCTTGCCCTACTACCGCCGCTTCCTGGCGAAGTGGCCGACCCTGCGCGCCCTGGCCGCGGCGCCGGACGGCGAGGTCCTCGCCGCCTGGAGCGGGCTCGGCTACTACGCCCGGTGCCGGAACCTGCTGCGGGCCGCACGGGCCGCGCTGCGCGAGCACGGTGGGCTGCCGGCCTCGCTCGAGGCGCTGCGGGCGCTCCCGGGGACGGGCCCCTACACCGCGGGGGCGGTGGCCTCGATCGCCTTCGGGATCCCGGCCGCGGCGGTGGACGGGAACGCGGCCCGGGTGCTGGCCCGGCTCTTTCGACTGGCAGGCGATCCGGCGCGGGGGCCGTTCCGGCGGCGGGCCTGGGCGCTCGCCCGGCAGCTGGCCGGGGAGGGGACGGCGGGGCGGCCTTCTCCCGGCGCGCCGGGAGAGTGGACCCAGGCGCTCATGGAGCTGGGCGCGACCGTGTGCCGCCGAACCCCGGAGTGCCGCCGCTGCCCGCTGGCCACGCTGTGCGAGGCGCGCCGGGGCGGGGTGGAGAGGCGGCTGCCCCGGCCTGGTCGGCGGCCGGCCCGGCGGCCGATGGTCCTGGCCTGCGCCCTGATCCGGCGGCGGGGGGAGCTGCTCCTCGCCCGCCAGCCGGAGGGCGCGCTCTTCGCCGGCCTCCTCGGGCTCCCCAGCGCCGAGGTGCACCCGGGGGAGGAGCCGGCCGCCGCGCTGCGGCGCGCGCTCCGGGCGAGAGGCCTCGCGGTCCGGACCGCCCGGGCGCTGGGCTCGGCGCGGCGAACGCTCACCCATCGCGACCTCGAGCTGCACGCGCTCTCCTGCACACTCCTCCGAGCGCCGCCGCGGCCGGGCGGGGAAGGGGCGGGGCTGTCCTGGGTGGCCATGGACCGGGCCGAGGAGGCGGGCCTGCCCTCGGCCATGCGGGCGCTGCTCCGCGCGGTGCGGGCCTCCGCCCCCGCGTGAGGCGGCCGGCGGCTCGCCTTCCTCGGGCCGGTGGTGTACAAGGACGGGCCGCCCGGGTCCGAGGCGGGGCGCCGCTGGTCCAAGGCGGCGAGATCAGGAACGGCTTGACACGGGAGGGTCGGTCCGTATAATTCGCCGCCCTTACGACGGGATGTTCACGAACGCCCCCGTGCCGCACCGATGGGGCGTTTTTGCTGGGGAAAAAGAAGAGCTCGCACACGATGCCGACCATCAGCCAGCTTGTGCGCCAGGGGCGCGAGAAGCTCGAGGTGAAGAAGAAGGCTCCGGCTCTGCGCGAGTCGCCGCAGAAGCGCGGCGTCTGCACGCGCGTGTACACCACCACGCCCAAGAAGCCGAACTCGGCTCTGCGCAAGGTCGCCCGCGTCCGCCTCACCAACGGCTTCGAGGTGACGAGCTACATCCCCGGCGTGGGCCACAACCTCCAGGAGCACTCGGTGGTGCTCATCCGCGGGGGCCGCGTCAAGGACCTCCCCGGCGTCCGCTACCACATCATCCGCGGGACCCTCGACGCCGTGGGCGTCCAGGGCCGCAAGCAGGGACGCTCCAAGTACGGCGCCAAGCGCCCGAGCTAGCCCCGAAAGCCAAGGACACGGTTCGATGCCTCGTCGTCGCGAAGTCGAGAAGCGGAAGATCCTCCCCGATCCCAAGTTCCAGGACCGGGTGGTGGCGAAGTTCGTCAACAACCTGATGCGCAAGGGCAAGAAGTCGACCGGCGAGCGCATCATCTACGGCGCCTTCGACCAGGTGGAGCAGAAGCTCAAGGACGATCCGCTCAAGATCTTCAAGAAGGCGCTCGACAACGTGAAGCCCATGGTCGAGGTGAAGAGCCGCCGGGTCGGCGGCGCCACCTACCAGGTACCGGTGGAGGTCCGCCAGGACCGCCGGACCGCGCTGGCCATGCGCTGGCTCATCGACTACTCGAAGGGGCGGGGCGAGAAGACGCTGCAGGAGAAGCTGGCGGGCGAGATCATCGACGCCGCCAACAACCGCGGCAACGCGGTGAAGAAGCGGGAGGACACCCACAAGATGGCGGAGGCCAACCGGGCCTTCGCGCACTACCGCTGGTAGCAGAGGCGGCGAGAGGAGAGGTTCGGAGCGAGAACGAGGGCCGGCGCTGCCGGCCAGGGCCGCAGGAAGGTCGGGCCCCCCGCTCTTTGACAGCTCGGACGCTGGTCGCGACGCCGCCCCGGGGCGGCCCGCAGGTGGCGCACGCACGGAGCAACTGGAAGGAAGAGATGCCTCGCAACAACCCACTCGAGCGCTATCGGAATTTCGGCATCATGGCCCACATCGATGCCGGAAAGACGACCACGACCGAGCGCATCCTCTTCTACACCGGCGTCACCCACAAGATCGGCGAGGTCCATGAGGGCACCACCGTCATGGACTGGATGGAGCAGGAGCGAGAGCGCGGCATCACCATCACCTCCGCCGCCACCACCTGCTTCTGGCGCGATCACCGGCTGAACATCATCGACACCCCCGGCCACGTGGACTTCACCATCGAGGTGGAGCGCTCGCTGCGCGTCCTCGACGGCGCGGTGGCCGCCTTCGACGGGGTGAACGGCGTCGAGCCGCAGTCGGAGACGGTCTGGCGGCAGGCCGACAAGTACAAGGTCCCGCGCATCTGCTTCGTCAACAAGATGGACCGGGTGGGCGCCGACTTCTTCATGTCGGTGGACAGCATCCGCGAGAAGCTGGGGGCCCGCCCGCTGCCGCTGCAGATCCCCATCGGCGCCGAGGACAGGTTCCGCGGCATGGTGGACCTCGTCAAGATGAAGGGCATCACCTTCGACGACGAGACCATGGGGGCGAAGTACCAGGAGATCGAGGTCCCCGAGGATCTCCGGGAGCAGGCCCAGGAGTACCGGGCCAAGCTGGAGGAGACCGTCGCCGAGTTCGACGACGAGCTCATGCACAAGTACCTGGACGGCAAGCCCCTCACCACCAGGGAGCTGATCCAGGGGATCCGCAAGGGCACCCTGGGGATGCACTTCTTCCCGGTGGTGTGCGGCACCGCCTTCAAGAACAAGGGCGTGCAGCAGATCCTGGACGCGGTGGTCGACTACCTGCCCAGCCCGCTGGACAAGCCGCCCGTGGTCGGCGTGAACGCCAAGGGCGAGGAGGTCCGGCGTCGGACCGCCGACGACGAGCCCTTCTCGGCGCTGGCCTTCAAGCTCATGAACGATCCGTTCGTGGGCAACCTCACCTTCTTCCGGGTCTACTCGGGCCAGCTCGAGGCCGGCTCCTACGTCTACAACGCCACCAAGGGGAAGCGAGAGCGGGTGGGCCGCCTGGTGCAGCTCCACGCCAACAAGCGCGAGGAGATCAAGGAGGTCCTGGCCGGCGACATCGCCGGCGTGGTCGGCCTCCGCCAGACCACGACGGGCGACACGCTCTGCGACGAGGACAAGCCGGTCATCCTGGAGAGGATGGAGTTCCCGGAGCCGGTCATCCACGTGGCCATCGAGCCCAAGACCAAGGCCGACTCCGACAAGATGGGCATGGCCCTGCAGCGCCTGCAGATGGAGGACCCGTCCTTCCGGGTCCACACCGACGAGGAGACCGGCCAGACCATCATCGCCGGCATGGGCGAGCTCCACCTGGAGATCCTGGTGGACCGCATGTTCCGCGAGTTCAAGGTCGAGGCCAACGTCGGCAAGCCGCAGGTGGCCTACCGCGAGACCATCACCAGGTCGGTGGAGGCCGAGGGGCGCTACATCCGCCAGACCGGCGGCAAGGGCCAGTACGGCCACTGCTGGCTCCGGCTGCACCCCCAGCAGCCGGGCAAGGGCTTCGAGTTCGAGAACGCCATCGTGGGCGGCGTCATCCCCAGGGAGTTCATCGCCCCCATCCAGAAGGGCATCGAGGAGGCGATGGCCGGCGGCGTCCTGGCCGGCTACCCGATGGTGGACGTGAAGGT
>Ga0335069_10006476_pt1 | contig 17005 bp, 12 predicted proteins | sample Lox_Sample_11_FD_206714 | JGI IMG/M metagenome (GOLD analysis project Ga0335069, IMG submission 206714) | Soil microbial communities from Loxahatchee National Wildlife Refuge, Florida, United States - Lox_Sample_1.1 | ecosystem: Environmental > Terrestrial > Soil > Wetlands | place: USA...
AGCGCTGCCAGCCGCCCGTTTGCGCCCATGATGCCTCCTCCCGGGTGCGTTGCTGATCCGCACATGTACAGATTCTTGATGGGGGTGCGGTACTGCGCCCATCCCGGCACCGGACGCAGGAAGAAGAGTTGTTCCAGCGACAGTTCTCCCTGGAAAATATTTCCTTCGCTCAACCCCCACTCGCGTTCCAGGTCCAGCGGCGTGACGACCATCTTGTCGATGATGATGTCTTTTATGTTGGGCGCGTACTCGGCAATGGTGTCGACCACGGTATTGCCGAACGCCTCTTTTTCCGTGTCCCAATTGAGCCCTGGCGCAAGCTTGTACGGAGCATATTGCACGAAGCACGACAGCACATGTTTTCCCGGAGGCGCCACTGAAGGATCCGTCAACGACGGGATGACCATATCGATATACGGTCTCTTCGAGAAGTGTCCGTACTTCGCGTCATCGTATGCGCGCTCCATGTACTCCACCGCCGGCGAAATTGAAATCGCCCCGCGCAAATGTGCCCCCGGGCCCGGCATGCACTTGAAGTTCGGGAGCGCGTCGAGCGCCATGTTGACCTTGCCCGATGATCCGCGGAACTTATAACGATTCACTTCTTCCAGGAAGTCGCCCGGCAGGTGCTGCGCTTCGATAAACTTGGTGAAGGTGAGTCGTGGGTCGACGCTGGAAGAGATCACGTCCGCGTAGATCTCATCGCCATTGCTCAGCACAACACCCTTGGCTTTGCCATCCTTGACGATGATCTGAGAGATGGCCGCCTGCGTGCGGATCTCCACTCCGGCTTCGCGTGCCGCGTCAGCAATCGCGTTCGAGATGGCTCCGGTTCCGCCGCGCGCGAATCCCCAGGCGCGAAATGCGCCGTCGATTTCTCCCATGTAGTGATGCAGCAGAACGTAGGCCGTTCCCGGAGAGCGCACGCCCAGGAACGTTCCGATGATGCCGGATGCGGACATCGTGGCCTTGAGCACATCGGTCTCGAACCATTGGTCAAGGAAATCGATGGCGCTCATGGTCATGAGCTGAACCTGGTTGTACTTGTCGTAACTCGACATACCCTGGAAGCGGCGTCCGATGAAGAGCAGTTTCATCAGTTCCCGGGGATTGAGAGTCGTCGGATCGGGTGGAACCATGCTGAGGATCGGCTTCACAAACCGGCACATGGCCTGCATGGCTTTGCCGAATTCGTCGTAGGCTTCCGCGTCCACGCGCGAGTGACGCGCGATCTCGCGATGCGTCTTGCCGTGATCGTTCACACGCCAGAGATAATCTCCGCTGGGCATGGGAGTAAACGTGCCATCGAGAGGAAGAATCTCCAGCCCGTGCCGGGGCAGATCGAGGTCGCGGATGATTTCCGGCCGCAGCAGTGACACCACGTAGGAGCACACCGAAAATTTGAATCCGGGAACAATCTCCTCCGTGCATGCGGCGCCGCCGAGCACGTGCCGGCGTTCAAGCACCAGCACCTTCTTGCCCGCGCGCTGCAGGTAAGCGGCATTCACCAGGCCGTTGTGGCCTCCGCCGATAACGACTACGTCGTAAGAATTAGAACCAGCCATTGGCTGTCAGCTCCTCAGAACTTGCTTTGACTTCCAGATTTCAGGAAAGGCAATAATACTCGCGCCCGGAAGAGGGCGAAACGTGAAGATCAGAGACCGCTGGGCAGGACTGTCCAGCTGCGAAGTATGCGGCACAGGTTGGGTAAGATCGCTCGCATGGTCACCAAAGTCGAATCGCTATTCTAGCGGGAAGGCCGCATTTTGTCTGCATATTCCTTTGCCTTGACTGCCAGTCAATCCGCCTTTGCTATTGCCGCCTCGTTCCGTCGATGCATATAATCCGACTTCGGCCGTAGACTTTGCCACTAAGGACACCCTCTTGCCCATCGGAACCGCATTTCACGAGCGCACTTTTCCTCTTTGCCAGAGCCTCAGCTACCGCGAATGGTCGGGATACTACACCGTCAGCGTCTACGAGGTGCATCACGAGCACGAGTACAACGCCATCCGCAATGCCTGCGCGCTCATCGACATTTCGCCGCTTTACAAGTACCTGATCACCGGGAAAGATGCGACACGATTGGTCAATCGCGTGATTACGCGCGATATCAACAAGGTCAAAGTAGGGCAAGTCATTTACTGCTGCTGGTGCGATGAAGAGGGCAAGGTCATCGACGATGGCACCATCTCGCGTTTGGAAGAAAACGTTTATCGCTGGACGGCAGCCGACCCGAGCCTCCGCTGGTTCCGGCAGAACGGCCTGAACATGGACGTCCAGATCGAAGATATTTCCGAGAAAGTCGCGGCACTCGCACTACAGGGGCCGACTTCGGCGAAGCTGTTGAAATCCGTCGCGGAAGCCGACATCGCCAACCTTAAATACTTCCGCGTGACACGCGGCAAGATTGCAGGCGTCCCCGTCGACATCTCCCGCACAGGTTACACCGGCGATCTGGGCTATGAAATCTGGATCCCCTGGAACGATGCGGTCAAGGTTTGGGACGCATTGGCGGACAAGGGAAAACAGTTCGATCTGCACGCCGCGGGCATGCTGGCGCTGGACGTAGCACGAGTCGAAGCCGGATTGCTGCTGATCGAAGTCGACTACACCAGTTCGAAAAAGGCGCTGATTCCGTCGCAGAAGTATTCGCCGTATGAATTGGGATTCGGGAAGATGGTCCACTTGGAGAAAGAGAATTTTATCGGCAAGCGCGCACTCGAGCGCGATGCCAAGCAGGGAGTGCCGCGACAGTTGGTAGGCCTTGAGGTCGACTGGACCGATGTCGAGCAACTTTACGAGCGTTACGGACTGACTCCGGCAGCCCCGGCGCAGGCCTCGCGTGTGGCCGTGCCGGTCTACTCAGGAGATAAGCAGGTGGGGAAGGCCACGACTACAACCTGGTCGCCCACGCTGAAGAAAATGCTCGCCTTGGCCAGCATCCAGACCGAACACTCGAAGCCGGGAACGCCGTTGCAGATGGAAGTAACGATCGAGGCGATCCGGCTGAAGACAAATGTAAAGGTGACGAACCTGCCATTCTTCAATCCCAAGCGAAAGACCGCGACGCCAGTCTAGCCCACGTGGGGGCGGACCCTCCGGTCCGCCCAGGCAAGCAAAGTGCAAGTGAGTTGTGTAGCGGCCTGGCTAAAAGTTCAAACCTGCGCAACCCCGCGACCTGCCCGCCGTTTGCCCGCCCAGAACAGCCATGCCCCGATCAGCAACAGCGCCCCGCATCCTCCGATGACTTTGAACAACGCCAGCGCCTTATTGGGTTCGTCTGGCTGAGGGATGAGCGACAATGCAATCGTGAGGGCGGTAGTTACAAATCCCACGGCAGCGACGATCGTCGCCATCGGCCTTCCACCCGGTACCCGGATAACCTCCGGGCCCGCCGGCTCGCGCTGCAACTTGATCATCGCCGCAAACAAGTACAGGTACGGGATGAAATATGTGATCACTCCCATGCTTACCAGCACGTCGTAAGCGCCCTTCACGCTCGTTCCTGCTTGTCCCAGAAAAATAAACACAATCCCGAGGACGAATTGCGTCAGCAGCGCAACCCATGGTGTTTTCCATCTTGGGTGCAGCGAGCCGAACGAAGGAGGCAGGAACCGATCCAGTCCAGCCACAAATGGCAAACGTGCAACGGCGGCCAGGTACGCCCCCGCGGCGCCGATATTGCTTAGCGCAATCAGGAACGCCGCCAGCGGCAATACGCCCGGATATCCCACGCGCGCCGCCGTTGCCGATATCGCCTGCACAAGGCCCTGCAGGCTGTTCACCTGGCTGGACGGCAGCGCCAGCAGAACGCAAACAGTCCCCAGAATGTAGCAGACGGTTACGGTGACTCCCGCCGTCAGAAGCGAGATCGGGATCGTTCTGCGGGCGTTCTTGATTTCCTCGCCCATGAACGACGCCGTTTCGCACCCGCCAAATGCAAACGTCAGCACCGACCAGAAGATGATGTCGTTGATGTGAGTGCTGGGAATCATTGAGTGCAGCGTGAACGATGTCGCCGACCCGAAGCGATGCCACGCCAGAAATCCCATGGCAATCACGATCCCAACCGGAATCCACATGGCGATCGCGCCAATGTTGTGGAGCCACTTCCCCACATCCAGCCCCACGATGTTCAGCAGCGTTGCCGCACTCAGAGTCAGCACCGAAAACACGATGTAGAACGTCGCGTTGCTCGACAGGTGCTGCCAGTTCGTTTCGCGCATGAACAACACGTTGCTGGCGGCGAAATAAAGCACGGCAGGGAAGTAGGGCAGGTTGCTGGTCCAGTAAGTCCAGGCCGACATGAATCCTGAGAAGTCGCCGAACGCGCGCTTGCTCCACACGTACAGCCCACCCTCATTCGGATATCGCGAGGAAAGTTCTAATACCGAGAGTGCCAGCGGCGTATAAAAACAGAGCCAGGCTCCGACCCAGATGACGATCGAACTCGGTCCCGCAGCAGCGGCCGTGGCAATCCAGCGCAGGCTGATTCCGGTGATGACATAGAACAGCAACAGGTCCCGAAAGCCCATGACTTGTCGCGGCCGGTTGGGATCTCCAACGTCAGCGATGGAAACACCGGGCGACAGAAACGCGATATTGTCGGAGGGGCGCGTCGGGCTGGATTCGGCCAATGGAGTGTCCCGTGGTCAGTCGAGCGTGAAGGAGAAGAAGAGGAATACCACCGCAGAAGGCCCTCTGCAAGCCGAAAGTGAACCCACGTGGGGGCGGACCCTCTGGTCCGCCCAGCGAGCGAAGCGAGCGCGAGTGAGTTTCTGAAGACTGTAGAGCTAAGACTTCAGCGCGTCAGCACTTCGATTGGTGCGCCTCCAGTAGAGATATCCCGGAATCCCGATGAGCACGATGGCAGTTCCCCAAAAAGCTTCCTTGGGACGCGTGATGATCGTGTTGAGCGTCCAGGCAGCCCCTACCAGCACATAAATCGCCGGCAGCCATGGGTAGCCGGTGCAGCGGTAAGGGCGTGGAATCTCCGGCCGCTTCCAGCGCAGCCAGAACATCGCGATCACCGTCAGAGTGTAGGAAAGAACCATCCCGTAGATGACGTAGGTGTAAAGCTGATCGTAGCGGCCGCTCAGGGTCAAAGCAGCGGCCCAGATTCCTTGTCCGATGAGGCTAAACGCCGGAGTGCGCCACTTGGGATGGATCACCGCCATGCGCTTGAAGAAAACCCCGTCCTGCGCCATCGCAAGATAAACACGAGCTCCCGAGAGCGTACAGGTCGCCGCAGCACTGAAACACGAAACCGCAATCATCAGCGAGAGCCACACTGCAGCCCCCGGCGAGAAGAGTGCTGCTGCCGCCGCATGCGCGATAGTCTCATGCTTGGCAATTTCGCTGAGCGGCAGCGCGTACATGTAAGTGAGGTTCATCGAAACGTAGATGACCCCGACCGACGTCACGCCCAGAACCATCGCCAACGGCACGTTTCGTCGCGGATCCTTCACTTCGCCGGACACCCACGTGATGTACACCCATCCGTCATAAGCCCAGAAGACGGCAATGAGCCCCACACCAAGAGTCGAGATCAGTTGCGTGGGCCCTAGCCCGAGCGTCAGGCTGGCTCCATGGGCGGTGAAGTTTGACCAGTGCCCCTTGCCAATGGCGAATCCCAAAACTACGAACGCCGCCATGGCGGTGAACTTCGTCCACGTCGAGACATTCTGCAGCAGCGCACCCCAGCGCAGCCCCATCACATTGATGCAGGTCAAGACCGCGATGAGGACCAGGCCAAACAGATGGGCGCGAGTGACAACAATCGTCCCAATCGTGAGAACCACGTTTTCCTGGGAAACGATCGGGAACACGCGGCCCGCATACGCGGCGGCCGCCACCGACAGTGCGGCGATAGTTCCTCCATTTGCGACCGCAAACAGCATCCAGCCGTAAAGGAACGCGATCAGGTCGCCATAGGCCTCGCGAAGGTAAATGTATTGCCCTCCGGAGTCGGGGAACATCGAACCCAGTTCGGCGAACGCGAAGCAGGCGCACAGAGAAATCAATCCGCCCATGACCCAGACCAGCAGAAACAACAACGGGTGCGGCAGCGGACCGGCAATGTCTTTCGCGGTCAGAAAAATCGACGACCCGATGACACCGCTGACCAGCAACAGCACCGAGTCCAGCAGGCCGAGTCCTCGAACCAGCGTTGGCTTCGGCGAATCGGAAGATAGAGAGCTTGGATCAGAGGCGGGTAGGACCGAGGGTTCCATTATCCGATTCCCAGTTCGTCAGGCGACTCAAGTGGCGTTCCGCATTTCCTGCAGATCACCGCTGAACAATCCAAGCAGGTCAACGGATCGCTGACTTCCTCCGCGCAGTTCGGGCAATAGAGCGGACCCGGACCGGGCATTGGCGCAGGGTTCTGCGGGTGCGTTGCCATGAAGAGGAGAACTGTAGCACACAGAAGCCCCGGCCGTCGCAGGTTATCCCGCCGCTGACCGCGCAGCTTAAGCCGCGGTATATTTATCTCGCCCTCATTGCGAGGACACAATGAAGAGCGGAAAACGAAAGATCCACGCCGACGGCTCGAGTCGATTCACGGTAGCCGTCGTGCAGGCGTCTCCGGTCATGTTTGACCGCGAGCACACCCTTAAGAAAGTTCACTCCCTGGCCGGAGAAGCCGCGCGCAAAGGCGCTCGGCTGGTTCTCTTTCCCGAAGCTTTCGTCTCCGCCTATCCCCGAGGCCTCGATTTCGGAGCCGTAGTCGGTTCCCGCACTGATGCCGGCCGCGAACAATATCGCCGCTATTGGGAGAGCAGCGTCGATGTTCCCGGTCCGGCCGTAAGGGCACTCCAGCGTACAGCCAGGACCTTCAAAATCTATCTCGTCATTGGTGTGATCGAGAGAGATGGCGGCACTCTCTACTGCACCGTTCTTTTCTTTGCGCCCGACGGGGGCTATCTCGGCAAACATCGCAAGGTCATGCCGACCGCGTCCGAACGCTTGGTCTGGGGATTCGGCGATGGATCGACCTTGCCCGTGTTCGATACTCCGCTCGGAAAACTTGGAGCTGTGATCTGCTGGGAGAACTATTTGCCCCTGCTGCGCAGCGCCATGTATGCCAAGGGCATCGAAATATATTGTGCGCCGACTGCCGATCCGCGCGATTCCTGGCAGGCTTCCATGCGGCATATCGCCGTCGAGGGCCGATGCTTTGTCCTCTCCGCCAATCAGTTCAGCCGCCGTCGCGATCTTCCCGCCGACTACGGGGCCAAGATGGGGGATGATCCTGATGCCATCCTGTGCCGCGGCGGCAGTTGCATCGTCGACCCATTTGGAAATTTCCTAGCGGGTCCACACACCGAGGGTGAAGTGATTCTCACCGCCGAAATTGATCGCCACCAGATTCTGCGCGGGAAGTTCGACCTCGACGTCGTCGGTCACTACGCCCGCCCGGATATCTTTCAGCTTGTGGTCGATGAACGCCCCAAGAAGCCTGTCACTGCTTTGCCATCGAAAGTATAGGAAATCGTATGTCTGACAAACCTCAAGCCGACGACCAGAAACTGCAACAGGAATTCAATCGCTGGGCCGCCGCCGGAGAAGGCCCGAAGATGGAGAATCACCATCTCGACATCACCGAGAAGACTCTTCGCCTCATGAATCTTCGCCCTGGCGAGCGCGTGCTCGACCTGGGATGCGGCTCGGGATGGGCCACGCGCCTCCTCGCGCGGCTCGTCGGCGATGGTCCGGAAGGTTTCGGGCAAGTCGTTGGCCTCGACGTATCTGACGAAATGGTGCGTCTGGCCCGCGAGTCATCCAAAGAATTTGAGAACATTCTCTATGTCTGGGGATCGGCACAGCAGATTCCGTGGGAGGAGAACTACTTCGACAAGGTGCTTTCCGTCGAATCGTTCTACTACTATCCCGATCAGGATCGTGCGCTGATGGAGTTATTCCGCGTCATGGCGCCGCGGGGCCGACTTTTCATCCTCATCAACCTGTATCGCGACAACCAGTACTCGCTGCAGTGGGTGGATAAGTTGAACGTGCCGGTACACGTGCGCTCGACGGCCGAATACATCGATCTTCTAAAGAAGCACGCCTTCGAAAAGGTGGAAGCACGGCGCATCCCTGACGACACGCCTACGCCCGACGACTACAAGACGAAATCTTTCCGTAGCCTGGATGATTTGCGCGCTTTCAAGCGCGAAGGAGCCCTGCTCTTGATGGCTTCAAAGCCTGATCTGCGCACGCCGGCGCCGGGATACACGATCTACTGAGCCCGCGCGCTAGATAGTACTGTCGTCATCATCATCATCGTCGTCGTCCGCACGCTTGCGATCGTGGCCGCCCAGGTCCTTCACCGGACTCAGCGCCCGCCCATCTTCGGCGTGACGAATATCGATCCTCCCATTTACGTTCGACAGCTTTATGTGTGTCCTGCCGCTACCGAGTTCTCCGCGCAGGTCATGGCCCACGAATTGATGATTATTCACGTGCAGACCCAGGTCGTTATGAATGCCTCCCGACACGGTGCTCGCCTCGATTTCGGCCTGGGAATCGGAAGGGATCGTCAGCGCCAGTGAGCCATTGACCGAGTTCAATTCCACCATCGATTCCGGCAACTGGTCGAAGCGCGCTTCCAGAGTGCCGTTGATGGTCGAAAGCTTCGCGCGCCCGGCGAGATTGTCAGCTTTCAAGCGCCCATTGATGCACGAGGCACGGATCTCTCCCTTCACCCCCGCAACATCGAGCTCGCCGTTGATCAGTTTGATCTCGTCCAGATGGGCGCTTCGCGGCACTGTGAGCGTATATTCCACGCTCGCCGGATTGTTGTGCGATCCCCAGTTCCAGTTATGGTCATGGTCCGGGTACTTGGTCCGGATCGATACGTAGTTCTTCCCGTTCTCCACTTCGATCTTGGCCTCGTCGAGACGCTCTTTGCTGTCGGCGTATTTCACGGCGTCAACTTTTACCTGGTTCTGATCCCAGCTCGTGATGTGGACGTCGCCGTTAATGTTGTCCAGTTCGATGCGTCCGTTCGATGCCAGAGTGTAAGTCTGGTGGAACTCTTCGCTGAGTGAGCCGCGATGATCGGAGGCATGCGCTCCCAGGGCAAAGACCAGCAGAGCACAGACTGTTCCCAGGATTGCTCCCAGCCAGGTCACATTAGAACGATGATGTTTCATGACTGCCTTCCTTTTCTGGAGCGTTAGACGTGAAAGCTCGAAAACCGTGAGATGCTGCCGGCCGTTTTCGGCTGCCTCTCAAATTGTTGATACGAAAGTTATCTATGTGATGTTCCCAGCTCCGGCCGTGTTCCATCAGGCGACGGCCGGGCCTTCGACTGTCGGTCAGATCAACCCTGTGAAGGCAAACTTCCTGCCAATTCAACAAAGGTGTAAATCGTTGAGGACAATGGATGGAGAATCGCCATGCTCAACCAAAGGTAGGAGAAGCTGTCCGCTCGCCGAACTTGGCTGTCCAGAACCGAACAGAAACCATCACGATATCTGTGAAGCGCGTCCCATGCCCAGGCGTGCCTGTGTGATCAGAAACACGACAAGTATCGTCATCTCCGGCTCGATCGGCACCCGGTATCGCGGGATGCAGTACACGAAGTAGTACATCAGCGGATACCACATCATCAGCAAAGCGAATAGCCACGCCCCCGGCACTCTCTGTCGAAGTGCGAGGAACAGTCCCCAGAAAGCCAGAACTGACGATCCCAGGAACAGCGAATTCTTCAGTTCCCCGAGCCACCTGGGCTGAATGTCTTTCGGCGGGCCCGCCCAGAAATAAACGAAGCGCTTCACGCAGAGCCAGCCAAAACGCCCGTAATCTGCCTTGATGTAGTCGATCGCCTGCTGCTTCCGCATTTCGATGTAGGGCAGCTCTCCCATCGACTGAAACTGGTGCATCGCATTCGGATCATGCGGAGGATCAAGGTAGAGCATGAGCGTCCCGTCGGCGCCATTCCCGTTGCCCAGGCGAAGCTCCGCGCCGAAGTTATCTCGAATGAAAATGAACTTGCCAAACGTCCGGTAATCCCGGATCAGCCACGGAGTGATACACGCGAAGAACACCATTGAGGCCAGTACCACGCCAGCCAGCGAAGCCTTTCCCCGTTTCGCCCTTCGATACCACGCCCACAATCCCGCGGCAGGAAGGAACGACAGCAGGGAAGGACTGTTCAGCGCCGCAATGCCCCAGAGCGCTCCGAAGCCAAACCACGGTCCCAGGCCATCCCGCTCTTCCATGGTGAGCGCCAGCCAAAAGGCGACTGCAAGAAAGAAGGCCGAGATACTGGTCTCCCAAACCGCGCGGGTGCACCAGAACATCACGTTTGGCAGGAGCGCCCAGGCCCACGCCGAACCGACTGCAACCTGCTCGGAAAATACGCGCTTGCCAATGCGAAAGATCGGAATGCACGTCAGCGCCGAGAACAGGCTATTGATCGAAAGCAGCACAATTGCCGACACTTTTGTGTAGATCCCGAATACAAGAAACACCCCGGCCGACAAGTATGGATAGAGTGGCGGTTCCCACGCGGTAGGTCCGGTCTCAGGACCGAATGGACTGCTGAAGCCGTGTCCGGACGCAAGCGACGCCGCAATTCTGCCCATCTCCCACCCGAAGCTGAAATTGTTGTCGACGGATTTGAAGCGGTAAGTGTGCCCGAGAATGATCCACCCCAGGCGAAGTCCCAAAGCCACCAGGAAAATGGAGCGCTCGGAAGCTCGAACTCGGCTCCAAAACGTTTGCCCGGGATGGGCCGCGGCACTCTGCAGGCCGGGGACTTCCTTCATGATCATGAACGTCTATTTGTAGTCGACGAAGTGTCTATCGGCAATCCCGGGTAGCGCTACCCGAACGTTGCGTTTGAAGATCCCCTCCTGCCCCAGATCACAGCTGTGCAGAGCGAGCACTAGATCAGTCCTATTATCAGCGGCTTACGGGAAATTCACAGGCGCAGTCACCATTTCCCTTGACACAAAAGAACGACGAGAAGTAAGTTAACGGTGTTAAGTAAACACTGTTAACTAAGGAACCAGCGTTCATGGGAGTTAAGGAAAGGCGCGAACGAGAGAAGTCGGAAACCCGAGACAAAATCCTCGACGCGGCCCGCGAGTTGTTTATCACCGAGGGTTACGAGGGCGTCTCGATGCGCAAGGTGGCCGAGATGATCGAGTACTCCCCAACCGCCATTTACGTCCATTTCGCCGACAAGGAAGAGCTCTTCCGCGAATTGTGCCATCTGGACTACGCGCGTCTGGCAGAGGTCTTTCAGAGCTCGGTCATGTCGAACGACCCGATCGAGCGGCTCCGGCAGATCGGAGCCATCTACATCGATTTCGGCACCCGCTATCCCAATCACTACAAGTTCATGTTTATGACGCCCCACCCGCCGCACGAGCCCGATGACGTGGACCGGGAGATGATGGGCAATCCAGAGAAGGACGCGTATGCATTTTTGAAATGGGCGGTGCAGCAGGCAATCGAGGCCGGCTGCTTCCGGCCCGAACTGCGAGACGCCGAAATCATTTCGCAGACGCTCTGGGCGTCAGTCCACGGCGTGATTTCCCTGAACATTGCCAAGGGCGACGATCCCTGGGTGGAGTGGCGTCCGCTCCAGGAGCGCGCTGCAATGATGCTCGAATTGACCTTGGGCGGGCTCACTGAACCTCCACGCGGGGTATCGCCTCAGATTTCAGGAGGGAACTGATTATGCCTCCTCTGGCACAACGCAACCTGTTTCATGACAAAGTCCGGCTCATCGTGACCCTGACCGGGATCGTGTTCTCCGTCGTGCTCATCGTCGTGCAGTTGGGATTGTTTATCGGATTCACCACGGCGACTTCCAATCTGATCGATCACTCGGGCGCGGATCTTTGGATCACCTCTAAGAACGTCCCATATGTTGAGCAGGGAGTCGCTTTCAGTGAACGCAAGCTGAACCAGGTGCGCTCTGTTCCCGGCGTCGCTGATGCGCAGAAAATCATCGCGCACTGGACACAATGGAAGCGCCATGACGGCGGCGAGGATTCGGTCCAGATCGTTGGTATCAACGTTGACGACCCTCTGGAACGCCCGTGGAATCTGGTTGAGGGCAGGGTCGAGGACCTGAAATTTCCCGATGCCATCATCATGGACGAGCTCTACAAGCAGAAGCTGGGTGTCTCGCATGCCGGCGAGGTGTTCGAGATCAACGGACACCGCGCCCGGGTCGTCGGATTCACCAATGGCATCCGCTCGTTCACCACTTCGCCCTATGTCTTCACGTCATTCAAAAATGCGCAGAACTTCACCAATCTGCGCGAGGATCAAACTTATTTCATCCTGGTGCGGTTGGCCAAGGGAACGGATCTCGAGCAGGTGCGGCGCGAGTTGTTGAGCCGCGTGACCGATGTCGAGGTCTTCACCACGCCGCAGTTCAGCCGCATGACGACTTTTTACTGGATGTTCACAACCGGCGCGGGTGTTGCGGTGCTGATAGCCGCGGTGCTCGGGTTGGTGGTGGGCTTCGTTGTAGTAGCGCAAACCATCTACGCCACCACCGTCGATCACATTCGCGAGTACGGAACGCTGAAGGCTATGGGCGCGCCCAATAGCTATGTCTACAAAGTCATCATGGAGCAGGCCGGAATCAGCGCTGTCATCGGATACGCGCTCGGGATGGTCGTCAGCCTGTTCGTAGTGCATGCCAGCCAGAAGGGCGGCGCCGCGATCCTCATGCCCACCTGGATGGCGATCGGCATGTTCTTCCTGACTCTTCTGATGTGTGTGGGGGCCGCGCTGGTTTCGATCAACAAGGTCACGCGGATCGATCCGGCGATGGTGTTCAAGGGGTAAGCGCGGTAGACATTCAAATCGATACTGACGCCAGTGGGGAAAAGACAATGCCAACCGCAATTTCAGTTCGAGACCTGACCAAGAAATACGAAGAGGGATCGGCCGGCACGCTGGCTCTGCGCGGTGTCGACCTCGACGTGCATCCCGGTGAATTGCTGTTGTTGATGGGGCCGTCGGGCAGCGGCAAGACGACCCTGCTCTCGATCATGGGCTGCATCCTGACCGCGAGTTCCGGCAGCGTTCGCGTCGCCGGTAAAGAAGTTGTGGGAATGCGCGAGAAAGACCTGCCGGGTATTCGCTTGCAGCACATCGGATTCGTGTTCCAGGGATTCAACCTGTTCCCAACGCTGACCGCCGGCGAGAACGTCGAACTGATGCTCGACCTGAAAGGCGTCTCCGGCGCGAAAGCGAAGAACCGGGCCCATGAATTGCTCGAGCAGGTGGGGTTGGCGAACAAATACGCGAGCTTTCCTTCGGACTTGAGCGGCGGCCAGAAGCAGCGTGTCGCCATAGCCCGCGCCCTGGCCGGAGATCCGCAGATCATTCTGGCCGACGAGCCTACCGCGGCGCTCGATTCGCACACCGGCCGCACCGTCATGGAAATGATGTCGGAGTTGGCGCACAAGCGCGATCGCGCGGTGGTGATCGTGACTCACGACTCGCGCGTCGTCAGCTTCGCCGATCGCATTGTCAGGATTGAAGACGGGGCCATTGCTCCCTCACCGGAGCACGAAACAGTTCCTGCCGGACTCTTGACGCCGAATTTTCCTCAGACATCTGTGGGCCTTGTTTGATCACAACGTACTAGCTTCGAAAGTGGGGAGAGGGTTATGTCCGCAAATACTTCGATTGCAAATCTGTTCAAAAATCGCACTACATTGTCCATCGGCCTGGGAGTCTTCCTGTTGACTGCTACGCTGGTGCTCGCCTCGCGGAAGTCCCACGAGGCCGCAGTCGCCAATTCCGTCGCAAACACGAATACGGCTCCCTTGCTCATCGCCGGGCCGGGGAAGATCGAGCCTTACTCGGAAGACATCAAGATCGGCTCCGAACTGAGCGGACGCCTGAAATCGGTAAACGTCGAAGAGGGTGACGCGATTCGTCGCGGCCAGGTACTCGCGGAGCTGGAAAACGCCGACTATCGCGCCCAAGTCGAGTCTGCCCGGGCCAATGTCGTGGCCAAAGAAGCTACCCTGCGAAAGGTCATCAACGGAGCGCGTCGGCAGGAGCGCGCGGAAGCCTGGTCTTCTGTAAACGAGGCCAAGGCCGTGATGGAGAACGCGCAGTCCGAACTTCACCGCCGCCAGGAGCTTTTCTCCGCCGGCGTAATCTCACGCGAAGAACTGGATCGCTATGCCCGCGAAGCCGATGTCGCCAAAGCAAAATATGAGGCTGCCGTGCAGCAGCACGCACTGGTAGACGACCACGCGCGCGAGGAAGACCAGGCTTTCGCGGAGGCCGATCTGCAATTGGCCAAGGGACAACTCGCCGAGGCCGAAGCGCGTTACGAGAAAACCTTCATCCGCTCGCCCATCGATGGCAGTGTATTGCGCAAGCACCATCGCAGCGGAGAGAGCGTGTCGAACTCCTCCACGGTGCCCGACCCGATCCTGACCATCGGAGATCGCAAGACGCTGCGCGTGCGCGTAGACGTTGACGAAACCGACGTCAGCCGTGTCCGCGAGGGCCAGCGCGCTTACGTCACCGCCGACGCCTTCGGCAAGCAGAAGTTCTGGGGACACGTAGTCCGCGTCGGCCAGCAACTCGGACCGAAGAACGTTCGCACCGACGAGCCCACGGAAAAGGTCGACACCAAGATCCTTGAGACACTGGTCGAATTGGATCCGGGCTCGAAGCTTCCTGACGGCCTGCGCGTCGACGCTTTCATAGTGCCAGACGCGAGTCAAGTCGCCGAGAATCGATAACGCAAACTCTCAAGCCGTCCCGACCCGTCCTCCTGAGACGGGTCGGCGCCTAAGCCCTGCAGTCGTGGGATCGCCGGGCACGGTCAGTTCGTCCGAATCCGGTAGAATAGGGTTTGCCTCGGTACGACTGATTGATCCCTGACCTCACCGCTACTGCCGCCCTTGCCGCATCGATTGCCCCAAAAGGCATCGGCCAATACATCCGCCAGCACTTTCTGGATACCACGTTTCGAGGCCTGTACCACGCCAACGGATTCGACCTGGCACTCCTGATTCCGTATTTCATCGTTCTGATTCTGCTGTCGTTCTATGGAGTGCACCGCTACATCCTCGTCTACCTGTACTACAAGCACCGCGACAAGCGCACCACCGAACCTCCCGCGCGATTCGAGGATCTGCCCCGGGTCACGGTGCAGTTACCCATCTTCAACGAGCAATACGTAGTAGGACGCCTGGTGGAAGCCATCTGCAAGTTGGAATATCCCCGCGAGAAGCTTGATATCCAGGTGCTCGACGATTCCACCGACGAAACCGTGGACGTTGCCCGCGGTCTCGTAGATCGCTACGCTGCCCTGGGACAGCCCATCTCCTACCACCATCGCACCAACCGCGAGGGATACAAAGCCGGAGCTCTGGCCGAAGGGTTGAAAACTGCCAAAGGCGAGTTCGTGGCCATTTTCGACGCCGACTTCACCCCGCCCGAAGACTTCCTGATGCGGACCATTCACCACTTCACCAATCCGCAGATTGGAATGGTGCAGACGCGTTGGACCCACCTGAATCGCGACTACTCATTTCTGACTCAAGTCGAAGCGATCTTGCTCGACGGTCACTTCGTGCTCGAGCATTCGGGGCGCGCCCGCACCGGGCTCTTCTTCAATTTCAATGGAACCGCGGGCATGTGGCGCCGCCAGGCCATCGACGAGGCCGGAGGCTGGCAGCACGACACTCTCACCGAAGACACCGATCTCTCGTACCGCGCCCAACTCAAAGGGTGGAAATTCATCTACTTGCAGGATGTCGAGTGTCCGGCTGAACTTCCGGTCGAAATGACAGCTTTCAAAACGCAGCAGGCGCGCTGGGCCAAAGGCCTAATGCAAACAGGAAAGAAGATACTGCCGCGTGTGCTGCGCAGCGATGCGCCTTTCCACACCAAGCTCGAAGCCTGGTACCACCTGACAGCGAACATCAGTTATCCGCTGATGATCGTGCTCTCTGTTCTGCTTCTGCCGGCCATGGTCATCCGCTTTTACCAGGGATGGTTCCAGATGTTGTATATCGACCTGCCGCTGTTCATGGCATCTACTTTCTCGATCTCAAGCTTCTATCTCGTTTCGCAGCGGGAACTCTTTCCGCGAAGCTGGCCGCGCTCCCTTCTTTACCTGCCTTTCCTGATGGCGCTCGGAATCGGACTTACCATCACGAATACCAAGGCAGTGCTCGAGGCCATCGTCGGCAAGCAGACTGCCTTCGCCCGTACGCCGAAATACCGCGTCGTTTCGAAGCAAGACAAAGTGGGTGCGACCAAGTACCGCAAGCGCCTGGGATGGATTCCATGGCTTGAACTGATCGTCGGCAGCTATTTCGCCATGACGGTCTATTACGCCGTTGAAAACGAAAACTACATCACGGTGCCGTTTCTCCTCCTGTTCGTCGTTGGTTACTGGTACACCGGATTGATGTCGCTGCTGCAAGGACGTTTCGGTGCGGCCTCCATGAGCGCTTCCACCCATACCAAGCCCTTCCCAGTCGGCGTCTAGACTCCTGGCAATCGCTGAAACTTTTCTTCGCAGCAAGGATCAGATCCTCCATAAGACTGCCAGACAAGGCAGTCCGGGAGTCCATATGAAGTCCGCCTTGATGACAATGTGCGCCGCCCTGGTGCTGTCCCTTCCGAGTTTTGCCGCGGACAACCTGCAGCTCAATCCTCATTTGGACTACACCAGCGACAGCCAGGACGGACCGCTGATCACCGGCACCAACATGGATGCCGGCTTCGTCGCAGGTAAGCCGGCTTACGTGATTCTTTACGGTGAGGGCTGCTACAACTCCAAGCGCCAGGCTCGGCGCACGGTCACCCTTTATGGAAAGTACAAGCAACGGGTGCAGTTCATTGTGATCGATCTCGATCACCCGCTCTCCGCAGCGCAGAGCGAACTGCAGAAGAAGTATTACCGCGGATACATTCCTCACGTTGTCGTACTCGATGCCTCAGGCGCGCCTCTCTACAACGTCTCTGGTGAAGTCGACGAATCCCA
>Ga0335069_10006477_pt1 | contig 17005 bp, 19 predicted proteins | sample Lox_Sample_11_FD_206714 | JGI IMG/M metagenome (GOLD analysis project Ga0335069, IMG submission 206714) | Soil microbial communities from Loxahatchee National Wildlife Refuge, Florida, United States - Lox_Sample_1.1 | ecosystem: Environmental > Terrestrial > Soil > Wetlands | place: USA...
CCGTGCGCGGAGACATCGCGGCCAGCAGCGCCGTCGCCGACGTGGTGGGGCACGCCGAGCGCGCCACGCCCTCGAGGTTCGTCGAGCTGCTCGACGCAAGCCTGGCTCTTTGAGGCCCGCGCTGGTCATGGGGGACGATTCCCGCTTCCAGGTCGTTCGCCCGCTGGGTGGCACGCGGGGCGGCGTCATCGCACGCGACGTGTCGGGCAGTCCCGCGCGGCTCGTCATCGTCGAGCGCGTCGCCGCAGCATCCGAGGAGCGCGCGAGGCTTCTCAGGCGCGGCCGCGCGCTCGCGGCGCTCGAGCACCCGAAGGTCGTGCGCGTTCGCGAGGCCTTCGAGAACGACGGCGAGGCCATCTTCGTCTCCGACTTCGTCGACGGCGAGTGGCTCTCCGCGGTCGTGGGCCATTCGCCGCGCCCGCCGGTGGAGGCGCTGCTGCGCGTCTGCGTGGACGTCCTCGAGGGGCTCGCCGCGCTGCACGACCTTCGCGACGAGCGCGGCCAGCCGATGAACTTCGTCCACGGCGGCGTGTCGCCCGACTGCGTGCTCGTCGCCGAAGACGGCGTCGGCGAGATCGCCCGCACGTGCACGCCGGGGACCGCGGCCAAGGACAAGTACGTGGCCCCCGAGCTGCGTCGGGGCGAGAGGGCGACCGACCTGCGCTCGGACGTGTACTCGGCCGGAGCAATCCTGCGCGACGTGCTGGCTGCGGCCCCGTCGACGGCCAAGTGGGCCGAGCAGCTCACCGACGTCGCCTTCCGCGCGACGTCGGTCGACCCGCAGAATCGCTGGCCGAGCGCGGCGGCGATGGCGACGGCGGTCCGCCGGATCGCGGGCGCCAAGCTGGCCACGGCGCACGACGTCGCGACGAGCTTGCGAGATGCCTACGGGTCGCGCATGCGGGCACGCCGCGCCGCGCTCGACATGCTCGAGGACGGGCCGGCTCCTTCGTCGGAGGAGCCCATCTCGATCCGCGGGTCGGAGCTCATCGTGATCGATTCTCCATCCCAGCCGACGCTCGTGCAGGAGCGTCCAGGGGTGAGGACCGTGTCGGTGCCGCCGCCCGTGCCCTCGCGGGCGAATGTCGCGAGGGTCGCCCTCGTGAAGAAGGCCGTGCCGCAGCCCGAGGCTGGGGCGGACGACGAGGGGGAGCTGCCGACAGCGCGCTTTCCGACGGGAAGCACGACACAGAAGGGCATCCAGGCGCTGGCGCCGCCTTTTCCTCCCGCGCCGTCCGCCGAGCCGCCGCCGGTCGCACCGGCGCCGACGAAGAAGCCGTCTCTCCCGCCGCCGGACATCATTCCGCCTGCGTCACTGCCGCCGCCGGACATCCAGCCGGTCGCGGAAAGCGCGCTCGCAAGTTCGCGCAAGGACGACGACGCGTACCGGCGCCAGCTGCCCACGTTCCCGACGCAGATCGTGGTGCAGCAGCGGCGGAGCTTTGCCGTACCCCTCATGGGCATCGCCACAGCGATGGTCATCACGTTCGGTGTCGGCTGGTGGCTCGGTCACAACCATCCGCCGCCGGGCGAAGGCGCGCAGGTGGAGGCGACGACCGTCGCCCCCGTCGTGACGACGCCGGCCGATCCCACCACGGCGCCGAGCCCCGCGACGCTGGCGACTGCTCCTTCGGCCGTCGCATCGGCGGAACCGTCGGCAGCTCCGTCGGCGATTCCGTCCGCGACCGCCTCGACTCCCGCCGCGCCGAGCGCGCCGACCGCCGTGGCGCAACAGGTGGTCGCGCAGCCGGCAGTTCCGACTCCGCTGGCGCCGGCCACGGTCGCCGTCGCGGTGCCGCAGCCGCCTCACCCCACGGGTTCGTCCTACGTCCAGGCCCCCGCGCCGAAGCCCTCGGTGACGGCGAGCGCGGAGCCGAAGCCGACGCCCGCACCGAAGCCGACCGACACGACCGGGTACACGCCGAACGAGCTCTAGGGGGCTCATGAACCAGCCGCCTTATCCGGCGCAATACCCGCCGCAGCCGCCGCCCGCGCTGACGCCGCAGGACGAGAGCAACCTGAACGTGCTCGGCATCCTGTTCTTCGTGTACGCGGGGATGATCGGCATCGGCGCGCTCGCGCTGAGCGCCTTCGCGGTCATCCCGGCGATGCTCATCTCGGGCGCCGCGGCCGGCTCGCCGAAGCCGCCCGGAGCGGCGCCGCCCTTGCTCTTCGGCGGCATCTTCGCGGCGATCTTCGGCCTCGTCGCGCTCTTTCTCGCGGTCAAATGCGTCGTCATGATCCTCGCCGGGCGCGCGCTCGGACGACGCCAGCACTACGTGCTCGTCATGATCGGCGCGTGCGCGTCGCTGCTCACGTTTCCGCTCGGCACGGCGCTGGGCGTGTGCACCATCCTGATGCTGCAGAAGCCCAGCGTGAAGGTCGCCTTCGGAATGGCGTAGTCGTTGGTCAGGTCCTTGCTTGGGAGAGCTCCGCTCCCATGCCGACGGTCCGCTACCTCCCGCTGCTCGCATGCCTCTGGGCAGCCCTCCCCTCGACGGCGCACGCGGCCGATGGCGATCCGGACGCCGCTCCTCACACCAGCACCCCTCCCGAGACGCCGCCCCTGGAGCCCCTGCCCGCACAGCGGGGGCTCCAGCTCGGTGCGCGTGTCGGGTACGCGCTGCCCGTGGGAACTCTGTCGGACGACGCGTCGCTGAACACGTCGATCAGCCACCTGGAGACCGCCTCCGTACCCATCGGCATCGACGCCGGCTACCGCCTCTCACCTCGCGTCTATCTGGGCGGCACGATCGCTTGGGGAGCCGGCATCGCACCGAACGCCCAGGGCACCTGCCCGACGAACGCGTCGTGTTTTCGCCAGGATGCGCAGATCCGCGCGGAGATTCGCTACTACTTCGCCCCTGAGCGCAGAGTCGCCTGGTGGGCCTCGCTCGGGAGCGGCTGGGAGCTCGCGGCCTTCTCACGAAGCATGCAGGGCAGTGGCGTCACCTCCACGCTGACGGGGCCCGTGATTGCCGACGTCGAGCTGGGGTTCGACGCGCGACGCGGAGCTCGCGGCATCGGGCCATACGTGGGCATGTCGTGGGCGGAGTTCCTGACGCACGGGCTGAGCCCGGCGCAGACGTCCGTGCCCACTTGGGTCGGCGACCCATCGATGCACTTGTGGTTCACGTTCGGACTCAAGGGGAGCTACGGCCCGTGGTGAGGGGCATGACATCCCAGTCACGACTGGGGTGACCGGGGGATTACAGGAGGGCGTCGCATGAGAGCTTGCTTCGTATTCGGGGGTTGGATGGTAGGGGCGCTGGCGGCGGTCGCGACGATGCTGCCGTCCCGTCCAGCGCGCGCGTGCGGAGGGTGTTTCCACCAACCGGCGCCGACGCAGGTGACGGTCGTCACCGGGCACCGCATGGCGTTCTCGATCTCGCCGCAGCAGTCGGTGCTCTGGGACCAGATCGAGTACTCGGGCTCACCGCAGGACTTCGCTTGGGTCCTCCCGGTGAAGGCGGGAGCGCAGATCCAGCTCTCGCACGACGAGTTCTTCGCGGCGCTCGACGCATTGAGCAGCCCGGTCATCACCGGGCCGCAACCCAACTGCGGCAACAGCAACGGCAACGGCGCAGGCTTCGCTTGCGGCTCGAGCTCCTCGGCCGCGGGAGGCGCCAGCAGTGGATTCAGCCCGGCCGGCGCGGGCGGCAGCGGCGTCCAGGTCCTGAACCAGAGCGTCGTCGGCCCGTACGACACGGTGACGGTGCGCTCGACCAATCCGAACGCGCTCTATGACTGGCTCACCGCCAACAAGTACGACATCCCCGCGTCCACGCGGCCGATCATCGACGCGTACGTGAACGAGAAGTTCGACTTCATCGCCCTGCGCCTCGCGCCAGGCGAGGGGGTGCAGGCGATGCAGCCCGTGCGCGTCGTGATGCCGGGCGCGAGTCTGGCGTTGCCGCTGCGCATGGTGGCCGCCGGCGCCGGCGCAAACGTGGGCATCACGCTCTACGTCATCAGCGACGGGCGGTACCAAGCGCAAAACTTCCCCGACGGTCTCGTCGACACGTCGAAGCTCGTGTGGGAACACGCACAGAACCAGTCGAACTACGAGGCGCTCGCCGAGCAGGTGATGCAAGGAGGCGGCGGCAGGACCTGGCTCACCGAGTTCGCGCAGGGCACGTCCACCGCAGGATCGGCCTCGGACTACGCGTCCGGCGGCAACTACTCTTGCGGCTCGCCCGGCGGCGCGGGCAGCGCGGGGTCGAGCGGCGGCGTGACCTACTTCGGCTCGGCCCAGTCGCTCGCGGGGGCGTACTTCGCGCAGTGCCTCTGCGAGGGCAGCGCCCTCTGTCCGCAAGATCTCTTCGCCCAGGACGCGGCGGGGACGCAGGAGACCGGAGCGGGCGACTCCGGTGAAGCAAGCACGGATGCAGCGAGCTCCGATGCAGCGACGCCGGACGCAGCGAGCTCGGTCGATTCGGGCGACGACGCGAGCGCCTCGCAGGACGGCGAGACGAGCGGCGACTCGGGAGGCTTCTCACCGCCCGAGGGCGGGTGCGGCACGAACGCCTGCGACGGCTTCGACGACCTCTCGGTCGCCTCCGCGGGCCTCGACCCGAACAGCACCTGGGTGACCCGGATGCGCGCGATCCTGCCGGCGGGCGCGCTCACCGCGGCGGACCTCGTCCTCGAAGCGGCGCCCTCGCAGAGCGCCGTGTCCAACCAGCTCACGGCGCCCGTCTACGACGACCCGACGTACGACCCCTGCCCGAACAACGGCAGCGGCGGCTGCGCCACGACCGACGCGTCGCCCTGGCTCGATGGACCCGCCGTCGTCGTGGGCGGCATCGCCTTCATCGGCGCCTCGCTCGTCCGCCGTCGGCGCGCGCTCAGGCGAGTCGATCGACGTCCACGTGATTGAGCCACGTCCGCTGGCGGCGCGCGAACACCCGCGTCGCGCGGACGATGGCGCCCTCCAGGTCCTCGCGCGGCAGCTCCCCGGCGAGCATCGCCCGCACCTGTGCGTAGCCGACGCTGCTCATGGCGCGCGCGTCGCCGTAACCGCGAGCGAGCAGCGCCTCGACCTCCTCGATCCACCCGCCGGCGAGCCAGGCGCGAACGCGCTCCTGGATTCGCTCGGTGAGCGTCTCCGGGTCGCGCGCGATCGCGAGCAGACGCGCCCGGTGGCGCTCGCTCGCGAAGGCGTGCTCGCGCTGCCACGCGCTCATCGGCTTGCCCGTGAGCTCCCATACCTCCAGGGCACGGCTGACGCGCACCAGGTCATTCGGGTGCAGACGCGCGGCGGACTCGGGGTCCACCTCTCGCAGGCGGGCGTGCAGCGCCGGACGGCCCTCGCTCTCGGCGACCGCGCGCAGTCGGTCGCGCAGCGCCTGGCTCGCCGCCGGCGTCTCGGCGAGCCCGTAGAGCAGCGCCTTGATCCAGAGGAACGTGCCGCCGCAGACGATGGGGACACGTCCGCGCGCGCGCACGTCGTCGATCGCGCGCGACGCCAGCGCCGCCCACACTGCGGCGTCCATCGGCTCCAGCGGGTCGATGAGGCTCACCAGGTGGTGCGGCGCGCGCACATTCTCCCCGGGCGAGGGCTTGCCCGAGCCGACGTCGAATCCTCGGTAGATCTGGACGCTGTCGGCGCTGACGATCTCGCCACCACCGGGGAGCTGCTCGGCGAGAGCGACGGCGAGAGCCGTCTTGCCCGTCGCGGTGGGGCCGACCACCACGAGCAGAGCCTCCGGGTCCTCGTGCGCGACGCGCAGCGCCTGGCTAACGACCGACGCGTCGTTCGAGCTCGTCATATCCGATGCGTGTCACGACGGGACGCCCGTGGGGGCAGTGCCCGGCGAAATCGATGTCGTCGAGCGCACGCAGGAGAGCTACGGCTTCCTCGCGAGCGATCACGTCCCCCGCGCGGATGCTGCCGTGGCAGGCCATCGTCGCGAGTACCAGATCCGCCGCGTCGCCGAAGGGGCGACGCGCGGCGCGTCCGAGCTCCGCGACGAGGTCGCGCACGATGCGCTCGGGGCGCGCACGCGCCAGCAGCGTCGGCACCGCGTGAACGGCTACCGCGCTCGCACCGACCGGGCGCAGCTCGACCCCGAGCGCCTCGACTTCGGCGGCATGCTCCTCGAGCGTCGCGACCTCCGCCGGCAGCAGCTCCACCACGTCCGGAATGAGCAGGCGCTGCGTCGACATCGAGCGCGACGCGAACGCGCGGCGCAGGCGGTGGAAGGTGACGCGCTCGGCGGCGGCGTGCTGGTCGAGGACGTAGAGACCGTCACTGCCGCTGCACACGAGGAACGTCGCACGCACCTGCGCGAGGAACTCGAGCGAAGCGTAGAAGCCGGCTCCCTCGAAGAGCGCCGGCGGCCCCGAATCGGGCTGTGCCAGGGACGACGGCGGAGCGGACGAGATGGGATCCGGAAGCGATTCGAGCGTCGCCCGCTCGGAGATGGCGGTCGACTGCGCGCCGGCATCTCCGGGCGCCAGGTCCCAGGGATCAGGAGCGGGCTCGGCGACGCCCCCCGGCACGTACCTCGTCGTCGGCGCCGCGGCCGACACGGGAGCAGGGCGTGGTGTCGACCACATGCGCGCCGCAGCCGATCCGAACGCCGGCAGATTGAACGCCGTCGCCAGCGAAGCGTGGAGCTCGCGGCTCACGGCGTCGAACAGGGCGCGCCCGTCGGCGAAGCGCACCTCGGCCTTCTGCGGGTGCACGTTGATGTCCACCTGGTCGGGGGGAACTTCGATGTAGACGACGCCCACCGGATAGCGCCCCGGCTCGAGCACCGATCCGTACGCCTGCGCAACGGCGCGCGAGAGGGCGCGGTCGCGAACGGGGCGGCCGTTGACGAGCAGGTGCAGTCCCACAGTCCCGGCGCGGGCGCGCTCGGGCGGCGCCAGGTGCGCCTCGAGGCGCAGGGGCCCGCGCTCGCCGAGGCACGCGCGCAGCGCTTCCCCGTCGATCGCCTGCGCCACGCGCTCGGCGCGGCTCGGCGCGCGCAGCCACTCGCGCACCGCACGCCCGTCACGCACGAGGAAGAAGCTCACATCGGGCCGCGACAGGGCAGCGAGGAGCATGGCCTCGGACACGTGCGCCGCCTCCGTTCCGGTCGACTTGAGGAACTTGCGGCGCGCCGGCACGTTGAAGAAGAGGTCGCGCACCTCGACGCTGGTCCCCTCCGCCGCACCGGCGGGGCGCGCGCGCGGCGTCGCGCCGCCCTCGACGACGACCTCGGTGCCCTCGGCCGCCCCGCGCATGCGCGTGACGAGGCGCAGCTTGGCGACCGAGGCGATGCTCGGCAGCGCCTCGCCCCGGAAGCCGAACGTACGCAGTCGGAAGAGGTCGTCCTTGTCGGCGATCTTGCTGGTCGCATGTCGCTCGAGCGCGAGCGCCGCGTCCTCGGCGTCCATGCCGCCGCCGTCGTCGCTGACGCGCACCAGGGTCACCCCGCCCTGCTCGAGCTCCACCTTCACGCGAGTGGCGCCCGCATCGAGCGCGTTCTCGACGAGCTCCTTGACGACGCTCGCCGGCCGCTCGACCACCTCGCCCGCGGCGATCTGGTTGGCCAGGTCCCCCGGCAGCCGGCGGATGCTGCCCATCGCGCGCGCTCCCTTCCCTACTGCTCCTCGACCGCCGCAGGCGCGGCGTCGAAGAAGTCGCGCGACTTGCGCCGCGTCAGCCCGATGATCACGAGGGCGCTGCCGATGCTGCGCAGCACCAGGAACATCGACTCGGCTGCGCGCCACATCGACGCCGTCGGCAGGGCCGCACCGTCCACCGGCAGCCCGAGCGCGTGCTCGTCGGCGGTGGCGCGCGCTTCCTGGAAGCGCGCTTCGGCGTCGTTCACACCCTGGAGCAGGAAGTGGTTCGCGGCTGTCACCCCGGCCTGAGCGATGGCGAGCTGCACCAGGGCCGCGCGCGCCCCCCCGCTCCCGCCGATGGCGCGGAGGGACATGAAGACCATGCCGCCGCCGAGCAGGAGCATGGCGACCGCCAGGGGCCAGCCGCGCGACTTGGCCTGATCGAGCGCGTGAACGACGGCCTCGGCCCGCGCTTCCACGACGGCGCGCTCGTGCTCGTCGACGATCCCCTCGCCGATGGCCGACGGGTCCACCACCGCGTGGTACGCGGCGACCTGGGCCCAGCCGCGGTACGCGCCGGTGGTCCCGAGCGCCAGCGCCCCGAGTAGGGCAAGGACCAGGTACCACGGCCTCTTGCGCTCGCCCGCCATGCTCTACCCGTAGCGAATAGCACGCGCGCTTGGGAAGGCGTAGGTTGGCCTACGTGGCACGCAGAGCGGGCACGGCGACGATCGAGCTGCTCGACGGGGACCTGGTCGCAATCGCGCAGTGCATCGCGATCGACGCCGACGCATTCCCCTATGCCAGCGCGCACTTTGGCCTGATGGGGCGCTCCCGGTCGCGCTCGGGCCGCGTGTGGATCGCGCGCGACGCGTCGGACGATCGACAGCGGGTCGTGGGCTTCCTGGCCGCACGTCTCCGGAGCAGGCGCGGACAGGCGCATCCCCACCTGATGCACATCGAGGGCCTCGCGGTGGACCAGCCGGCGCGCCAGCAGGGAATCGGCCGGGCTCTCGTACGCGAAGCCGTGGCCGACGCCCGCGCGCGCCGCCTGCACGCCGTCGCCCTCCACGTCTCGGTGACGAACGAAGCAGCGATCGCGCTCTACGAGTCCGAGGGCTTCGGCATCAGCCGCAAGCTCCCTGGCTTCTACCCCGCCGGCGCCTTCGACGGCGTGACCGAGGCTCTCGAGATGGCGAAGCTCCTGCGCTAGCTCGCGTCCGCTTCCCGCGCGCTGGAGGGAATAGTCGACCCGTGCCATGAGCTGACGGGCCAGCCCAAGGAGGCTCTCCCGATGCTGCTCCCGCTCGCAATCGCCGCTCAGGTGGCCGCTCACGACCCGAGCGTCCCCTTCGAGAAGTACCAGCTCCCCAACGGCCTCACCGTCATCCTCAGCGAGGACCACCGCCTCCCGCAGGTCGCCGTGGACATCTGGTACCACGTTGGCGCCGCCAACCAGGTGCCCGGCAAGAGCGGCTTCGCGCACCTCTTCGAGCACATGATGTTCTCGGGCGCGAAGCACATCGGTCCCCAGCCGTTCAAGATCCTCGAGAGCGTCGGCACGTCGGCCGGCGCGATGGCCAACGGGACGACGAACGAGGACCGCACCAACTACTTCGAGGTCGTCCCCGCGACCGAGCTGCCCACGGCCCTCTGGCTCGAGAGCGACCGCATGGCCTTCCTCCTCGACACGCTCGACGAGAAGAAGCTCGCCGTGCAGCGCGACGTCGTCTCGAACGAGCGCCGCCAGTCCTACGAGAACCGGCCCTACGGCACCGCGCAGCTGCGCGAGTGCGACCTCTTCTTCCCCAAGCCCCACCCCTATTACGACTGCGTCATCGGCACGATCTCGGAGATCCAGAGCGCGTCGATGGACGACCTGCGGTCCTTCTTCCGCCAGTACTACGCGCCCAACAACGCCTCGCTCGCCATCGTGGGCAACTTCGACCCGGCGCAGGTCAAGCCGCTCGTCGAGAAGTACTTCGGGGACATCCCGCGCCAGGCCGACGTGGTCGTGCCGAACATTCCGCAGCCGCCGCTGCCTGGCGTCGTCCAGGAGACGATCCAGGACCAGGTGGCGAAGGTCCCGCGGCTCGACCTCGGCTGGGTCGGCGTTCGGCAGTACGACCCCGACGAGCCGGCGGGTGACGTGCTCGCGTACGTCCTGGGCAACGGCAAGGCGTCACGGCTCTACCAGGAGCTCGTGCAAAAGAGGCAGCTCGCGACCGACGTCGACGCCGGCAACGACACCATGGGTCAGGGCGGGATCTTCGGCATCCAGGCCACCGTCAAGCAGGGGCACACGACCAAGGAGATCGCGCCGGTCGTCTACCAGATCCTCGACGACGTGAAGAAGAACGGCGTGACGGCCGACGAGGTCGATCGCGCCAAGCGCGTCATCCTCGCGGGCAAGCTGCGCGGCATCGAGCGCATCGGCGGATTCGGTGGCAAGGCCGACCTCCTGAACCGCTACCAGACCTACCTCGGCGACCCCGGATACCTGAGCAAGGACCTCGAGCGATACCGCGCCGTCACGCCCGATGCGGTGAAGGCGTTCGCCAACAAGGTCCTGTCGACCGACCATCGCATGATCCTCGACATCGAGCCCGCCGGCAGCGCCGCCCAGGGGAGCAAGTAGCCATGCGTCTCCACGTCCAGCTCGCCGCTCTCCCGCTGCTCCTCCTCGTCGCGTGTGGTCCGGAGGCTGCGGCTCCTCCGCCCGCGACGCCCCCTGCTCCGCCGGTCGCCTCGGCGAGCGCCACGCCGGCTCCCGTCGCCGTCACGCCCGACGATCCGTACCGCGCGAAGAAGCCCGACCCGCTGCCCAACGAGCCGGCCTTCACGCCGCCCGTTCCCGTCGAGCGCAAGCTGAAGAACGGCGCCGAGGTGCTCGTGGTGGAGAACCACGCGCTGCCGCTCGTCGCCGTCGACGTCGTCATCCAGAGCGGCGTGGATCGCGAGCCGCTCGACCGCCGGGGTCTCTCGGGGTTCGTCGCCGACATGCTGCTCGAGGGGACCAAGACGAAGTCGGCACTCGACATCGAGACGGCGCGCGAGCGGCTGGCGGCGCAGCTCTCGACGGGCGGGGGCCTCGAGACGATGACGGTGCACCTGAACGCGCTGAAGGAGACGCTGCCGGACGCGCTTGCCCTGCTGGCCGACGTCGTGGAAAACCCGGCCTTCAAGTCGGAGGACATCGAGCGCGTACGCGGCATCGAGCTCACGAACCTCACCGCGAAGAAGGGCAGCCCCGGTGCGCTCGCGCGCGACTCGTTCGCGAAGGTTCTCTGGGGCGTCAAGAACCCCTGGGGCCTGCCGGCCGGGGGAACGCCCGAGAGCATCAAGGCGATCAACGGCAAGGACCTCGCGCGGTTCCACCAGACGTACTTCGTGCCCAACAACGCGGTCATCTCGGTCGCCGGCGACATCACGCCCGACGAGGCGGTGGCCGCGCTCGAGAAGGTGTTCTCGGGCTGGAAACGCGGGGCCGTGCCCGCCGCGAAGGCCGCGCCGCTGCCCGACGCATCGGCGCGCGCGATCTACCTGACCGATCTGCCGACCGGATCGCAGTCGCAGGTCTTCATCGGCTGGCGGGCGCCGAAGGCGAGCGCGCCCGAGCTCCTGCCGCTGCAGGTCGCGAACACCGTCCTGGGTGGTCTCTTCAGCAGCCGCCTCAACATGAACCTGCGCGAGGACAAGGCGTACACCTACGGCGCCAACTCACGGCTCGGCGCGTACAGGGACGTCGGGACGTTCACCGCCTCGGGCGGCATCGTCGCGGCGCACACCGCCGACGCCGTGACCGAGTTCCAGAAGGAGCTCCAGCGCATGAAGACGGACACCATCAGCGACGAGGAGTTCGCGCGCGCCAAGGAGGCGATCATCCGCAGCCTGCCCTCGCAGCTCGAGACGAACGACGCCCTCGCGTCGGCCATGGCCTCTCTCGTCGAGCTGCGACGACCGCTCGACTACTACGCCAAGCTCCCCGAGCGCGTGCGGGCGCTGCAGAAGGCGGAGGTGGTCGCGGCGATCCAGAAGTTCCTCGACCCAGACCACTGGCCGGTCATCATCGTCGGGCCCAAGTCGCAGAGCTTCGACAAGCTCAAGGCGCTCGGGATCGGCGACGTGCGCGAAGTGACGCCCTGAACGCGACGGCGACGCGACAACGGCTCACACCCACTGCAGCCGGACGACGAAGTCCGAGCTCACGCTCCCGGCTCTCTCGTGCGCGTATGCCTGCTTGGTGACCAGGCGCATGACGCCCAGCACGACGCCGTGGAACGCGGCACGGAAGTACGGCACGTCGAAGAGCTCGCAGCCGAGCACCTCGACGTTGGCCTCCTTGGGGCCGACCTTGTAGACCCACGCCCGCCACCGTGAGTGGGAGCGCCACGCGGTGCTCGTCAGGAAGGGCGGACACGTAGCGGTCGAACAGCCCGCGTGCTCGGAGGGTCTGCAGCGACGAGGTGACCCACGTCGAGCGCCACTCGGTCGCCGGCGGCACGGCCTTTCGCGGTATGGGGAGCGGAATGATCGGCTCGCCCAAGGGGTCCAGGTGCGACGCCGCCGGCGCTCTGCGCTTCGGGGATCCCAACCTCGAAAGAATACATCACCGCATGGGATGAACGGTTCGTTCGCCCCTGAGGCTCGCAGACCTCTATTCCGATGCGGATAACCGCCCGGATCGCGTGCGCATGGCGCGGCCCGCCCGGGTCGGCGGATGGCGCGACCATTGCTGAATCCCTCTCTTTGAAATGATGCGCGAATTTGCACACATGGGAGCAGCGGAACGGGCCGCGGCTCCGCAGGTCGCCGATCGATACACCGTCTACGACAAGATCGCGTCGGGGGGCATGGCGAGCGTGCACTTCGCTCGCATCGCCGGCGCGGCGGGCTTCTCGCGGGTCGTCGCCGTCAAGCGACTCCACGAGCACCTGGCCGGAGAACCGGACTTCCTCTCGGCGATCATCGACGAGGCGCGCCTGGTCGCGCGCATCCGCCATCCCAACGTCGTCCCCACACTCGACGTCGTGTCCGCGAGCGGGGAGCTGCTCGTCGTCATGGAGTACGTGGAGGGCGAGTCCCTCTCGCGGCTGATGAAGACCGTGATGGCGCGCGGAGGTCGAGTGCCGCCTCCCATCGCGAGCGCCATCGCGCTGGGTACGCTGCACGGCCTGCATGCCGCCCACGAGGCGACGAGCGACCGCGGCGAGCCGCTCGGCATCGTGCACAGGGACGTGTCGCCTCACAACATCCTCGTGGGTGTGGACGGCCAGCCGCGTGTCATCGACTTCGGGATCGCCAAGGCGAGACGCCGCCTGCAGACGACGCACGTGGGCGTCATCAAGGGCAAGGTGTCCTTCATGGCGCCCGAGCAGGGCCTGGGCGAAGAGGTCACGCGACGCACCGACGTCTACGCGGTCGCCGTCGTGCTGTGGGAGATGCTGACGGGTCGCCGGTTGTTCAAGGGCGCGAACAGCGTGGAGCTCGCCGCGAGCGTGCTGCAGGGAGCGACCGAGCCGCCGAGCCGGTACGCGCCGGATCTGCCCCCGGGGCTCGACGCAGTGGTGATGGCCGGTCTGGATTGGGATCCCGCGGCGCGCTTCCCGTCGGCGGTCGCGATGGCCAAGCTACTGAGCTGCGTCGTGCCGCCCGCGCTGCCGGTGGAGGTCGGGGCGTGGGTGGAGCAGGTCGCGGGCGAGGCGCTGGCCGAGCGACGCGCGGTGCTGAGGAACGTCGAGAGACACTCGGTGAGGCTGCCGGTGGCGCAGTCGGACACGCGCACGCCGCCTGCTCCGGCGCGGGGGCTCGCCGCGCCGCCGCCGCAGACGCGCATCTCGTACTTGCCGAGCGCGCCCGCCGAGATTCGTCAGCCCAAGTGGATCCCTGCCCGGCGGTGGAGGCGCACGGCCGCGGCAAGCGCCGCGGCGATCGTGCTGGCCGGCATGGCGCTCCTCGGACTCTGCGGACCAGCGTCCGTCGAAGCATCCGCCTCGGCCCCCATGAAGAGCGAGCGTAAGCAGGCCGCGCCGCCTCCACTGGAGACGGTCCGCTACATGCCCCCCGAGCTCGGGACGACGGCGTCGCCGGTCACTCCGCCTTGTCGAACAGCTTCAGCGCCAGCGTGCCGTGCGTCACGGCCGCTCCTGCGCGCAGCGCCGCCGAGATGAACGCCGCCTCGGCGACCTCCTGGCGCGACGCGCCCGCCTTCTTGGCATTGCGCGTGTGGACATCGAGGCAGTAGGGGCACTGCGTCGTGCAGGCGACGGCGAGCGCCATGAGCTCGCGGTACTTGCGCGGGATGGCTCCGTCCATGCCGACGATCTTGTCGAGCTCGACGAAGCCCTTGAACTCCGTGGGAGCGAGTTCCTTCAGCTCGCGGATCAACTTGAGGTCGTCGCTGTCGTGGTAGCAGGCCATGGCGTGGCTCCTTTCGGGGGGCCGAGTCTCTCACGACTCTCGCCCACCTCCCCCGAAAAGACGTGTTTCCAGGGGCTTGCGCCCGCGTCACCCATTCGGGGGGCCGCCCGGCACTGAAGCTCGGGGCCTGGGGTGCGTCTCACGCCCCATGGTAAAGAGCCGCTCGAGAGGGAGGAGGGCAACACTCATGACCCACGTTCGTCTGCTGGGAGCACTTGCCACTGCGATGGTCGTCACGGCTGGACCTGCACGTGCCGAAGGTCCGCCCACGGCGGGAGCTGCCGCGGCGGCGACGGCTGCACAAGCGGCAGCGCCTGCACCAGCGACCGCGGGACGTCCTTCGGCCTTCCTCAAGATCGACGGGCCGCTGGGAATGATTCTGGGCGAATCGGTCGACAAGGGGCACCCTGGCTGGATCGAGATCTCGTCCTTCCAGATGGAGATTGCGCGCGGGACGCAAGCTGGCGCCGCGACCGGGAGCGGCGCGGGCAAGGTCGCCGTCAGCGATATCCTCATCACCAAGACGACGGACAAGTCATCGCCCACGTTGAAGACGGCGTTCGCGGCCGGCACGCACTTCAAGGACGCGATCATCGAGCTGTCGAAGCCCAGCGGTGACGGGCACACCACCGTCTACTACCGCGTGACCATGAACGACGTGTTCGTCTCGGCTGACCGCGTGGGGGCGTCGGGGGGCGAGCGCCCGACCGAATCCCTGACCCTCAACTTCACGAAGATCGCCTACGAGTACGCGCAGCAGAAGCCTGACGGGTCGGCGGGCAGCTACTCGCAGGTGCAGGACGGCTACGACGTCAAGACGAACATCAAGTTGTGACGGGTTGGCCCGGTGCGGAAGGCGACCCTCCTACGGCTGGGCTGCCGCCTGGACACGGCCATCTTTACGCTTCTTCACGCGCTAGGCCCGCGCGCGAAGCCTCCAAGTGCGCATCAATCTACGCGAGGAGGTCACGGCGATGTTCGGGTTCATCATCGGTACGGTGTGTCTCATCGGGTTGATCAAGGTGCTGCGCCGCGGACGCGGCTGGCACGGGTACGGCTATGGGTACGGCCCTCACGGGGGCCACTACGGGCACATGGGCGGCGGCGGATCGCGCTGGTTCCTGCGCGGCCTTTTCCACCGCCTCGAGACGACGCCCGGTCAGGAGAAGGCGATCGTCGCGGCCATCGACGAGCTGCGCGAGAACCGCCGCGTGATCCGCGAGGAGCTGGAGCACACGCGCGGCGACGTCGCGCGCGTCGTCGCTGGCGGCCTCGTGGAGGACAACTCCCTCGAGGACACCTTCGCGCGTCAGGACCGGCTGCTCGCGCAGCTCCGCGTTTCGTTCGTCGAGGCGATGAAGAAGATCACCGAGGTCCTCGACGAGGGACAACGCAAGCAGATCGCCGACATGCTCGCGGGCGGCTTCTTCAGGCGATGGGGCGGCGGCGGCCCCTACCGCGGTGGCAGCGTGTGGGCCTGAAAGGAGGAGCACCATGATCCGTCGAAGAATCCTGATTGCTCTTCTCGCCCTGGGAACGTTCGTCGGCTACGGCAGCGCCATCGCGCACGCCGTGCACGACCACCGGGCACACGCACACGAGTGCGCCGGCTGGCACCACGACGGGCACGGCGCTCCCGACGACCAGTGAGCCCCGCGGCTCCGGCGTTCGGCGCTCAGCGGCCCTTGTTCTTCCAGAGCTGAAAGACGCCGAACGCCGCGAGACCCGCCCCGGCGACGACGAGGAGCGTGGAGCCCATGGGGCCAGACGTCCCGAGGAGAGCGAACTTCCCACTCGCCCCCGCCGCGATGGCGACGAGGCCGAAGCCCAGGTTCCAGACCCCCGCGCGCATGATATCGGGATGTTAGCGCATGCGCGGCACGGTGAGCACAGCGGCGGTGGGTCTCGCGGTCTGTTTCTCGTGCTCCGCCTGCGGGCGCGGGCTGCCGTCGACCGATTGGACGTGCGACTACGACGCGAGCGAGAGCCGCCCCCTCACGGACCCCGACGCCACCACCGGCCCCGACGGAGCTCTTTCCGGCGTCGTCTGCCAGGACACGTGCGGACCGCCGGTCGCGTCCTGCACCCGCACCGTCCTCGACGGCGGAGTCGCCGGTGCAATCTGTCCAGTGTGTACGTTCTAGTAGGAGCGATTTCAGGGCTGCATGCCACTTTGTGCCTGGCAGCTCAGCCGCTCCGGTGCTTCTCTGCCTGGCCCGGCGGATAGGCCATGCAAGAGCCCTTCGACCTTCGCGACGACGAACCGATCTCCGAGATACGCACGATTGACCCGCAGACGCGCAGGCTGGTGGTCGACACCGGGCTTCGCGGCAAGGCCGCCGAATCGGCGTGGGTCACCGTGACCGACGAGCGTGGGGCCGTGCGCTTCGAGGGCATGCCCAGCGCCGACGGATGCATCGAGGTCGCGTTCGAAGGCGGCCCCACCGTCGCACGTGCGCGCGTGCTGCTCGAGACGCCGCGCTTGCACCGGCAGGCCATCATCGACCTGCGCGACGGCTGGAACGCTCACGCCTTCAAGGCCTGACGGCCGCGCGGGGTGCGCGGGCCGAGCGACCCGACGGCGCCTCTTCGTCGAAGAACATTCGGGCCGTACCGCTCGTGCCCATCTCGCGCTCGAGCGCCGAGATCCCCGCCTTCAGCGACGACAGCTCTTCGGGCGACAGCCGCTTGAGCGACGCCACGAGGCGCGCCTGCGTGGGCTCCGGGCAGCGCGCAAGCAGTTTGCGGCCGGCGCTCGTCAGCGCGAGCTCGACGCGCCGCCCGTCCTCCTCCGACGGCTTGCGCGTGACGAGCTTGCGCTCGACCAGGCGCTTGACGACGACCGACACGGAGCTCTGGTCGGTGAGCGTGCGGTCGGCCAGATCGTTGAGCGACGCCGCGCTCGACTCGGAGAGCGTTTGCAGGACGAAGAGCTGCGCGCCGCTGATGCCGGCACCTCGCTCGGCGTCGCGCGCGCTCAGGCGCAGGTCTCGGACGATCCTTCGCAGACCATCCATCACGGTTCGGA
>Ga0335069_10006478_pt1 | contig 17004 bp, 14 predicted proteins | sample Lox_Sample_11_FD_206714 | JGI IMG/M metagenome (GOLD analysis project Ga0335069, IMG submission 206714) | Soil microbial communities from Loxahatchee National Wildlife Refuge, Florida, United States - Lox_Sample_1.1 | ecosystem: Environmental > Terrestrial > Soil > Wetlands | place: USA...
GAGCTGCGTCAGGTTGTCGATGCGCACGAAGTAGAAGGCCGCGCACACCGTCACGATCCAGAGCGAGTAGAGGACGACGACGGCGACGAGCATCGCCACCGTCGCCATCAGCACGTCGCCGGCGGACGGCGTTCGCCCGATGAGGTGAAAGCCCCACGCGAAGACGCCGATCGACGTCAGTACGTTGACCGCGCGCCACGGCTGGAAGCGCGCCGTCGACACGAGGAACTGCGCGTCGGCCGGCTTGATGAGCACGAAGTCGAGGGTGCCCTTGCGGATGTGCTCCACCACGGCGACGAGGCTCGGGTTGATGGCGCCCTCGAGCACGCCCTGGAGGAAGGTGAACCACCCCATCACCATGAGCGAGTCGCCGAAGGTCCAGCCGGCCACCGACGGGCGCAGGTGGAAGACGACGTAGAGCGGGACGATGGCGGTGGCCATCCAGAAGATCTCGATGAAGCCGTCGAGCAGGAAGTCGGCACGGTACTGCATCGCGAGCACGAGCGAGATCCGGAGCTGCACGGCGAGGAGGCGCAGGTACCGCACGGTCGCTCACCCGCCGTAGGCGGCGAACTGCCGCAGACCGCGCCGCCATGCGAGCAGCGTCGCGCCGAAGCCGATCGCGACCCACGCCCACTGGCGCGCGAGGAGCTCGAGGATCTCCGCGTACGACGGGTGCACGCCCGTCATGATCTCGACGGGCAGGCCGATCTGATACCGGAAGGGCAGCCAGTCGACGACGGCACGCAGGCGGGCCGGGAAGAGCTCGATCGGGATGAGGTATCCGCTCAGGACGAAGAAGAAGACGAGCCACGCGTCCATGAGCTTCATGCTGCTCTCCATGAAGAAGGCGAGGCAGCCGATGACGAGGTTCACCCAGAGCGTGATGAGCCACGCCCCGAGCATCGACACCGCCCACAGCGCCCACGACGTCGGGTCGTGCGTGACCGCGTCGCGTCCGACGACGGCGAGGGTCACCATCGCGACGGGAACGGCCACGAGGACGCGGAAGGGCAAGCCGGCGAGGCTCTCGGCGGCGTAGGCCCAGAGTGGGTGCACGGGCCGGAGCAGACGCATGGCGAGCGTGCCGTTGCGCACCTCGAAGTTCATCTCGTAGAACGCCCAGGAGCTGGCCATCTGGCGAACGACGAAGGTGGCCAGGAAGTACGCGACGAACTGGGGCTGCCCGTAGCGACCGATCGGCTGGTCCTGCGCGACGGCCGACCATAGCGCGAGCATCACGAGGGGCATCGTGGTCGCGAGGATCCACACGATCATCTCGGCGCGGTACGCCACGGCGTCGGCGAAGCCGATGCGCAGCAGCGTCGGGAAGGCACGCACGGTCGCGCGGACGCTCATGCGCGGTGCCTCGCGAACAGCTCGCTCATCACTTCCTCGAGCGGCGGGTTCTCGACGGTGAGGTCGCTCACCGGGAGCTGCGCCAGCACCTGCGTGACCACGCGGTTGACCGCGTCCTTGTGCACGTCGAGCACGCTCTCGCCTGCGTCGTGGCGTACGACCGTGCCGAACGCGCCCAGGTCCGAGCGATCGACCGGGCGGGCGAAGCGGAAGACGATGCGCTTGTCGGGACGGATGCGCGCGACGAGCTGGTCGAGCGGACCGTCGTACACGAGCAGGCCCTTGTCGATGACGATGACGCGCGGGCAGAGGCGCTGCACGTCCTCCATGTAGTGGCTAGTCAGGAGGATGGTCGCGCCGTGGCGCTCGTTGTAGCGCGCCACGAAGGCGCGCACGGTGGCTTGCATCGACACGTCGAGACCGATGGTCGGCTCGTCGAGGAAGAGCACCTTGGGCCGATGCACGAGCGCCGCCGCGAGCTCGCACTTCATGCGCTCCCCCAGCGAGAGGGTGCGTGTGGGCTTCTTCACGAGATCCCCGAGCTCGAGGAGCTCCTCCAGCTCGCGCATCGTCTCCCGGAACTGGGGAAGCGGTACGTCGTAGACGGCGCGGTTGAGCTCGAACGTGTCGCTCGGGGGCAGGTCCCAGAGGAGCTGCTGCTTCTGCCCGAGGACCAGCATGATCTTCTTGAGGAACGCGTCCTCCCGGCGGCGAGGCTCGTGGCCGTCGACCGAGACCTGGCCCGACGTCGGGTGCAGCAGGCCCGAGAGCACCTTCAGCGTGGTGGTCTTGCCCGCGCCGTTGGGGCCCAGGAATCCGACGCGCTCGCCCGCAGCGATGTCGAAGTCGATGCCGTCGACCGCGGCGATCGTCTTGTAGGTCCTGCGGAAGACGGACCGGAACGCGGCTCCGACGCCGGGCGCGCGCTCGTGCACCTGGTAGTGCTTGCGCAGCGCCCTGACCTGGATCACGGGGCCGGGCTCAGTGGCACTGAGCCTTGATGTCCTTGTCGTTCAGCGCGTTCGTGCACGCGATCGGGTCGAGTCTGCCGGCGTTGACCGCGATGTTGCAGGCGCTCTGCACGGCACCAGGCGGACACGTCTTGCACTTCTGCGCCAGCTCCGAGCACGCCCCCGACGTCGGCCCTGGGTGCGGAGCCGTCGCTGCGACGGCCGTCATCGTGACCGTGGCGGTCGCCGTGGCCGTGGCGGCCGTTGCGGTCGAGGCCGACGACGGCGCCGGAGAGGGCGAATCGCCCGAGCTCTTGCTGCAAGCTCCAACAAGAACGGCCCCGACGAGAAGGACGATGGTTCTCATGGGCGCCATCCTACGCCAGTTGAGGGGCTTCCAAGGATCCTGACAGAAGGCTGTCGCGCCGCAGCTCTACGGTGTTCTCTCGAAAGGAGCTGCACCACCATGAGCCACGCCATCAACTGGTTCGAGATCCCCGCCCGCGACATGGACCGCGCCACCCGCTTCTGGGAGACCGTTCTGGCACGGCCCCTCAAGCGCGAAGTCTTCGGCGGCGTTCCGCACGCCATCTTCTCGAGCGGCGACGACAAGTCCGTCTCGGGGGCCCTCGTCAGCGACGGCAAGCGCCAGCCCTGGGGTCAGGGCACGCTCGTCTACCTCGACGCCGGCAGCGACCTCGATGGGTGCATCGCCCGCGTCCAGCGCGCGGGTGGCAAGGTCGCCGTCCCCAAGACGGAGATCGGCCAGCACGGCACCTTCGCCATCGTGGTCGACACCGAGGGCAACGCCGTCGGCCTCCACGCCCCGCGAGCGAGCTGAAGAACGTGCCCCGGCTCGACGCGAAGCGCCTGCCCCCGCGTAGGCGCTTCGCGTTCGCGTATAGAATGGCGGGGTGCGCCTGCTCCCCATCCTGGCTCTGGCCAGCCTGGCAGTCTCGTGTACCCACGACGCGCCCCCGCCCAAGCTGTCCTCCGGCGGCCGCCTCGTACGCGTTGCGAAGAACGATCCGCCTACTGCCGCCAAGGAGATCGGCCCGATCAGCGCGCAAGACGGGATCGGATGCGACGAGATTGGTACCGAGGACGGCACCTACTCCCGCGCGCTGATCAAGCTTCGCAACCGCGCCGCGGCTCGCGGCGGCAACTACGTCCAGATCATGACGCTGATGGAGCCGCATCAGGATTCGCTCCACTGCTACGACCACAGGTTCGTCATCCGCGGGATGCTCTACGACGTGCCGGACGCGCAGTCCGAGTCCGCGTCGGAGCCCACGTCGCCAGCCCAGTGCGATCCGCCTTGCTCGCCGGGGTTCAAGTGCGACGAAGGCGCTTGCGAGCCCGTGTGTAACCCCGAGTGCTCTCCCGATCAGGTTTGTCGTTCGGACCGAACCTGCGGACCACCATCGTAGCGTCCGGCGGCCCTCGGTTCGCCCAGCGGGCGTGCTAGGCCACCGGCCCATGGACGCCCGCTCTCCCTCGCCCCTCCGTCGCGTAGGCATCGTCTTCTCGGGTGGTCCCGCTCCGGCGGCGAACGCGGTGATCGGCACTGCGGCGTCCGCATTCCGTCGAGCCGGGTGCGAGGTGATCGGCATCCGTCACGGATACGGCGCGCTCGTCGAGTACGACCGGGTGACGCGTCCGCTCGTGGCCGAGCAGGACTACCACGCCATCTCCGACGCCGACCTACGCGGTCTTCGCAACACGCGCGGGATCCTCATCGGGACGGGACGCGCGAACCCCGGCAAGGGGATCCGCACGACCGCCGATCTCGACGACCCCGCGAAGACCGATCGCCTGCGCCGCGTGCACGAAGCGCTCGTGGAGCTCGACCTGGATGCGCTCGTCTCCATCGGCGGGGACGACACGCTGCGCACGGCCAACTTCCTCCATGAGTACCAGCGCCGCTTGCCGCCGGGTGCCCGCCGCGTGCGTGTCGTCCACGTGCCCAAGACGATCGACAACGACTACCGCGGCATCGACTTCACCTTCGGCTTCTTCACGGCGGTCGAGGTCATGGCGCAGGAGCTCCTCAACCTGCGCGCCGACGCCGTCGCGACGAGCAGCTACTTCGTCGTCGAGACCATGGGCCGCAAGGCCGGCTGGCTCGCCTACGGCGTCGCCATCGCCGGGGAGGCTCACATGGTCGTCGGCGTGGAGGACGTCGTGGGCGATCTCGCCGTCCAGGAGGGCAGCGAGGCGCACCTCTCGATCGACCGCCTCGCCGATCGCGTCGTCGACCTGATCCTCGTGCGCGAGCGGCGCGGCAAGAGCTACGGCACGGTGGTGCTCGCCGAGGGCCTCGCCGAGATGCTCCCCGAGAGCTACCTGCGCGACGTCACGCGCGACGATCACGGGCACGTGTCCCTCGGGCGGATCGACATCGGCAAGCTCGTCGCTCGACTCGCCGCCGATCGTTACGAGCGGCGCACCGGCAAGAGCAAGAAGATCACCGGCGTGCAGCTCGGGTACGAGGCGCGCTGCGCCGCCCCGCATGCCTTCGACGTGATGCTCGGGAGCCAGCTCGGCTTCGGGGCCTACTGCGCTATCGCCGAGAAGGGGCTCGACGGTCACATGGTCAGCGCCGCCGGGCAGCTCGAGCTCCGCTACGTGCCTTTCTCGGACCTCGTCGACCCCAGCACCTTTCAGACCGCCGTGCGCTTCATCCAGCGAGGCAGCGACTTCCACCGCCTCGCGACCCAGCTCGGCACGAAGCTCTCTCCATCGCCGTAGGGGGCACGCCGCCGCGAGGGGAGGGGGGCGAGCCCCCGGCCGGTGGTCTCCATGTGCGCGCAATCATTGGTGGGCCCACGTCGGCCCCGGCGATGCAAGGAGGTGGGTGCGAGGCTCGCGATGCTGCAGCGACCGCCGACGATCAAAGAGTTCGTGATTCACTCGATCCTGGGCCGGGACGTGGCCGATACGCTGGTCGACCCGGAGGAGCGGGCGTCGGACGCCGACCTGATGCCACCGCCCCCGCGTCCTTCGCAGGACTCGGTCGTCTTCGACCTGGGCGTGCCCCCGAGGTAACTCCGGACGACGGGCGCCTTGACGGCGCGCCGTTCGACCCCAAGCCTCATGGGCATGCGGCTCCCGCCCGGCCCTCCTCTACCCAAAGCCGTGCAGACGGCGCTCTTCCTCACTCGCCCAGTCGAGTTCCTCGATGGCTGCGCGCGCCGATACGGCGACGTCTTCACGGTCGACACGTACCTCGTGGGGCGCGAGATCGAGATCGCGCACCCCGATCTCGTGCGCCAGATCTTCACGGGCGATCCGGACGTCATGCGCGCCGGGGAGGCGAACGACATCCTGCGCCCGCTGCTGGGGCCCCGATCGGTGCTGCTGCTCGACGGGGCCGAGCACGTCCGGCAGCGTAAGCTGCTGCTGCCCCCCTTCCATGGAGAGCGCGTCGCCGCGTGGGGCCGCATCATGCGCGAGGTCACCGAGCGCATCGTCGATGGGTGGCCGCGCGGCAAGCCCTTCTCGTTGCACCCGCACATGCAGCGGATCACCCTCGAAGTCATCCTGCGCACCGTCTTCGGCGTGGACGAAGGTAGTCAGCTCAGCGATCTGCGGGACGCGCTCACGACCATCCTGGATCGCCAGTCCTCGGCGATGACCGCGATCTTCACGATGCCGCCGCTGCGCAAGCGCTTCCTCGGGCTCACGCCGTGGGACGGCTTCCTGCGCGACCTCGCGCACGCCGACTCCCTCATCCATCGCCAGATCAGCCGGCGTCGCGCCGAGCGACAGCGCGGCGAGCCTCCGCGCAACGACGTGCTCTCGATGCTCCTCGAGGCGCGCGACGAGGAGGGGCGACCGATGACCGACGGCGAGATGCGCGACGAGCTGGTCACGCTGCTGGTCGCGGGCCACGAGACGACCGCGACGATGCTCTGCTGGACCTTAGATTTCATCCTCGGCGATTCGCGCGTGGAGGCAAAGCTACGGAGCGAGGTCGAGACATCCGATCCGGAGCGGCCGATGCCGTACCTCGACGCGGTCATCAAGGAGGTGCTGCGCCTGCGCCCGGTCGTGCCCGCAGTCGGCCGGCGCATCAGCAAGCCGGTGAAGCTCGGGCGCTGGGAGATCCCCGCGGGCGAGCTCCTGGTGCCCGTGTCCTTCCTCACGCACCGCTCGCCGTCGGTCTATCCGGAGCCCGAGTCGTTCAAGCCGGAGCGCTTCCTCGACACGAAGCCCGACCCCTACGCCTGGTTCCCCTTCGGAGGCGGCGCTCGCCGCTGCCTGGGGATGACCTTCTCGCTCTACGAGCTGCGCATCGTCCTGGCGACGGTCCTCGCGCGCCTCGAGATGCGCAAGCGTCACCCCGCGCCTGCCGAGGTCTCCCTGCGTGGCTTCACGCTCGTGCCCCGCGGAGGCACCGAGGTGCTCGTCGAGGGCCCCGCTCGCCGGCAACGGGTGGTCGCCGCGACCGACAAGGGAGCGAACGACTCCGCGAGCGCGACCGCGCAGTAAGCTGCGCTCCTCTCTCAGTAGAGGGCCAGCGTGCGCGTGATGCGGTTGCCCTGGCGTTCCACCACGAGGCGCACCGTTCCCCGTGCGCGCGCGATGGCAGAGAGGGCCTCGTTGCGGGTCTGTACGGTCCGGCCGTCGACGCGACGTACGACGTCGCCGACCCGAAGCGGCTGCTTCCACGATCGTTCGCCGTCGACGATGCGCGTGATGACCGGCTGACCCGCGCGCTCGTCGATCTCGACGCCGAGGCGCGCCAGCACGACGTAGCTCGGTCCCGGCGCGGCGTGGACGACTCCACGGCCCGCATCGAAGGCGAGCCGGAAGTGCCGCATGACCCCCAGCCCCACGAGGGCGCTGTCGTCGTCGAGGAACGAGAGATCCGGGACGCGGTCGTGGGCGTACACCGGCGTGCGCGGGAAGCCGAAGGGACCGAGGTGGAAGCCACTCACCTCGGCGGCGTAGTCGGAGGCGCTCCCGTCCTCGCGCATCACGGCGTCGTCGTCGCGGCTGCGCGGATGGGCGGCGTGCATCGCAGGCCCGCCAACGACGATGTTCAGAGGGGCGCCGGTGTCGAGGATCATCGGGATCGCGCCGATCTCGTCGACGTCGCCGCCCACCACGACGCGCCTGTGGGAAGCGCCCCAGAAGGGGATGTCGGTGAATGCGCCGTCCGCTGCCGGGAAGCGATCTCGCGCCCAGATGCGAAGCTCGCTCGCCGGGCCGTCCACGTCGACGACAAAGCGCCGCATCACGTCCATCCCGAGCAGCCCCGCTTCGTCCGAGTCGAACGGCGTGCCGTCGCGCGGCACGAGCACCGGAACGCCGTGCAGCTCGACGTCGCCCATGACGAGGCGGTCGACGATCGCGGTGTCGTACGTGTCCTCGGGTAGCCACGGAGGGTGCACGTGCATCGGCGGATCGGGTGAGGGCACGACGCCGAGCGCGTCGATGAATCGCCGCGAGAGCACCGTCACCGGGGATCCCGTGTCCAGCACGAGCTGCGCGCGCTCGCTGCCTCCGGCTTCCACCGGCACGTACACGCGCATCGAGGGATCGGCGATCGGGAAGCGTGCCGCATCGCGCAGCTCGGTCAGCGGGACGATGTCCTCGGGCTCGACGCGCGCCCACTCGGGGGCGAGCGGCCCGCTGGTGCGCTCCTCGAGCGTCCACGTCGTCGTCTCCCGCCCGCGGTCGTTCACGATGGCGCTGCACGTGGCCGACGCGACGGCGAGAACGCCGTCCCGTTCGCTCCAGGTGACGTTGTCGCAGCTCTCGATCGCGTCGTTCTGCGTCACCCAGTCGAAGGAGCGGGGGCGCCGGGTCCCGCGGTCCACGTCCACCCACAAGGCGTGGCCGTCGCGAGGCGTGTACACGAACGTGCACACCTCCTTGCCGCACGACTCGACCTCCATGTGCCCGCCTGGCTCGGGTTCCGCGAAGCGCATGCCGATCCATGCCGCCTCGCGTCGCTCGTCGGCGGCGAGATCGCCGTCCACCTCGACGGGAGCGCGAGCTCCCGCGCGCATCCACGTTCGCGTGCCCAGGAGGCCAATGGCGTACGAGCGCCCCGCGATGGTCCGAAGCTCCGTGAACGACTCGCGATTCACGGCGAACTCGCGCGTCCCGTCACCGCGAAGGGAGTGCACGCGGTATCGGAGCGTCGTCGCATCGATCGGCGGGACGACGGCGAAGTCCACCTGCGAGCGCGGATTCCAGCCGCTGCAGCCACCGACGAGAGAGGTGGCGACGGCGAGGCCGGCAACGGCAAGCAAGCGAAGCACGACTGCTGGTGGCTCATCGAGCAACCAGCATGCCGCGGGTGGCGTCAGTCGTCGCCGCGCCGGTCGGACTTCCTCGTGCTCCGATGCCTCTTGTCCGACAGGCGTCGCTCCACGGAGGAACGTGTGGGACGCGTGGGCCGCCGCTTGCGCGGACGCTCGAGGGAGCGTGCGACGAGCACACGCACCTTGTCACGCGCGTCCTGCAAGTTCTTGTGCTGATCGCGCGTGAGCTGGCTCGTGATGACCAAGCGTCCCTCGGCGTCGAGTCTTCCGGCACACAGGGCACGCAGGCGTGCGCGCGCATCCGGATCGAGACCGACGATGCCGTCGAGCGACACGCGGAGCTCAACCTTGCTCGCCACCTTGTTGACGTTCTGTCCCCCCGGCCCGCCGGCGCGCACGGCGTGGAAATCCATGGCCTCCTCGGGCACCAGCACTCCGGGTCGAACGTGAATGGAATCCACCATGGGCAGGTCGGGTTGAACGTCACACAACCGCTACATGAACGTCGAGCCTTTGGAAGCGTTTTGCCCTAAACAGATGGACATGGCGCGGGTGCTGGTGATCGAAGACGAGGCGGATCTTCGCGAGGTCCTCGAATACAACCTGACCAAGGAGGGCCACAAGGTCACCCTGGTGCCCACGGGGACCGAGGGCCTCAAGCTGGCGCGCGAGCACCAGCCGGACCTGATCCTCCTAGACCTCATGCTGCCGGACACCACCGGCACGGCCGTCTGCAAGACGCTGAAGAAGGACCCGGCGACGCGCGACATCCGCGTGATCATGGTCACGGCCAAGGGCGAGGAGATCGACCGGGTCGTCGGCTTCGAGCTGGGCGCCGACGACTACGTGGTCAAGCCCTTCAGCGTGCGCGAGCTGCTCCTGCGCGTCTCGGCGGTCATGCGCCGCACCGAGACGCCTGCCACCGGCTTCATCGAGTTCGGTGACCTGCGCATCGATCCGGCCGCGCACCGCGCGTGGGTCGGCGGGCAGGAAGTGATGCTGACGACGCTCGAGTTCAAGCTGCTCGTCACCCTGTACGAGCGCAAGAACCGCGTGCAGACCCGCTCGGTGCTCCTCAACGACATCTGGGGCATCGAGGCGGACATCACCACGCGCACCGTGGACACGCACGTGAAGCGCCTCCGCGAGAAGCTCAAGGGCGTCGGCCGCTACGTCGAGACGGTCCGCGGCGTCGGCTACCGGTTCACCGACACCCCGAGCGAAGAAGAGCTCTAGCCCCTAATCATCGGGATGCCCCCACGCGTAATAGAGGCGCGCGGCATCGCCGAACCGCTCTCTGAGAGCCCGCAGGTAGCTCTCGAGCGTATCCATGTGCCGCAAGCGTGCATCGCGATTGCGACTCTGACCGAAGCAGATGGCCTCGTACACCATCCGCCTCATGGCTCGCTGCATCACCTTGCGCGCCCACAGAATGCATCGCTCGCCCGCTTCGGTGAGAGCCACGCGGATCTGCCGCCGATCCCACTCGAGCTCGCGCCACCGCGCCACCAGCCCCAGCCCCTCGAGGGCGCGCAGCATGCGCGTGACCACCGGCGCCGTCACCCCGAGGATCCGCCGGACGTCGCTCTGTCGCACTCCGGAAAGCCGGCCGTCGGGGCGCCCCGCGTTGACGAGCACCGACAGCAAGTCAAACCGCGCTGCGGTCAGCCCCATCCCTAGCAGTGGCCCTCGCGTCACCCGCAGGAACCCGTGAAATGCCCTCTTCGTCCCGAACGTGATCGCATTCATGTCGCCCGCAGAGAGCACCAGCCATGCCCAGCGACGCTGGTGCCCCCTCCCTGCACCGGGCGGTGGGTCGAAGACACCGAGATCATTAGCAAGGCAATGACTAGGGGAGTTTCGTATGCGTCGGCGGTGGGAGTGAGGGCTGCCGCCTACCCGGTGTCCCGGACAGATCCAGGGCTGTCCTGGGACAGTCCGGGACTGGGCGTCCGTGACCCGCGACGCTTCTCGATACGGGGGGCGCGGGGGAGACCGGATGCGCGCTAGCGGGTGACGACGGTCACGTCCGCCGACATGCCGGCGGCGAGCTTCACGTCGCCGGGGACGTCGGCCCACGTGATCTTCACGGGGACGCGCTGCACGACCTTCACGAAGTTGCCCGACGCATTGTCCGGAGGCAAAAGCGAGAAGCGCGCGCCCGTGCCTGGTGACGTGCTCTGCACGCGACCCTCGAAGGTGCGTCCGGGATAGGCGTCGACGGTGATCTCGGCGCGCTGTCCCGCGTGCATCGCGCCCACCTGCGTCTCCTTGAAGTTGGCGACCACGTACGTCGCCTCCGGGACCACCGAGACAATCTGCATTCCAGCCTGCACGAGCTGTCCCTCACGCACCGTCAGCCTCGAGAGCAACCCGTCCGCCGCCGCCTCGATGCGCGTGTACGAGAGCTGCAGCTTCGCCTGGGCCAGCTGGGCCTCGGCGGCGTCCACCCTGGCGTGTGCGAGGCTCGCGTTCGCACGTGCGGCTGCGAGCTGCGCGTCCACGGGTGCGCTCTGCTCGACGCGCGCGGCGGACTCGGCGATGTGCGTGACTGCCGTCGACCTCATCTCCTGCGCCGACGCGAGATCCGCCTGCGCCTGGGCAACGGCGGCGTGCGCGGCGTCGGCGGTCGACTGCGCCGAGTCGATCTCCGCCTTGGGGATCGCACCGTCGCGGAAGAGCGCCTGATCGCGCGTGAGGTCCGTGTCGGCCTGCGCCGCATGCGCTTGCGCCCTCGCCAGGGCCGCCTTGGCCGACTGGATCTGCGCGTCCGCAGTCTGCACCGAGCTCGTCGATCCCGAGAGCTGCGCGCGTGCCACGGAGAGCCCACCCTTGGCGGTGGCTTCCACGATCCCGACCTGAGCGTCCGCCGCTTCTGCCTGCGCCTTGGCCTGCGCGAGCTGCGCCTCGGCCTCCTTCTCCTTCGCCTGCAGGTCCGCCGGATCGATCTCGACGAGGAGCTGGCCCTTGGTGACCTTCTGGTTGTCGGTCACGTGCACCTTCAGCACGGTGCCGGCCACGCGGGTCGACACCATGACGACGTCGGCATCGACCTGCGCGTCGTCGGTGTTCTCCTTGCCGCGCGTCGCCAAGGTGAAGGCGGAGTATCCCACCAGGGCCACGGCCACCACGGCGCCGAGGATGAAGTACGGCCGCGTACGACTCTTCTTGCGTACGGCGGTCGATTCCTCCTTGGTCTCCTTCGTCTCCTTGGAGAGGGTCTCCACGGTCGTCGCGGTCGAAGCCATCGTCACCTTTCAGCGCGTTGCAAGCGGCGTTTCACGGGATGAACCCGGATTCACCACGTTGCCAAACGTAGCACACTCACCCTGTGCTTTCGATGGCCTGACCTGCGGTTGCGTTGCTCGGGGCGGCGCCTCGCACCCACAGCCGAAGGCGCTCCAGCGCCAGGTAGACGACCGGGGTCGTGTACAGCGTGAGAAGCTGCGACGCGAAGAGGCCGCCGACGATCGTGATCCCGAGCGGTTGGCGCAGCTCCGATCCCAGGCCCTTGCCGAAGGCGAGCGGCAACGCACCGAAGAGCGCGGCAAATGTGGTCATGAGGATCGGCCGGAAGCGCAGTGAGCAGGCCTTCACGATGGCCTCCTCGGGCGTCAGGCCACCGTTACGCTCGGCCTCGATCGCGAAGTCGACAAGCAGGATCGCGTTCTTCTTCACGATCCCGATGAGCAGGAGCAGCCCGATGATCGCGATGACGCTCAGATCGACGCCGAAGAGCATCAGGGCTAGCAGCGCGCCGATGCCTGCCGACGGGAGCGTCGACAGGATCGTCACCGGGTGTACGTAGCTCTCGTACAGCACACCGAGCACGATGTAGACGACGAGCAGCGCGCAGGCGATGAGGATCGGCTCGTTCTGCAGCGACGCCGTGAACGCCTGCGCGGTCCCCTGGAAATCGGCGTGCATGCTCGGCGGCAGGTGAATGGCCAGCTCCGCCTTCCGGATGGCGTCCACGGCGTCGCCGAGTGACGCGTCCGGCGCGAGGTTGAACGAGATGGTCACCGCCGGGAACTGCCCCTGGTGGTTGATGGCCAGCGTCGTCACCGCCGGCGTCACCTTGGCGAACGCTCGCAGCGGCACCATCCCGCCGCTCGCGCTGTGCACGTAGATGCCGTCGAGCGAGTCCGGCTTGTCTCGATACGGCGCGGCCGCCTCCATGACCACGTGGTACTCGTTGAGCTGCGTGTACGTCGTCGCGACGAACCGCTGCCCGTACGCGTCGTAGAGCGCGGCATCCACGTCGGCCGCGGCGATGCCCAGGCGGGAAGCCGTGTCGCGGTCCACGTCCACGTCGAGCTCCAGCCCGTTGGTCTGCTGGTCGGTGGCGACGTCCTTGAGCTGCGGCAGCTTGCGGAGCGTGTCGAAGAGGCGAGGGGCCCACGTCTTGAGCTCCTCCACGTTCGCGTCCTCCACCGTGTACTGGTACTGCGTGCGGCTCATGCGCCCGCCCACGTTCACGTCCTGGCGCGAGATCGGGTAGGCCTGGATGCCTGCGATCTTCCCGAGCTTGCCGCGCAGCCGCCCGATTACTTGGTCGGCCGTCGTCGTGCGCGGCGGCTTTTCCTTCAGCTGGACGAACGCGCGCCCGGTGTTGCCCGTGCCGAAGCCTCCGGAGCCGATGAAGGCGACGTAGTGCTCGATGTCCGGGTCCTTGTCGAGCACGTCGTTCACCTGCTTCTGCAGGCGGAACATCTCCTCGTAGGACACGTCCTGGGCGGCCTCGGTGCTCACCATGAGCATCCCCGTGTCCTGGTTGGGGAAGAGGCCCTTCGGCGTCTTGATGAAGAGAAAGACGTTCACCACCACCGTTGCGAGCGTCACGAGGAGCATCGTCGTGCGGTGGCGCAGCGCCCAGACGAGGCCCCGCTCGTAGAAGGCGAGCATCCCGTCGAAGATGCGCTCGAAGAACTGGTAGACGCGGCCATGGCTCTCCTGCGCCGCCGGAAGGAGCATGAGCGAGCACATCGTGGGCGTCACCGTGAGCGACACGAGCGCCGACATCGCGACGGCCACGCTGAGGGTGACTGCAAACTCGCGGAACAGGCGTCCCACGATCCCGCCCATGAGGAGCACTGGCACGAACACGGCGAGCAGCGAGACCGTGATCGACACGATCGTGAAGCCGATCTGCTTGGCGCCCTCGAACGCGGCCTCGAGGCGGCCCATGCCCCGCTCGATGCCCCGGATGATGTTCTCGGTCACCACGATGGCGTCGTCGACCACGAACCCGGTCGAGATCGTGAGCGCCATCAGCGACAGGTTGTCGATGCTGTACCCGAGCAGCCACATGATGCCGAGCGTGGCGAGGAGCGAGAGCGGCATCGCCACCGTGGGGACGATGGTCGCCCGCGGCGATCGCAGGAAACCGAAGACCACCAGGATGACGAGCGCCACGCTGATCGCCAGGGTCTTCTCGACCTCGAAGACGGAAGACCGGATGGTCTTGGTCCGGTCGCTCGACACCGTGAGCTCCATCGCCGGCGACACCGAGGTCATGAGCGTCGGCAGCACCGAGAGCACGCGCTCGTTCGTCTCGAGGATGTTCGCCTCGGGCTGCTTGAAGACCATGAGGAGGACGGCGCGCTCTCCGTCGGACCACCCCGCGACGCGGTTGTTCTCGACGTCGTCGTAGACCTTCGCCACGTGCCCGAGCTGCGCCGTGGACTGGCCGCTGTTCGCGACGACGAGCGGCTTGTACCCGCGCGCGTCGAAGAGCTGATCGTTCGCCCCGATGGCCACCTGCTGCGTCGGGCCGGAGATGGTCCCCTTGGCCTCGTCGGTCGTCGTGGACTGGATCGCGCCGCGCACGTCGTTCGAGCCGATGCCCATCCCGGCGATGGCGGCCGGGTCGTACTGCACGCGCACCGCTGGCTGCTGGCCACCCGCGACCGTCACCTGACCGACGCCTCGGATCTGCGAGATCTTCTGCGCCAGCACCGTGTTCGCAGCGTCGAACACCTTGGGGAGGGTGAGCGTCTTGCTCGTCAGCGTCAGGATGAGGATCGGCGCGTCCGCGGGGTTCACCTTGCGGTACGTCGGCTTCATCGGAAGGTTCGGCGGCAGCTCTCCGCCCGCCGCCGCGATCGCCGCCTGGACGTCGCGCGCCGCTGCGTCCACGTTCTTGTCGAGATCGAACTGCAGCGTGATCGACGTGCCGCCCAGGGTGCTCGACGAGGTCATCTCGGTCAGCCCCGCGATGCGTCCGAACCGACGCTCGAGGGGCGTCGCGACCGAGGACGCCATCGTCTCGGGGCTGGCGCCCGGAAGCTGGGCGCTCACCTGGATGGTCGGGAAGTCGACGCGCGGCAGCGGCGCCACTGGCAGACGCATGTAGGCGAGGATCCCCGCGAGCATCACCGCCGCGGCGAGCAAGGAGGTGGCGATGGGCCTCCGGATGAACGGGGCCGAGATGTTCACTGCGCCGCCTCCGCGCCGGGCTCCCCCACCGCTCCCGGACGCCGCGCGCGACGGAGCCAGCGGCCGAGGCGCTCCATGTAGAGGTAGACGACGGGGGTCGTGTAGAGCGTCAGCACCTGGGAGATGATGAGGCCCCCGACGATCGAAATGCCCAGCGGACGTCGCAGCTCGGATCCCATCCCGGTGCCCAGCGCCAGCGGGAGGCCGCCGAGGAGCGCGGCCATCGTCGTCATCATGATGGGCCTGAAGCGCAGCAGGCACGCCTGGTGGATCGCCTCGGTCGGCGAGAGTCCCTGATCGCGCTCCGCCTCGAGGGCGAAGTCGATCATCATGATCGCGTTCTTCTTCACGATCCCGATGAGCAGGATGATGCCGATGAGGGCGATGACGCTGAAGTCGGTCTTGGCCATCCACAGCGCCAGGAGCGCACCGACGCCGGCCGACGGGAGCGTCGAGATGATCGTGATCGGGTGGATGTAGCTCTCGTAGAGCACGCCCAGCACGATGTAGACCGTGATGATCGCCGCCAGGATGAGCAGCGGCTCGCTCGCCAGCGACTGGTTGAAGGCGTCGACGCTACCGACGAAGTGCGCGTGCACGCTGGGGGGCAGGCCGATGCGCGCCTGCGCGGCGTTGATCGCCGTCACTGCGTCGCCGAGCGACTCGCCCGGCGAGAGGTTGAAGGAGATGGTGACCGCCGGGAACTGCCCCTGGTGACTGACGGCGAGCGGCGCCGTGTTCGTCGTCCACTTGACCATCGCGCTCAGGGGCACCGGCTGTCCGTTGACGGCACGGACGAAGATGCGCTCGAGCACCGCGGGGTTCTTCGCCTGCTCGGGCTTCACCTGGAGGATGACGCGGTAGAGGTTGAGCTGCGTGAAGATGGTCGAGACCTGCCGCTGGCCGAAGGCGTCGTAGAGCGTGTCGTCGATCACCTGGGGCGACACGCCGAGGCGCGACGCGGTGTCGCGGTCGATCGTCATCGCCACCTGCAGGCCCGACGTCTCCTGGTCGCTCGCGACGTCCTGCAGCACGTGCTCCTGGCGCAGCTCGTTCACGAGCTTCGGCGCCCAGGTCGCCAGCTCGTTCGGGTCGGCGTCTTCGAGCGTGTACTGGTACTGCGTGCGCGAGATGCGGCTGTCGATCGTGAGGTCCTGCACGAGCTGCAGGAACACCTGGATGCCTTGAACCTCGGACAGCTTCGGCTGCAGGCGCGCGACGATCTCCTGAGCCGACGCGTGCCGCTCGTCCAGCGGCTTGAGGGTGATCGAGAGGCGCCCGCTGTTGGTCGTGGGGTTCGTGCCGTCCGAGCCGATGAAGGACGCGACGTTCTGCACGTCGGGGTCGTTCATCGCCACGTCGGCGAGCCGGCGCTGCAGGTCCATCATCTTGGGGAAAGAGACGTCCGGCGCCGCCTGCGAGATCCCGAGGATCATCCCGGTGTCCTGCTGCGGGAAGAAGCCCTTGGGGATCCACAGGGCCATGACGATGGTGAGCACCAGCGTCCCGATGGTCACCAGCAGAGTCGTGAAGCGGTAGCGCAGCACGACGCGCAGCCCGCGGTCGTAGAGGGCGATCGTCTTCTCGAATGCGTTCTCGGACCACCGGTAGAGGGCGCCGCGCTCGTGCTCCTTCGGCTCGGGGCGCAGGAGGTGCCCGCACATCATGGGCGTCAGCGTGAGCGACAGGATGGCCGAGACCCCGATGGACACCGCCAGCGTCACGGCGAACTCGCGGAAGAGTCGCCCGATGAGCCCACCCATGAAGAGCAGCGGGATGAGCACCGCGACGAGCGACACCGTGAGCGACACGATCGTGAAGCCGATCTGCCCGGCGCCCTTGAGGGCCGCCTCGAACGGCCGGTCGCCCGCCTCGATGTAGCGGGCGATGTTCTCGATCATGACGATGGCGTCGTCGACCACGAACCCCGTCGCGATGGTGAGCGCCATGAGCGACAGGTTGTTCAGGCTGTAGCCGAG
>Ga0335069_10006479_pt1 | contig 17004 bp, 18 predicted proteins | sample Lox_Sample_11_FD_206714 | JGI IMG/M metagenome (GOLD analysis project Ga0335069, IMG submission 206714) | Soil microbial communities from Loxahatchee National Wildlife Refuge, Florida, United States - Lox_Sample_1.1 | ecosystem: Environmental > Terrestrial > Soil > Wetlands | place: USA...
GGCGACAAGCCGGCCAAACCGAGAACCGCGGCCAAGCCAAAGGCCGGCACTGGCGATTCCAAGCCCGCGCCGAAGAGCACCTCGGGCGAGCCCAAGCCGGCCGGCTAGCGGGCGCTCTCATCGCGCGCCGCGTTAATCGCGATTCCACGGTCGGTTCCCGGCCGCTTGCCACAGGCGGCCGCAGGCTCAATACTGCCTCCAACAAAGCCGTCCCGCTTGCTTAAGCTTGCCCGGCGGGGCGAATGAGAGGGGAGAGACATGGAGCGCATCTGGCTCAAGCAATATCCGCCCGGGGTGCCCGCCGATATCGACGTCAGCCAATACTCGTCGCTGGTCGCGCTGCTGGAGGAAAGCTTCGCGAAGTTCGCCGACCGCAGGGCGTTCATCTGCATGGACAAGTCGATCAGCTACCGCGATCTCGACGAGATGTCGCAGGCGCTCGCGGCCCATCTGCAGAGCAAGGGCCTCCAGAAGGGCGCGCGCGTCGCGCTGATGATGCCGAACGTGCTGCAATATCCGATCGCAACCGCGGCGGTGCTGCGCGCCGGCTTTACCGTGGTGAACGTCAACCCGCTCTACACCCCGCGCGAGCTCGAGCACCAGCTCAAGGACTCCGGAGCTGAAGCGGTCATTGTGCTCGAGAACTTTGCCACCACCGTGGAGAAGGTGCTGGCGCACACCGCCGTCAAGCATGTGATCGTCGCCAGCATGGGCGACCTCCTGGGCTTCAAGGGCGTAATCGTCAATCTCGTGCTGCGGCGGGTGAAGAAGATGGTGCCCGCTTTTTCGCTGCCCGGTTCCGTCAGCTTCAACGATGCGCTCGCCGCCGGGCGCGGCCTGACCTTCAGGAAACCGGCAATCGGACCCGACGACGTCGCCTTCCTGCAATATACCGGCGGCACCACCGGCGTCTCCAAGGGTGCGACCCTGCTCCACCGCAACATCGTGGCCAATGTGCTGCAGAACGACGCCTGGCTGCAGCCCGCGCTCGCCATGGAGCCGAAGGTGGACCAGATCATGGTGGTGTGCGCGCTGCCGCTCTATCACATCTTCGCGCTCACCGCCTGCTATCTGCTCGCGGTACGCGCCGGCGGCTGCAATCTCCTGATCCCGAACCCGCGCGACATGGCCGGCTTCATCAAGGAGCTGATGAAATATCAGGTCAACAGCTTTCCGGCCGTCAACACGCTCTACAACGGCTTGATGCATCATCCCGACTTCAGCAAGGTCGACTTCTCGAAACTCAAGATCTCGAATGGCGGCGGCATGGCCGTGCAGCGCCCGGTCGCCGACCAGTGGAAGAAGTTGACCGGCTGCGGCATCGCCGAAGGCTATGGCCTGTCGGAGACCTCGCCGACGCTGACCTGCAATCCGGCGACCACGACGGATTTCTCCGGCTCGATCGGCATCCCCGTGCCGTCGACCTACCTCTCGATCCGCGACGATGCCGGCAACGAGGTGCCGCTCGGCGAGGCCGGCGAGATCTGCGCCAAGGGACCGCAGGTGATGGCAGGCTACTGGAACCGGCCCGACGAGACCGCGCGCGTGATGACGGCAGACGGCTATTTCCGCACCGGCGACATCGGCGTGATGGCGCCCGACGGCTACATCAAGATCGTCGACCGCAAGAAGGACATGATCCTGGTCTCCGGCTTCAACGTCTACCCCAACGAGATCGAGGAAGTGATCGCCGGCCATCCCGGCGTGCTCGAATGCGCCGTGATCGGCGTGCCGGACGAGAAATCGGGCGAGGCGGTCAAGGCCTTCATCGTCAAGAAGGATCAGAACCTCACCGCCGCCGACGTCACGAAATACTGTCATGAGCAGCTCACCAACTACAAGGTGCCGCGGCACATCGAATTCCGCACCGAGCTGCCGAAGACCAATGTCGGCAAGATCCTGCGCCGGCAGCTCCGCGACGAGAAGAAGCAGGCGGCGGCCTGAAGCAGAACGGCGGAGCCGCGAGCCGTGACTGCTGCTTGCGACATCGCGCCGACCGACATTCTCGCGTTCTGGCGCGAGGCCGGCCCCGACCGCTGGTACGCGTGCGACGAGGCCTTCGACGCGGAGCTCCGCTGCCGCTATCTCAAGCTCTGGCGGAGTGCCGCGGCGGGAGAGCTCGCCGCATGGGAGCAGAGCGATGACGGCGCGCTGGCGCTCGTCATCGTCCTGGACCAGTTTCCCCGCAACATGTTCCGGGGTGACGCGCGGGCCTATTCCAGCGATGCGATGGCGTGCGAGGTTGCAAGCCGCGCCATCGACCGCGACACCGATGCCCGCATCGCGGAGGACCTGCGCGAATTCCTCTATTTGCCCCTGATGCATTCGGAGCAGCTTTCGGACCAGCTCCGCTGCGTCGATCTGTTTCGCGCGGCCGGCGAGGCCGACAACCTGAAATACGCCGAAGACCATGCCGCGATCATCGCCCGGTTCGGCCGCTTCCCTCACCGCAACCGCATCCTGGGACGCCCCATGACGGCGGACGAGCAGGCTTTTTTGGACGACGGCGGGTTTTCCGGCTGATGACAGAGCGGTGAAGGCGGCGGTCTCGGGAACAGCGAATATTGTGCCGGCCGGTCACACGGTCTAAGAACGGCCGCTCACTCCAGGGAGAACATACGATGACCATCCAAGTTGGCGACAAGCTGCCCGAGGCCAAATTCCGTGTCATGACCGCGGAAGGCCCGCAGGTCAAAACCACCGACGACATTTTCAAGGGCAAGAAGGTCGCGCTGTTCGCCGTTCCCGGCGCCTACACCGGCACCTGCCACAAGATGCACCTGCCGAGCATCTTCCTCAACGCCTATGCGATCAAGGACAAGGGCGTCGACACCATCGCGATCGTCTCGGTCAACGACGCCTTCGTCATGAATGCCTGGAAGCGAGACACCGACCAGCGCGACGAGGCCACCTTCCTCGCCGACGGCAATGCCGACTTCACCAAGGCGATCGGCATGGAGCTCGACGCCTCCGGCAACGGCCTCGGCATCCGCTCAAAACGCTATTCGATGCTGGTCGAGGACGGCACGGTAAAGAAGCTCAACCTCGAGCCGGCGCCCGGCAAGGTCGAGGTCTCCGGCGGCGACACGCTCTTGGCGCAGCTGTAAGCAGAAAGCCCCCACAACATCACTGTCATTCCCCGCGAAGGCGGGGAATCCAGTATTCCAGAGACGGCGGAGTTCTGCTGAGAAGCCGCGGCGTACTGGATCGCCCGGTCAAGCCGGGCGATGACGGCGGAATGCATGGCGAGATCGCGGCGTGTAGGTGGGCAAAAGCGCGTTTGCGCCGTGCCCACCTTCTCACACTTCCACCCGCGATGGTGGGCACGCTGCGCTTTGCCCGCCCTACAAATTCGCTGGAGCAGCTACCGCTTCAACCGCGCCATCGCGACGCCTTCACGTGCGAGCTGGTCGGCACGCTCGTTCTCGTCGTGGCCGGCATGGCCCTTGACCCAGTGCCAGCGCACCTGGTGCGGTTTTAGCGCCGCATCGAGCCGCTGCCAGAGCTCGACATTCTTGACGGGCTTCTTGTCCGCGGTGCGCCAGCCGTTTTTCTTCCAGCCAAAAATCCAGCCCGTGATGCCCTGCCGGACGTATTGGCTGTCGGTGTAGAGATCGACTTGGCAGGGCTTTTTCAACGCCTCCAGCGCCGAGATCGCCGCCATCAGCTCCATCTGGTTGTTGGTGGTGTGAGGCTGGCCGCCCTTCAATTCCTTCTCGACCTCGCCGAACCTGAGGATCGCGCCCCAGCCGCCCGGCCCGGGATTACCCGAGCACGCGCCGTCGGTGTAGATCGTGACCTTTGGAAGCTCGCTCACGCCGCGCATCCCGCCGGCGTGATCCCATAGTCGCGAAGACTCGCAACCGACTGCTGGAAGCGCAGCTTGCGGACATATTCCAGCGGGTCTTTCGGCTTCACCAGCGCGCCCGCAGGCACGTTGAGAAAGTCGACCAGCCGGGTCAACAGGAAGCGCATCGCCGCGCCGCGCGCCAGCAGCGGCAGCGCGTCCTGCTCGGTCGCGGACAAAGGCCGCACGCGGCCGTAGGCATTGAGCAGCGCCCTTGCCTTGGTGACGTTGAACGAATGATCCGTCTCAAAGCACCAGGCATTGAGACAGATCGCGACGTCATAGGCCAGAATGTCGTTGCAGGAGAACGGGAAGTCGATCAGGCCCGACAGCTTGTCGCCGAGAAAAAACACGTTGTCGGGAAACAGGTCGGCATGGATGACGCCGACCGGCAGGTCGGTTGGCCAATGCGCTTCGAGATGATCGAGCTCGCGCGCGATGAAATCGCAGAGGCCCGCCTGCACGCTGTCGGCGCGGTCGGCCGCGCGCGCAAACAGCGGACGCCAGCCGGAGACGGAGAGCGGATTGTCACGATGAAGCGGGAAATCGCGGCCGGCGAGGTGCATTTTCGCCAGCGCTTCGCCGACCGCCCCACAGTGCGCGACGTTCGGTTTGCGCGGCCACATGCCTTCGAGGAAATTGATGATCGCGGCGGGGCGGCCGGCAAGTTGCGAATAGACCTCGCCGTTGCGGTTGGTCGCGGGCTGCGGGCAGTTCACACCGCGCGCGGCGAGATGCGCCATCAGCGACAGGAAATACGGCAGATCCGCCACCGCCACGCGCTTTTCGTAGAGCGTGAGGATGTAGGAGCCCCTGCTGGTGTGCAGCAGGAAGTTGGAGTTCTCGACGCCCTCGGCGATGCCCTTGTAGGACATCAGTTCGCCGATGTCGTAACCTTTCAAAAATTCCGCAAGCTCTTCGGCGGCGACGTCGGTGTAAACCGCCATGTGGTGGCCCGACTATTCCGCGGCGGCTTCGGGACGCAGCGAGCGCGGCAGCGGGAAGAACTCGTTCTCCTCCGCGGCCGAGACGGTCTCCACATGCAGGGTATAGCGCTCGGCGAAGGCGTCCATGATCTCCTCGACGATGACCTCCGGCGCCGACGCGCCCGCGGTGATGCCGAGGCTGGTGATGCCCTCGAACCGCGTCCAGTCGATGTCGCCGGCGCGCTGCGCCAGCACGGCAATCGGACAACCCTCGCGCTCGGCGACCTCGCGCAGCCGCTGCGAGTTCGACGAGTTCGGTGCGCCGACAACGATCAGCGCATCAACCACCGGCGCCACCTTCTTCACCGCGAGCTGGCGGTTGGTGGTGGCGTAGCAGATGTCTTCCTTGTGCGGCCCGGAGATGTTCGGGAAGCGGCCCTTGAGGATCGCGACGATGTCGGCGGTGTCGTCGATCGACAGCGTGGTCTGGGTCACGAAGGCGAGATTGTCGGGATTTTTCGGCGCAAACGTCTGGGCGTCGTCGGCGGTCTCGATCAGCGTCACCGCGCCCGCCGGCAGCTGGCCCAGAGTTCCCACCACCTCGGGATGGTGCGAATGGCCGATCAGGAGGATCTCGCGGCCGCGCTTGAAATGGATCGCCGCCTCGCGGTGCACCTTGGTGACCAGCGGACAGGTGGCATCGAGCGAGAAGAAATTGCGCGACTGCGCCTCGGCCGGCACCGACTTCGGCACGCCATGCGCGGAAAACACCACGGGGGCGTTGGTGTTGTCGGGGATCTCGGAGAGTTCCTCGACGAAAATCGCACCCTTGGTCTTGAGGCTGTCCACCACATAGCGGTTGTGCACGATCTCATGACGGACATAGACCGGCGCGCCATAGATCGTCAGCGCGCGCTCGACGGTGTCGATGGCCCGCACCACCCCGGCGCAAAAGCCGCGCGGCGAACAAAGCACGATTCTCAGGTCTGGTTTGGCCATGGGAGCGATCTCAAGGACCGAATCACCCCTCGCCGGCGGGCAGGGAACGGTCAGTTGATTAACGACTTGGGACTGCTTTCGGGCGCTGTCAAGGCCGTTTTATCAACCATTGCGCCGCAGGGCTCAGGAGGGCTATATAGGGGTTAATTCCCGTCATCGCTGATGACCAGACCGCTTGGCTACCGGAGGGGGTGGCAAAGCACAAAGGAGATTTGCCATGAGCAACGCACCGCTGATGCCGAAGGCGACTGCCGTGTGGCTCGTCGACAATACCGCTCTGACCTTCGATCAGGTCGCCGATTTCACCAAAATGCACCCGCTCGAGGTGCGCGCCATTGCCGACGGTGACGCGGCGCAGGGCATCAAGGGCATGGACCCGATTTCCAACGGCCAGCTCACCCGCGAGGAGATCGAAAAGGGTGAGCGGGACCCGAATTATCGCCTGAGGTTGCAGGAAACCAAGGTGGTGCTGCCGCCGCAGGCCAAGCGGCGCGGCCCGCGCTACACGCCGGTGTCGCGCCGGCACGAGCGCCCGAGCGCCATCCTGTGGCTGGTCCGCAATCACCCCGAGCTCAAGGACGCGCAGATCATGCGGCTCGTCGGCACCACCAAGACGACGATTGCAAGCGTGCGCGACCGCACCCATTGGAATGCCTCGACGCTGACCCCGATGGATCCGGTCACGCTCGGCCTCTGCTCGCAGATCGAGCTCGATTTCGAGGTGCAGCGCGCGGCCAAGGAAAAGCCGGCCGAGACCGCCTATGGCGGCGCGACGCTGCTGCCGGCGTCCGAGACCACCCGCAAGGAACCGGAGCTGGAGCCTGTCTCCTCCAGGTCGAGCGACGATCTCAATGTCGACGCCGTATTCGCGAAGCTGAAGACGATCGGCGGCAAGAAGCCGGATCCCGACGACGACTAGTCTTACTGCGTCACAAAGTCTTTGGGCACGCGCCGCGGGACACGGTGGTCATGATTGCGCCCTCTCCCCGTTGGGGAGAGGGCTCATCGAAGCGTCAACGAAGATGGATGGGTGAGGGGCCCCTCACCGGACCGAGATCGTTGAGCGCGCAGTGCAGCCTCTCCCCAGCGGGGAGAGGGCGCAAATATGCCCGTCGCCACCTCTGATGCAGTAGTGCTGGCCAAGGCCGGCGCGTGCGAGCTGGTTTTTGCACAGGTTTTGCGGCGAACTGACCATGTCATGGCGCCTCGCAGCCGGGATCCATGACGTGCGCCGGTTACTTTTGCACCGGCAAGCGCGCATAATTACCTTCGATTCGGGCTGGAGGGGATCATGGCCGGACTTTTCTTTCTGCTGGCGCTTCTGCTGGGCGGCGCGGCCTTCGTATTCAAGCAGGCCGCCGCGGAAATTCCGCTGGGCACATCATGGGCCGTCGAGGTCTGCTCGACGTCAAAGCTTTTCTGTCACGACCCGCAATATCTGGCCTATGCCGGCGGCGCGCTTTTGGTCATCGCGATCGGCTTCAAGCTCGGCAGCCTCGCCAACGGTTGAGGTGAGCTATCTCGTCCATGCCAGCATGCGCTACGGATGCTCCGGATGGTTCAGCATGTATTCGCCGAGATCGCGCTGGCGGCGGTCGGCGCGCGCCTCGGCCTGGCTGCGCTGAACGTCGCGGTCCTTGCGACAGGAGGTGTATTGCGGCGAACCGGGCGCGACCGTGCCGCCCGCGCGGCAGTAGGTGTCGTCATCCTGCGCCAGCGCTTCCGGCATCGCCGACTGACCGCGCTCCAGGCAGGCCGTGAGCAGCGGTGCCATCAGCAGAAGCGCGATGCAAAGTCGTGCGGAATTTGGTCGCATATCTGATCCTGATCCGACTTCGTCATTGCCGGGCTTGACCCGGCAATCCATCAAAATCAAGGCATTTGTTGCGGACCGATGCATGCCCGGGTCAAGCCCGGGCATGCGAGATGAGAGGATGCTTACACCCGCCCCTTCAGCGCCGCGCCGATCTCATCCAGCGCCTTGGGATCCTCGATCGTCGCAGGCATCGTCCACTGCTCGCCGTCGGCGATCTTCTTGATGGTGCCGCGCAGGATCTTGCCGGAGCGGGTCTTCGGCAGCCGGCCGACGGTGATCGCAAGCTTGAACGCCGCCACCGGTCCGAGTTTTTCGCGCACCAGCGCGACGATCTCCTTCTCGATCTCGGTGGGGCTGCGCGCCACGCCGGCCTTCAGCACGATGAAGCCGCAGGGCACCTCGCCCTTGATCGCGTCCCTGATGCCGAGCACGGCGCATTCGGCAACATCCGGATGCGCGGCGAGGATCTCCTCCATGCCGCCGGTCGAGAGACGATGGCCCGCGACATTGATGATGTCGTCGGTGCGGCCCATCACGAACACATAGCCGTCCTCGTCGATATAGCCGGCATCCGAGGTCTTGTAGTAGCCGGGGAACTCGCTGAGATAGGACTCCCGGCAGCGCTCGTCCTGCTGCCACAGCGTCGGCAGGCAGCCCGGCGGCAGCGGCAGGCGGATCACGATCGAGCCCATGGTGTTGGCGGCAACGGGCTTTGCCGCCTCGTCCACCACCTCGACCTTGTAGCCCGGCATCGGCACCGTCGGCGAGCCGTGCTTGACCGGCAGTTGGCCGAGCCCCACCGGATTGCCGGCGATGCACCAGCCGGTTTCGGTCTGCCACCAATGGTCGATCACCGGCACCTTCAGCTGCGCCTCAGCCCATTCCACCGTCGGCGGATCGGCGCGCTCGCCGGCCAGAAACAGCGTGCGGAATTTCGACAGATCGTATTGCCTGATGAAATGTCCGTCCGGGTCTTCCTTGCGAATGGCGCGGAAAGCGGTCGGCGCCGTGAACAGCGCGACGGCCTTGTGCTCGGAGATCACGCGCCAGAACGCGCCGGCATCCGGCGTCCCCACCGGCTTGCCTTCATACATGACCGAGGTCGCACCATGAATCAGCGGACCGTAGATGATGTAGCTGTGGCCGACCACCCAACCGATGTCGGAGCCGCACCACCAGACCTCGCCGGGATTGACACCGTAGAGATTGAACATCGACCATTTCAGCGCGACGAGATGCCCGCCATTGTCGCGCACCACGCCCTTCGGCTTTCCGGTCGTGCCTGAGGTGTAGAGGATGTAGAGCGGGTCGGTAGCGAGCACGGGAGTGCAGGCCGCCAGCTTGCCGGCCTCGCGCGCGGCACGCCGCAGGCTCGCCCAGTCGTGATCGCGCCCCGTGACGAGGTCGCAGCCCTGCTGCGGCCGCTGCAGGATGATGCAGGCCTCCGGCTTGGCGCTCGACAGAGCGATCGCCTCGTCGAGCAGCGGCTTGTAATGCACGATCCGGCCGGGCTCCAGCCCGCAGCTCGCCGAAAAAATCAGCTTTGGCTGCGCATCATCGATCCGCGTTGCCAGCTCCTTCGCCGCAAAACCGCCGAACACGACCGAATGCACGGCGCCGATCCGCGCGCAGGCCAGCATCGCCGCGACCGCCTCGGGAACCATCGGCATATAGAGGATGACGCGGTCGCCCTTGGCGACGCCAAGATCCTGCATGATGGCGGCGAGCGTCTGCACCTCGTGCAGCAGTTCGGCGTAGGTGAACTTCGTGACCGTGTTGGTCAGCGGCGAATCGTGGATCAGTGCAAGCTGGCCGGCGCGGCCGCCCGCGACATGGCGGTCGAGCGCGTTGTAGCAGGTGTTGACGACCGCGCCGGCAAACCAGCGGCCATACAGCCCCATGGCCGGATCGAACACCTTTTTCGCCGGCTCGATCCAGTCGATCTCACGCGCCGCCTCGCCCCAAAACCCCTCGGGATCCCCGAGGGAGCGGGCATGAACCTCGTGATACCGGCTTCTGTCCTGGACGTTCATGGGCGCGCTCCCGGATGACTCTTTCCTTGTCCTGACGTGACCGGCCGCCGCCGGCCGAGCCATGATCAGGATCAATTTTAGCCGCTTTTTCCAGGCCGCATTGTCGCGCGACGCGGTGGCATTTCAAGGTCGAAAAGGGCTTGCGCGACAGCAAGACGTGGATGCCCGGCACAAGGCCGGGCATGACGAAGCAAGCGGCAGAACGTCGCTTCCAGCAACCTCCGACTTCGATGCTAGAGTAGACGACTGGAACATAGCCGCGCGGGGACTTCGTTGACGACATTCGAATGGATCATTGCGCTCCTCCTGGGCGCCGTGGCGCTGTCGGCGCTGGCGCGACGAATGAAGGTGCCCTACCCGACCTTTCTCGCCATCGGCGGTGCCTTGCTGGCCTTCGTGCCGGCATCGCCGTCATGGACCCTGGAGCCGCATCTCGCGCTGGCGCTGTTCGTCGCACCGGTGCTGCTGGATGCGGCTTATGACACCTCGCTGCGCGACCTGCGACACAACTGGATTCCCGTGACGACACTGGTCGTCGCCGCGGTCGGTGTCACGACGGCCGCCGTTGCGGTGCTGGTGCACTGGCTGGTTCCGGACATGCCGTGGGCGGCCGCGGTCGCGCTCGGCGCTATCGTGGCACCGCCGGACGCCGCAGCCGCGACCGCCATCCTGCGCCAGGTCCGCCTGCCATATCGGATGCTGAAAATCCTCGAAGGCGAGAGCCTGCTCAATGATGCAAGCGCGCTGCTGATCTATCGCCTTGCCATCGGCGCGGTGGCGGCCCAGCATTTGAGCTGGAGCGAGTTCGCGCCGTCGGTCGTCCTGGCCCTGGCGGGCAGTCTGATCTTCGGCCATGTCTGCGCCAGACTATGGATGCTGGTGACGCGGCAGGTCAGCGATGTGCCAAGCGCGATCATCCTGCAATTCGCGGCCACATTCACGGTGTGGATCATCGCCGAGCACATCGGACTTTCCGGCATTCTCACCATCGTCGCCTATGCCTTCACGATCTCCCGCGCCGCGCCGGCGCGCACCCCTGCACGCGTGCGGGTGCCGTCCTATGCGGTGTGGGAAACGGTGGTGTTCATCCTCAACGTGCTGGCCTTCATCCTGATCGGCATGCAGCTTGCGCCGATCTGGAGCAGGCTCGACGACACCGTGCGGTGGAATTACAGCGTGACCGCGGGCTGGGTGCTTGTCGTCGTGATCCTCGTTCGCATCGTCTGGGTGTTGCTCTACGGGACTACGCTGCGGACACTGGTCGCACGACATCTGTTCCGCCCGAAGAACACCAGGGCGATCCCGACGGTCCGAAGCGGCCTCGCCGTTTCCTGGTGCGGCATGCGCGGCATCGTCACGCTGGCCGCGGCCTTTGCGCTGCCGGAGGATTTCCCCTATCGCGATCTGATCCTGCTGTCCGCCTTTGCCGTCGTGCTGGGATCGCTGGTCATCCAGGGACTGACGCTGCGCCCGCTGATCCTGGCATTGCAGCTGAAGGACGACGATCCCGTGGCTGCCGAAGCCGCCCGCGCACGCGCCGCGGCCTATCGCGCCGCGCTCGACGAAATCGACGGGGACCCGTCGGACGAGGCCGACATCCTGCGGCTCGAATATCGCGCGCTGCTGCTGCGGGCGGAGGGCGACGGCGGGATCGCAAGCGGCGAACTGCCTGCCGACCCGCTGCGCCGGCGCGCGCTGGGCGCGGCGCGGCGTTGCATCATCCGGCTGCGCGAGGAGGAGGCAATCGGCGATGACGCCTTTCACCAGCTCGAGGAAGAGTTCGATCGCGCGGAATTGAGCGCGGAGACCGGCTAGTTTCTACCGGCGCTCACTGCCGCTCGAGCGCGAGCAGATGGTCGAGTCGCTCGCGCATGGCCTTGAGCAGATCGAAACCCGGCCGGCCGAACGCGGCGTTGCGATGCGCCAGATAGTCCTCCTGCTCGCCGCGCAGGACGCGCGCCGCACGCGCATCCGTGGCGGCGCGCAGGATCACTCTCGTGCTGGCGGCATCGATCTCGCGGTCGAGATTGGCGAGTTCCGGACTGGCGCAGATCGCCTTCTCGGCGCCCCGGCGGGCGGCGGCGCAGTTGAAGCTCGGCTTGTTGACGACGGCCATCATGGCGCCCTGCCGCTCGAGCTCGAGCGCCAGCGACCTGAAATTCGCCCTCGCCGCCGCATGCGCCGGATCGAGTTTCAGCGCCGCGGCAAAGTCCTGCAGCGCCTTGGGGCGCTCGCCCTTCCTGCGCCAGAGCTCGCCGCGCGCGTTGAAGCTGTCGGCAAGCGATGGATCGAGCCGCAGCACGCTATCAAGGTCGCCAATCGCGTGATCGACGTCGTTTCTGCGCTCGAATACGCCTTCACGCGCCAGCAGCGCCTTGAGGCGATTGGCTTTCGCGGTCTTGTCGTTGTCGATCAACGCACCGCACGCGGACAGGATCTTGTCGTCGTCATTGGCCGCCGCTGCGGCAAGGCACGGCGCCGGGTCAAGACGCGGATCCACGGCCGGCTCGCTGCCGACGGCGTGGGCTCGCGCAATGGCTCCCATCAGCAGCAGAACAGCAAGCAAACCGCTTCGCATCGACCGACCAAATCTCGCAGATGAAGGCAACAATATCAGGCGAGGCGGTTTGCACCACGGGAGATTTGCGGGCGGCATGCGACGAATTCGGACGAATCGCGCTCGCCAAGGTTGCGTCGTCTATTGGCCTGCCTTGCAAGTAATGCCGCCGTCGACGATGAGCTCGATGCCGGTAACGTAGCGCGATTCATCGGAAGCGAGGAACAGCGCGGCATTGGCGACGTCGAACGCATCGCCCATATGGCCCATCGGCACCTGGGCGTCACGCGCCCGCCACATCGCTTCCACATCGCCCTTGGCGTAACTCGCCGCAAGCCCCGCCGAATGCGCGACCATCGGCGTCTTCATCAATCCGGGAAGAATTGCGTTCACCCTGACGTGCTGCGATGCAAATTCGACCGCGGTGGTGCGCGTCATCTGGTTCATTGCCGCCTTGCTGGTGCCGTAGCTCACATAGGACAGGCCCATGTGGCGGATCGATGCGATCGAGGAGATGTTGATGATCGAGCCGCCGCCCTGGCGCACCATGATCGGGATGACGTGCTTCATGGCGAGATAGGCGCTCTTCAGATTGACCGCGAAGACGTGATCCCAGCTTTCTTCGGTGACCTCCACCACGCTGCCCATCTCGGCGATGCCGACATTGTTGTCGAGCACGTCGATGCGGCCAAAAATCTTCAGGCAGGCCGCCACCATCGCTTCGACCTCGGCGGCCCGCGACACGTCGGCGGTGAAGGCGCTTGCCTTGCCGCCTTCTCCCGTGATGATTTTGACCGTTTCCTCGGCGGCGGCCGCATCGCGATCGACGCAAAACACCTCTGCCCCCTCGCGCGCAAACGTGACCGCCGTCGCCTTGCCGTTGCCCCAGCCGGGTCCGATCGAGCCGGCCCCGACCACGACAGCCACCTTGCCCTTGAGCCGGTCCATCAACGCCTCCCTTGTTGCCGACCAGAGGGCATTGGCCGAACGGCGGCGCGAGGTCAACCCGGGCGAAGAGGTGATCGTCGCTGCTCCGGCGGCCTCTGGCCGGAATTTTGCTCTCCGCGTAGTGTTGATCCCTGCGAACCGGCCCATCAGAGGCCGGTCAGTTCCGGGAGAACGCCATGATGACTCTTGCTCGCGCCATGCATATTCCGCTGGCGGCTGCTGCGCTGCTGTTGCCGCTGGGCCTTAGCGCTTCCGCTTCGGCCAAGCCGTTCATGATCGTCGGCCTCGACGAAAAGATCTTGTGGGACGATGACGGCAAGCCGATCCTCGGCCCCGACGGCAAGGACCAGGTCCTGATCGTCGATCTCGCCAATCCCGAGGATCCCAAGATCGTAGCGAGCCTGCCACTGAAGAACTCGGTCGTCGGCCCGCCGGTCAATCTCGACATCGACCCGACGGGCACCGTGGCGCTGGTCGCCGACTCCATCGATGACGTCAAGGACGGCGACAATTTGAAGCAGGTGCCGGACAACAAGATCTATGTGATCGACATGGCCGCCAGCCCGCCAAGGCTCGCGGCGACGCTGACCGGCGGCAAGCAGCCCTCGGGGCTGAGTTTCAGCCCGGACGGCAAGATGGCGCTGGTCGCCAACCGCGGCGACAACACAATCAGCGTGCTCTCTGTGAACGGCACCGACGTCAAGATCACCGACACGGTCGCAATGCCCGACAGCGTCTCCCAGGTGGTGTTCACGCCGGACGGCAAGCGGGCGCTGACGACGCGCTTCCCGGCGCACAAGCTGTCCATCCTCGATATCGCCGATGGCAAGGTCACCTACAACAAGCTCGACCTGCCGACCGGACAATGGCCCTACAACGTCGTGGTCTCGCCGGATGGCAAGATCGCGCTGACGGCGGACAATGGCGGCGCGGGCTCCTCCGACGGCAGCGTCGACACCACGAGCGTGGTCGATCTCGAGGCCAATCCGCCGCGTATCATCGACCGCGTCGTGGTCGGCGACGGGCCGGAAGGCATGGCGATGAGTCCAAGGGGCGATGTTGCGGTCGCCGCCATCCTGCGCGGCTCCAACAACAAGAAGGCGTACTTCTACAACAAGAACGGCTCGCTCTCGATCCTGAGGATCGATGGCAAGAAGGTGACCAAGACCCAGGATGTCGAGGTCGGCGGACTGCCCGAGGCGGTGCTGGTCACGCCTGACGGCAAGTACATCCTCGCCGGCAACTTTTTGACCGAGGACTTTTCGATCCTGAAGGTCGAGGACGGCAAGGTCACCGACACCGGCAAGCGCTTCAAGGTGCCGGGCCATCCGGCCTCGGCGCGCATGGGGCATTGAGACCGCTCCGGGCTGCGGCCATGCGCGCGTGCGCATGGCTTTCCCAGGCTGTCATGCCCCGCTTCAAGCGGGGCATCCAGTACGCCGCAGCCTATCGGCTCGAGCACTGCTGTCTCTGGAATACTGGATCACCGCTTTCGCGGGTGATGACAGCGGAAGACGCGATCACACCGTCACTGGAACGTCATGTCCTGGCATTTCGTGACGTCGGAGCCGAGGCCCGAGGCGATGGTGATGCAGCCGCGCAGCTTCTGCTGCGTGGTGTCGGCGACCCAGATCGAATAGCCGCCATTGCCGAAGAACGAATTGGTGTTCGGCGGCTCGGTCTCGGTCGCGTCGAACTCGTAGTTGGAATCATTGTCGAAGACGCGCTGCTTCTTCGAGCAGCTGCCGTCGGTCTGCACGTTCAAGACTTCCTTGTTGTCGCGCGTCAGCGACAGCGAGACCTGGCAGCGGAAATACTCCGAGGTCTTGGCGTTGAACAGATAGGTATAGGACTTGCAGGTCGCAGTGTTGAGCTTGCCGGCGGCAAGCCCCCGGCTGCAGGCGATCCGCTGGTTGTTGCTGAGCTTGAACTCGTCGGCGCGAGCCGAAACCAGCGTCAGGAGCGACAGAGCAAGACCCAAAAACAGTTTTGCGACACGGTTCATTCGAATCATCCCCGTCAGTACTTTTTTATCGACGAACGTTCTAAACCGAAAGCGGACGATAGACGCAAGGCGCGCGCACGGAAATCACAAACTCACTGATACGATGTTGATACTGCCAGCAAGTATTGACGAGGAAACGACGTTCGTGATTTGTTCAAGAAATCGGGGATGGAGGTTGAAAATGAAGGGACATGCAACAAAGGTCTTTCTGGCTCTGGCGGCGCTCGGCGCCTCGACCACGCTGGCATTGGCACAAGCTGCCGAGCCGTGGGACCTGAAGCCGAACGTGGGCTATGCCTATGGCAAGGACGGCAAGCTGCTGACCTACAAGATGGGGACCAGCAACGCCGGCGATCTCCTCAAGGGCGCCAGGAAGGTGCCGAAGGGGACCTTGTTCTTCATCGGCGCCAACGGCCAGCTCTACATGCGGACCGGGCCCTATCTCGAAGGCGACAGTTTCAAGTTCGGCCCGGACCAGTGATGCGGCCAGCCGCTCGCGCCAAAGTCCCCTCCTGCCTTGTCGGAGGGGCGCGCCGAGGGCGTGGCCGGGGCCGATCAGAACGCTGAGGCAAGGTCCTTGGCGCCCGGCTCCCGGCTGTTGGCATCCATGCGGCTGTCGGTGACCGCGAGCAGCCTCGCCACCGTGTTGTGGCGGATCGCGACCGGATTACGCTCGTAGCCTCCGCGCTGAAAAAAGTTCGAGGTCGGAACCTGCTCGCGCATCGAAAGCGGCATGGTCACCATGTCAAAACCGGTGCCGTCGCCGGTCAGGTTCATCATCTCGAGCTCGGCGGCGGTCAGCGGCCTGTCATATCCCTTCATGCGGGCGAAGATCACCGAGGTCAAAAGCTTGTGGGTCTGCAGCATCGGCCCGACATCGATGTCGAGCACCATGGCATGCATCGCCCAGCCCTGATGGGTGTCGCCGATCTTCTCGTGCGCCGACCAGTCGTCCGGCACGGACCGCGCCTCCGCCACCATCTTTTTCAGCACCGCGAGCTTCTGCTCCATGGCCTTGCGCCCCGGACCGGACAGGTTCAGCGCCTTCTGCGACAGGCTCTTGACGAGCTCGGGCCCCTGCTCGGCGAGCAACTCGACGGTGTTGGTGGTGAGCAGCTGGTTGTAACCGATCGCGGTCGAGATCGCGCGGGTGCCGTGAAAACCCGACTGCGACGCATGAGTGCCGTTGCCGCCGGTCTCGAAGGCGTAGACCCGCACCGCCTGCTCGCGCGTCAGCCCGGCGGATAATGCGAAGCGGGCATAGGCGCGCTTGAACTCGATATCGTTGGCGGGCTGCTGCGGCGCCCATTGATAGGCGTCGGCCGCGGCCTTCAACAGATCGGTGACGACGGGAATATATTTCTGCTCGCCGGGCTCCGGCCGTGCCTGCGGCTCGGGATTGATCGGCCGCTTCGGGCCGGTATAGACCGGCGGCTGGGTGAGGACGTAATCATCGAGCGTGATCTGGACATGCTCGCGCCGCTTGGCATTGCGGCCGCGCCGCTTCTCCGCGATCTGACTCCAATAGGCGCCGGCCTCCTGATCGAAGGCAGCACGCGCCTCCTGATACTCCTTCAGCTTGCGCCGGTATTCGGCAATCGCCTCGGGCGACGCGGCTTGTGCCATCGCCCCTGTCACGGCGTCGGCTGGCGGCGGCGCAGCGCTGTTGTCGAGCGCGAGCGCGCGCGGCACCGTCAGCGACAATGCCAGCGCGAGGACGTGCAGGGTGAAGCGAATCGGTCTTAAGTGCATGGCCCGGTTGTACCCGAAACAGCGGCGACTTCCAGGCAGGCACCGGCAGTTCCACTTCACGGCTGCGCGCAATGGCCGGCGGCGCGGCATCGCCTTTCCGTCTCATCGTGCTTGACTAACA
>Ga0335069_10006480_pt1 | contig 17003 bp, 14 predicted proteins | sample Lox_Sample_11_FD_206714 | JGI IMG/M metagenome (GOLD analysis project Ga0335069, IMG submission 206714) | Soil microbial communities from Loxahatchee National Wildlife Refuge, Florida, United States - Lox_Sample_1.1 | ecosystem: Environmental > Terrestrial > Soil > Wetlands | place: USA...
CTGACTAATCTCCTTTACGAGGTCGCATTGCCTCAAAAACAAAAACAGCCTGTGGCCTGTCTACTCCAAAGGTCTCCCTTTGGAGCCTACCGCCGAGAGAGCGTGGTTAATTCATACCATCTCCTTTTATTACCCATGTTTTCTATTTAGATTTCATTGCGCAAAGCTCCGAACCGGTTGTCGTTATGTTCTTTTCGCTGCTGGTTTTGAATAGCCAGTGAACTCCTCGCCCGGCTTGATGTTCGGGTACTGGGCGATGCTTCTCTGGTATTCTTCAACGAACGGAAAGATGGCAAAGAACATCCACCCGTTGTCCATCTTGTCGGCGAAGAGTGCGTTCCTCTCGCCGGGGTCGCTACCGAGGTCGAAGATCAACGGAAACTGTGCCGTGACGATCGGCTTTTCGATGCTCTCGCTGTACCGGAACCAGACCTTGATGTTGTGGTATTTCACGGACATCAGGGACCCGTCCGGCCCGAAGAACAGCAGCGCCTCGCGGCCTGTATGCTCGCTCTGGCCGAGCAGGAACTTGGAGGCGTCGACGCCGTCCATGGGCCGGTCCGTGGGCACCTTGTCTGAAGCCCCCGCGAGGGCCGCGAAGGTCTTGTACCAGTCGTGGGCCGAGAGCATTTCCTCGGTGATCACCCCAGCGGGTACGGTCTTCGGCCAGCGTGCCATCGCTGGGACCCGCATCGAGCCCTCCGTGGGCGGTGTGAAGAAGTCCCCGCGCCAAGGTCCGTTCGAACCACCAAATCCAGCCGACGGGACACACAGAGCCGCATTGTCGCTGCAGAACACGATCAACGTGTTGTCGGCGATCCCGGCCTGGTCCACGCAGTCGACGATCTGCCCGACCCGATGATCCATCTCCGCGATCAGGTCCGCATAAAGCCCCAGGCGCGAGGGGTCGGTCTGGTCAAAATCGGGGTGCGCCTTCTCCGGAGGGTGGATGTGGGAGAGGGCGACGTAAGTGAAGAACGGCTTGTCCCCCTTGGCGGCGCGCTTGATATAGTCGACGGCCTTCTCGACGATCAGCTCGTCTAACAGTGGACGCACCTCCAAGTCCAGATCGCGAACTTCGGTGGACTTCTGGCCTTTCTTGCCCTCCCAGATCTTGGGTGTCTCGATCCCCTTCGCCTTGGCCATCGCCTTGAACAGCGCGTACGACGTATAGCCAGCCTCATCGACGGAGTTCCTATAACCCCACCATTCGTCGAAGCCCTGGTCGGTTGGCAGACGCCCCTCGACCTCGCCGAGATGCCACTTGCCCCAACACGAGGTCGCGTAACCCGCGTCCGAGAGTAGATTCGCGATCGTATACTCCCACGGCGTCAGGCCGATCTTGCCGGCGCCGGGGATCACCGTGAACGTGCCACAGCGCACCGACTGGCGGCCGGTAAGGATTGCTGAGCGCGTCGGCGTGCACTGCGACTCGACGGTGAAGTTGTTGAACCGGATGCCCTCGCTTGCGAGCTTGTCGATCCGCGGAGTCGGCGTGTTGCCGCCGTAACAGGAAAAGTCACCCCAGCCGACGTTGTCGCACAGGACAAACACAATATTCGGTCGATTTTCCTTCATGAACGGTCCTTTCAAGAGGAAACCGGTTGGTCGCGAAGAGGCGGATTCTCAATAAATCATGGGTAATGATGTGAGCGCCCGACGGCGGATTCAATATTTTTGAGGGCCTTCGCATCGCCCCTCTCAAACGCGACAGGGTCTCCTTGGCGACGAGCCGGGCACCGAAAAATTTAAGGAACCGCCGCTTGAATCGGTTCATCTCGCCTGTCACGGTTCCGTCTATGGACACGAAAACTGATTCCTCACCCGTTCCCATTGAGCTTACTCTCGTCCGCGGAGGCCTGTTCTATCGAATCGAGCGAGCGGTTGGGCTCATCCGCGCAAACCAATGGAACCTCGGCCGCCGCATTATTGCTCTCATCGCGGTTACCTGGCTGCCGCTGGTATTGATCACGGCCGCCGTGAACTGGGGAGGACTTCCTTCTCTCTTCACCGATGATCGCGTCAATTCCCGGCTGCTCGTTGCAATTCCTGTCCTCCTGCTGGGCGAGCCTCTTATGGAATCACGCTTCCGCGCGGTATTTGCTCACATCCGCAGCGTAGGCATGCTGGAAGCCCCGGACCTTGCATATATGTCTCGCGTGATCTCCACGCTCATACGCGTACGCGACTCGTTCCTACCTGAGCTCGTTATTCTGGGGCTCGCCATTCTTCGCACCGCCTTAGCCTACAATGGCTCGGTGGATGCGATCCCATGGCTTGGGAACGGAGCCGGATCTGACTTCCACATCACCGCGGCAGGTTGGTATGCGCTGGCGGTGAGCGTAACGGCTTACGAGTTCCTGTTTGGTCTCTGCCTTTGGAAGTGGTTGCTCTGGACATTCTTTGCGTTCAAACTATCGAGACGGAATTTGAAGCTAGTGGCCACTCATCCGGACCAACACGGGGGACTCGGCTTCCTCGGCCACACTGTATTGGCCTTCGCGCCGATTGCGTTCAGCGCTACCGCCGCCATAGGGGGAACCTGGCGCCACCAGATGCTCGACCGCGGCGCCCATCTGCTGAACTTCAAGTTGCCTGCGATCGCCCTGGTTCTGATCATCGCGCTGCTCGCACTCGGGCCCGAGGCCTTTTTTATGCCTCGCCTGGCTGCGCTGCGCCACACGGGAATGCGGGAGTATGGAGCCCTCGGCCAGGTAAGCAGCAGCGACTTCCAGGCAAAATGGATTCATAAGGCGGACAACCAATCCGAATTTCTTCTTTCACGTGACAGCACCGCCCTCCATAGTTTTGGCCAAGTCTACGACCAGATTAAGGAGTTGAAGCCATTCCCGGCTGACAAGGAAGCCCTTTATACCTTGGCAGCCGCGATTGCGATTCCCGCGCTGCCCGTCGTTCTTGCGGAGATCCCTATTGCCACTGTCTTAAAGGACCTGCTTACAGCCCTGCGCTGATTTGCCGTCACTAGTTGAGGCCCTGGAACCTACGCGAGGGACATTTTTCGGTGAGATGAAGAGCTTGAGGCCCAATCTGCCGTTCAGAACACTCACCAAAGACTGAAAAATTCCGACATGGCGTAAGGCCAGAGTATCGCCCAAGTCGCCAAAGGCGGCAAGAAAGTTCGTACGGGCTCTAGGCAGGCCTGGCCTCGTAAAATAGGCCCGCGCGCTCGTGAAGCCGTGAACGTTAAGGACCATCACTCGCCTCGGAAATCCCGGATGACGACTTGTAGCCGAATCGCGTCGTTGGGTGCGTGAAGCAAGTCTTGCTTCGTGCCAAGGTATCGCTCGGTCGTCTGCACCGACGCGTGGTCTAGCAATAGTTGGATTTGCTCTAACTCGCCGCCCGCGGCGCGGCAAAGCTTCGCACAGGTGCGTCGAAGGTCGTGCGGCGCGATGCCGGGAACGCCGACTTCAGTGGCGTAGCGCCGGAGCATCTGCCAGACGACCTTTTCCCCGAGGCGCTCGCCCGCGACGTTGCCAGCGCGATTGACGGGCCGGAACACGCAACCGCTGATGACGCCTGAGGCGTTGGTCCAGGCGTCGATGGCTACTTTCACCCACGCCGGCATGGGCGCTGTCCGGACGCGTCCATGTTTGCCGACCAGATCGACAATGCACCAGCGACCGTCACGTTGTTGGACGTGCGCGAACGTAAGCGCCGCCACTTCTGATCGTCGCAATCCGCATCCGAGGAGCACGGCGATGATCGCGCGATCGCGCAGGCCGCCGACGGTTGTGGTATCCGGTGCGCTCAGGAGTGCCTGCGCCTGGCGCTGCGACAACCAGTTCCCAACACGGATGCCCGTCGATTTAACGCTCTTTACGCGACTAATCCCCTGCGCCAGTTCCGGCGCGAGCAGGCCGTTGTCCGCCGCCTCAGCCGCCAGTTTGCGAATCGCCGACATCCTAATGATGATGGACGACGATCCTAGGCGCCGTTCCTCCAGCGATACTCGCCACGCGCTCACCGTGGCCTTGGTGAAGCCGGGCCGCGGAGCCTGCTGGAACCACGCCATGAACTCGTTCAGGGCCATGTTGTACACGCGTTTCGTAATCGGGGAGGAAACGCTGTCCAGCACCAGCGCCTTCAGTTTTTCCCACTGGGCGATCTTCTCCAATGCGACTAAATCGTTCATTTCAGGTCCTCTTAATGGGCATTATCGGCCACTCGACATTACCTCGTGATCGGCGGATACATCAAGCGAATAAAGCGACTTGGCGGCTGGTTTTACAGGGATCCGGTGCACGAGTTGGCGGCGACAAGGGCGTTTCTCGTTCTCTATCCGGTTGAATTCATAAACGCGAGGGGGCCATGTTGGAAGCGGGATTGGAGGCGATCCCGCGCTCCAAGTTCTTCGAAAGAAAGATGCTCGCCAGGCAGAATCCGACGAACAAGTAATAGCCCGGCAGAATCTTCGAGCTGTTCGTCGGTATCGCCAGTTGTCCGCCGGCATTCATCAAGTCTTGCATCGCGCTTCCAATCAGGCCGTTGAACGCGACGAAGGACATGAAGATCGCCACCGCCATGACGTCGGCCATCGACCATCTGGAAGACTCGAAAGCGAAAAACTTGACGATGCGGCTGGTGCGCAATATCGCCGGTCGGAAAAGAGAGGCGCTCAGAGCCAGCATCTTCAGCACAGGGAAGACCACGCTGAACAGCAGGACCAGCACGGCGACGATCGACATCTCCGGGCGGCCCATTTCGATCAGGGTTTGAAACACCTCGAGCACGTTCTTGCTTCGGAAATAAAGCGACTGCTCGCGAAACTCGATTGGGCTGCCGAGGAGCGTGGCGTTCAAGCGAGTAATCCGGACCTCCACTTCGAGCATCGGGCTGAGCACGCCGCCAGCCAGCAACACGATGCAGAACAACATCAGCACCGCGACAGCGGATCGTGAGAGCCCCCGCTTTCCGACGGTGAGCAAGGCAAACCCCAACGCCACCGATCCGAGCGCTGTCAGGTAGTACCTGGTAATTCTTTCGTCAGCTTCCTCGATCTGTTTGCCGAGATTCTGCTCACAAACCTCTTCGTTGGAGCATCCATGCCGCTTCAGAATGGACGAATATTCTGTCATGTCCACCGTGCCGAATGTGTTCTTGATCCCCTCCGCCAGGACGCTGCGGATGGAGTCTTTGAAACCCGTTTGATTTTTGGGCTTCGACAATTCAGCCATCACGACGTCGGTATACTCCGGAACATGCGGCCGCAAGGATGCGATGATCATGTTCGCCAAAATGGGGTTTCCCTGACCGGGCATGCCGCCCTTAGACCCCTTGGGGCTCGGGGCACTCATCTGCTTCTTGATGTTGTCCAGTAGGGCGTAAAGCGACCGTTGGACCATTGGCCGGAGGCTCTTGCTCTGCCCTTTTAAATCGATCTTGTCGATTTGAGCGTTTAGTATGGGTGCGATGATATCGCGCCAACGGTCGGCGCTTAGCAGCCCGTAGCGGACGTGAGTGAGCTCCGCCAAGTCGGTGCGAAGCTGGCGCCGCGCCCCAAGTCCGTCAACGGTCAGCCAAGTGAACCATATGACCGGTACGAGCAGGATCGCGCCTGCGGCGAACCGGAGATCGAACTGACGCGAAGGTTCGCGCGGTGACGACTCCGTCGGCACGGCAACGCTTTCCATAGCAGTGATAACGAGTATAAACTGCGGCTGAGCCGCAAGGAGTCTAATTCAACGTTTTACCGCAGACAAAAAATCGCAGCATTCTCTCGGGATAGCGCGTAAACCAAGAGCCATCCAGACCTGAGCACAAATCCGGGATGGCCACTTCGCAGCCACGTGGATTGTTTGGCGAATATAGCCCGCGCTAGACGGAATGGTGATCCACAGGGTCGTATAGTCGCCGACCCCCGCGGAAGTCCCGTCGCCATCGAAATTAGGACGGTGAAGTCGGCTTACGTCCAGTAATCGCACTGGCCGTCTGAAACAAGCCTGATATGCAGCATTATCGGCCGGTAACTCGGAGGCCCAACACCGATGAGCTATCCTATACTCCCGCAAAATGTGGACTACGGACGGAGTCGGAATACTCGATACCCAACACGCGGTCCCCCAATCATCCGGCGCGAACTTCTGTCTACATTGAACGCTGCCTGCGATATCATGACTCCGATGCTGCGCCGCTCATTGCTCGTCCTTTCCGCCGCCGCGCCGTTTTCCGCTGTCGCGCAGTCCCGCTTCGCGATCGCACGAACAGTCATCGAGTGGTCCTTCACGGCCTCTCGCGTACACGCTGCGCCTGATGAACTCGAACTGGACGTCGTGTTCAAAGGTCCCTCGGGCGAGCATCGCGTCCCTGCCTTCTGGGCCGGTGAAAACGAGTGGCGCGTGCGCTTCGCTGCCCCCGCGCCCGGACGCTACACCTACGCGACTGTCTGCAGCGACGCCTTGGATACCGGTCTCCACGCCCGAACCGGTACGCTTGACGCCGCCCGCTATGATGGCGCCAACCCCCTCTTGCTGTATGGCGCCCCGCGGGTGGCCCCCGACCGGCGTCACTTCGAGCACGCCGATGGAACTCCCTTCTTCTGGCTTGCCGATACCTGGTGGATGGGCCTCTGCCAGCGATTCCAGTGGCCCAGCGACTTTCAGCAATTAACCGCCGACCGCGGCGCCAAAGGATTCACCGTAGTTCAGATCGTCGCGGGCCTTTACCCCGATATGCCTGCCTTCGATCCTCGCGGCGCTAACGAATCCGGCTTTCCTTGGGAAAAAGGCTACGCGCGTATCAACCCCGCCTACTTTGACATGGCCGACCTCCGCATCCAGCACCTCATCAGCCGCGGCATAACCCCTTGCATCGTCGGCTGCTGGGGATATTTCCTTCAGTGGATGGGCGTCTCCAAAATGAAGCGTCACTGGCGCTATCTTGTGGCTCGCTGGGGCGCCTACCCCGTGGCCTGGTGCTTGGCCGGCGAGGGCACGATGCCCTACTACTTATCCACTGCCAAGGAACGCGACGCGGCGGAACAGAAGAACGGCTGGACCGAACTCGCCCGCTACGTCCGCTCGGTGGACCCCTATCATCGCCTCATCACCATTCACCCGAGCCGCAGCGCACGCGAGTGCGTTACCGACCCGTCCGTGCTCGACTTCGACATGCTGCAAACCGGGCACGGCGACCGACAAAGCGCGCCCAATACCGTTCGTACGCTCACCGCATCCTACGCGGCCCAACCGCGGATGCCGGTCGTCGATGGCGAGGTCTGCTATGAGGGCATCATGGAAGCCAGCCGTGAGGAGGTGCAGCGTTTCTACTTCTGGGCGTGCGTCCTCAGCGGAGCCGCCGGCCACACCTACGGCGCCAACGGTATCTGGCAGGTGAACGGCCGCGAGCGGCCCTTCGGCCCTTCTCCCCACGGCCGCTCCTGGGGCGACATCCCCTGGGATGAAGCCGCACGCTTGCCCGGCGCAGCCCACATCGCTCACTCTAAGGCCCTGCTCATGCGCTACCCGTGGTGGCGATTCGAGCCTCATCCGGAGTGGGTCGACCCGCACTGGGACGACAGCAACTACTGGCTGCCCTTCGCCGCAGGCATCCCCGGCGAATTGCGAGTTATCTTCATGCCGACGCTCTGGAGTCCGCCGCAGGTTAAGTCGCTTGAGCCCGGCCCGTGGCGCGGCTTCTTCTTCGACCCTCGCACTGGCCGCGACATCCCTATTCCGGAAGTCGCTCCCGACGCCTCCGGCTCTTGGCAGCCGCCGTTCCCGCCCGTGGTCGCCGATTGGGTTCTGATCCTCGATCGCCGCAAAGTCTAAGGCGTCGGTTATGATTGGAAACAGGCGGAGCGATGCCTCGGGTGTAAGCAGCGGTTGCAGCGTGTTACATATGAGGGCTAGCCCCTTGCGCCGGATACCGGTCTTCCTGGAACGGTCGCACAAACGCCGCCTGATGTCGGACATTATCGGCCATCTCCCGCGAGGACTTCCAGATTGCTGGCTGACCAGTGAAGGCTCAGCGGGACCTAGCCCAATGCCGACATCTTCGAGTGCAGTGAAGTCTCGGGCGACCAATACCTCTTCACGAATCCGTGTGTGGTATTGAATACTTGGGAGGCAAACTTGAGAACGCATCTCCAGGCCGTTTGTTTGGTGGCCATTTCCGTCTTGGCGCAGGCACAGAATCCCATCAAGTATCGGTTAGCGTACGCCGAGTCCGGCGGCGGAATGGTATCGGTCGGTTTGACACTTCCGGAACCGGTGAAAGCGCCTGCTCCGCTGGTTATGCCGAGGACATACCCGGGCGGGTACGAGCAGGTGCCCTATGATTCCTTCGTAACCGGTGTCGTGGCCCTTTCTCCTAACGGACAATCCTTGGTTGTGGCGAAGGACGCCGATGGACCTCGCTGGAGCCTTGGGAAAGCCGGCGACACTGTGCAACAGATCGAATACCGCGTGGATATCGGTCGGATGGAGGCGCAGATCCTCGACGCTGTCTCGAGCTCCAAAGTTCGCGAGGGCTACATCGGACTTCTCGGCTATTCTGTTTTCGCTTATGTGGAAGGCCTCGCGGATCGACAAATTCAAGTACGCCTAGATGCTCCCGAGGGATGGCCAGCCCTCACCACCCTCAGTCCTGTAGTCCCTCCACTGAAGACCACAGCGTCGGCTATCGCGCCGGACTATTATGCCCTCGCCGATTCCGAAATCTTGATGGGCCCCGATCTCCGTGTGACGAAACTCGAAGGCAGGATCCCTCTGGTGATGGCGACCTACTCCGAAGGTGGTGTGGATATGGCCCTGGAAGGCCGCCTGGCGCGCGAGGCGCTCGATCGGGTTCAGGATTATTTTGGGGACACACCATTCCGTCAATACACTGTTCAACTCGAAGTGCTCCGTCCGCTCCCGGGTCACGACTACAATTTCAGCCAAGAGCATATCGACAGTGGAACCTTCATCCGTTCCGTGGATGCCACCGCGCAAGTGTCTGCGCAGCAGCAATCCCGCACGCGGTTCAATTACGCACACCATATGGCGCACTGCTGGATTCCCAAGCGGGCCTACGGCACCGGCTACCGTCCGTTCACATGGGAGATGACGCCGGTGATTGATACCATCTGGTTCAATGAAGGCTTCGGACAATACGCAGCGATTGAAGCGTTAGCAGCAGCCATGCCCCCAGCGGAAAGCAAGGCGTTTCGTGATGCCCGACTTGCGAGTTATCGCAGTGTGCTGGATGCGGCTGCTCCGTTCCTTCGTCGGATGTCGTTGCCGGTGCTCTCCCGTGAAGCGTCGTTTCTTTATGCGGTGGATTTCCGCACCGGCAAGAATGTTTATTCGCGCGGCGCTCTGATAGCGGCCGAAATGGACGATCGCATACGCGCGCGGAGCGAGAATAGGAAATCCCTGCGCGATGCCTTGCGATGGTTGCTGCGCTGGAGCGCCGAGAACCAGAAACCATTCCAAACCGAGGATTTGCCCCGATTCTTCGCCGCCGCAACTGGAGTGGATGTGAGCGATATTCTGGAACGCTGGATGAAGTCTCTAGAATAATTCTTATATGAAGAAAAACGGCGTTTGTTGGTTATTCTGGGCCTCACTTGTGTTCGCCCAAGCTCAGGCTCCGCTTGAGAATCGTCAAGTGAAGCATCTTAAGGTGACCATCCTTTCGACCATGCTGGCGGACGACGGGATCGGCGAATGGGGATTCGCGGCACTGGTCGAGGCAGACGGCCAGGCAGTGTTGGTGGACACGGGTGCGCGGCCTGATACAGTTCTGTCGAACGCACGCGACTTGAGGGCCGACCTGAGCCAAGTCCGCGAGGTCGTGCTAACTCATTTTCACCAGGATCACACGGGAGGACTTATCGCACTGCGTGTGGAGATGAAGAAGCGTAACGCCGCAGCGCTGTCGCGGGTACACGTGGCCACAGGGCTTTTCTATAGCCGGCCATTGCCGGACGGGAGCGAGGGCAACTCGATGGTTGCCGTGCGCCCAAAATACGAGGCTGCCGGCGGCCAATTTGTAGAGCATGCCCGATTGGCTGAAGTTCTGCCCGGCGTTTTTGTCACAGGTCCGATATCGCGGAAGTTTCCGGAGCGCAACTGGAGCGGTACGGGAAAGGTACGCACACCGACCGGGTTGGTGGAAGATACGGTCCCTGACGATCAATCCGTGGTAGTGAACACCACTGAGGGGCTAGTGGTGATTACCGGTTGCGGTCACGCCGGAATTGTCAACATTTTGACTGCCACCAGCGATTCATTCGGTCACAAACCTATCCACGCGATCATCGGCGGTCTGCACCTGTTTCAGGCCAAAGACGAGCAAGTGGAATGGACCGCGGACAAGATAAAAGGCTTCGGCGTGGGCTACCTGATAGGAGCACACTGCACAGGAATCGAGAGCCTATATCGCCTGAGAAATCGCATCGGCCTGGATCGGCGGACCGCAGTCGTGGGTGCCGTCGGCGCCAGTTTCGCCTCGGGCGAAGGGATTCACCCGGGGCGAATCGCACAATAGGACAGCATAACCATGCAATTCTTCAGACCGTAACCTCCCGAGGGCGTCTGTGTTCAGCCATCGGAGTCCCAGCGGCCGTGGTTGAGCGGCAAGATCTATGCCCGATATGGGACATTATCGGCGAAAAGGGGGATAAGACCAGACCCGAGTTGGCGCGCGACCCGTCGGAACGCATGTACAACTTCGGGACCTACTCGTAGCGTAACGCGATCATCGGGTCTACCTTCAGCGCGCCGCGCCGGAATCGCACTCGCGATGGCGGCCACGACGATTAGAAATGCCGACAATCCCAGGAACGTCGCCGGATCATAAAAAGGAACGCCATAGAAAAAGTCAGGCGAACCCGGGAGCGCGAGCGTCGAGTGCAGAAGAGCCGATAACGCGGCAGCCCCGCCCACGCCGAGCGCCAACCCACAGAAAACGGGCCGCAACCCACGCACGACCACCGACGCAAGAACATCGCCCGCCTTCGCTCCCAGCGCGACACGGACGCCGATCTCCTTCACTCTGCGGCTGACGAGGTACGACATCACTCCGTAAATCCCGACGCCGGCCAGGGCCAAGGCAAGAGCAGCTAGAATCAAGGCGAACAAAGCGCTGATCTCGGCAAACGATCTCGAGATCCGTACCGGACCCGCTTCCAGGTTCATGGTCGACAAGCCCGCCTGGAGCCTCGGATCGATGGTGCCCGCAGCAGCCCGAATCGCCGCGACCGCGCGCCGGGAATCACCTTGGGTTCGCACCAGCAACCCGGCGTTCCAGGCGCCCGCCCTCGGTGCCAGGTAGACACGAGCAACATCGACCCGCGAAAGGCTGGCGAACCTGACGTCTTTCGCCACGCCGATAACCTCAAAATCGATGTAATTGCCGTGCCAGTTTGTGTCCAGCTTGAAAACTCTGCCGATCGGGTCTTCCCCCGGCCAGAACTTACGAGCGGCCGCTTCGCTGACGACGGCAAGATTCGCTCCTTGCTCGGATTCGAGGCGTGTAAGATGCCGCCCTCGGACGACAGGGATTCCAAACAGATCGAAATAAGTGTCTGATGCGTAGCCGGCGAGAGCCCTCTCGCGCTCAGTGCCAATCCGCATATCCGCCGTCCAGGTTCCCAGCAAAGGCACCGTTCCCAGCGCGACACTCCGGACCTCCGGCAGAGTCTGAAAGCGCTCCATCAACCAGCGCTCCAACACGGCTGCCTTGACGGGATCGGGGCCAAAATCGCCCGAGACCGATTCAACGGTCCGCGTTTCATATCCGGGTTCCGCGACTTGTGCGCGACTGAGCCCGCGCATCAGCAACCCCGCACTAATCAGCAGCACCATCGATATAGTGACCTGCGTGCCAACCAGTAAACTGCGCAGCCAAGATCGGCTGCATCTTCCTCCGAATCCTCCGTCGGTTTTCAGTGCTACGGTCAGATCCAGCCGGCTGAACTGAAGCGCGGGCGAGAGTCCGAACAGAAGTCCGGCGACCAACGACAATGCCATCGCATACGTGAGCACGCGCCAATCCGGGCTCAAGTCGATGCCGACAGCGATATCGAATCCGAATCCCTTGGACGTTCTTTGAAAGAATTGTTCGAGGCCGATCCACAGCAGCTTACTGGTCCAGATGGAAAACAGCAATCCTCCCGCGCCGCCGATCAGGGATAGCAGCAGGCTTTCTGTCAGTAACTGGCGGATCACGCGGCCGCGGCTCGCGCCCAGCGCCAGGCGCACGCTGATCTCTTTTTGCCACGCCGCTCCACGTGCCAGCAGCATGTTCGCGATGTTCACACAGCCGACGAGAAGCACCATGCCGACGATCAGCATCATGGCCAGCGCCGACGCCTGAAAGCGCACGTCCTCTGTGTTGCCAAGGAGCGCGGTCCGCTGCAGAGTGACAGTCGTGGTCCGGTCGGCGTCCTTATAAGTCCCTGCGAACTGCCGGATCAGCGTCGCAGTCTCGGCCTCTGCGCGTCGCGCCGCGATTCCAGGCTTGATCCGCGCCAGGATCTGGAACTGGAGATCGCCCGGTGTATTCAACCAGTCGCGTCCGGGTGCGAGCTGCGCCTGCATCGAAACCGGCGCCCAAAAATCGGGGGTCTGGGGAATCACTGCGGTGCCGGAAAACTCCTTCGCCGCCACGCCTACTACCGTAAACGCCACACCATTCAGTTTTACGATGCGGCCGGGCACGTCGTGGTCGCCATGAAACCGTCGCTCCCAAAACGCGTTGCTCAACACCATCACCGGATTCCCACCCGGCGCGCGATCCTCCTCCGGCAGAAATGTCCGGCCGATTTGCGCGGACACGCCAAGATCGGTAAAGTAATTCGCCGTCACCAGTTGCCCCGCGAGCTTGTCGCCTTCGTCGGCGACCACTGCGTGGGACCCGCTCGCGGCCACCAGGCTGGTGAACACATCGTTGCGATCCCGACAGTACAGGTACTCAGGATATGAAAAGCCATACTGGACATCGCCACGACTGCCGCTCGCAAACCATCGCTCCAGGCGCACCACCTGGCTCGGATCGGCGACCGGAAGAGGTCTCAGGGCTACGGCATTGTATGCGATGAACACCGTCGTCGCCACGCCGATGCCCAGCGTCAGCGTCAGCACCGCAATCAGCGTAAATCCCGGGTTTGCCCGCAGCATCCTCGCGCCGTACTTCAGATCTGCGAACAACGTTTCGATTTGCGGCAGTCCGTGCTGTTCGCGCTGATGTTCTTTGATGCTAGTAAGGTTGCCCATACTGCGCCGCGCCTCTTGGCGCGCCTCGTCCAGTCCCATCCCTCGACGCACGTTCTCTTCCATCAGCATTTCGAGATGGGTCTCAACTTCAGCGTCGAAATCTCGATCGAAGAAACGGTGCCCAAACGCACCGAGAAGCTTGGAAAGCAAAGTGCGGATCATAATTATTTCTCCGGCGCCAGAGCCAGCACCCGCGCCATCATACCCGACGTGCGTTCCCAACTCACAGTCTCGGCAGCAAGGCTCTTCTGGCCGGAACGAGTGATCGAGTAAAACTTCGCTTTGCGATTGTTTTCAGAAGCACCCCAAGTCGAGGAAATCCATCCTCGTTGTTGGAGTCGCAACAGCGAGGCATAGATCGTTCCCTGATTGAGCTCGATCAGATTCGTACTGATCTGTTCGATGCGTCGCGCAAGCCCATAGCCGTGGAGCGGACCAAGGACGGCGAGTGTCTTCAAAACCATGAGGTCGAGGGTTCCGGGAAGGATCTCCGGTTTGTCCTGTGGCATATCTACAGGAAGTATCATGCACTTTCTGTGCCTGTCAACAGGGAGCTTTCATACCAAACCTAAATAAAAGTCTCTTCTGAGAACTAGTTTGCTCTTCTGTCGTGCTCTCCGCTCGGCGGCCCGACGTCCGCCCGGCGTAGCCACCGAGAGCCCTTTAATTGCCATTTATCGGCCAGCAACTGCCGGCTCAAGTTGGCCGCGGAAGAGCTCGGATAGCGTCGGGCCGGGACCTACGCGCGGCCATTCGAGGATCGGTCCGTCGCGCCTGCTGCCGTCGGAATCGACAATCACGATCTGCCACCTCTTCTGGACACGAACAGGCATCGTTAGATTTTCGAGTCGTTCCAATCGCCGGGAAATGTTTCTGCTTATCATGTTTTCCTATAACGCCGCGCGGACGGTCGAGACTCGCGCGCATAGCCGCTCAATTGGAATCGTGACCTGGAATCCTCCAACTCTCTGCTTGGCTGCGTTGACGAAAACGACATCGATAACGATATAGTGACTGTGAGAAATGTAAAGCCCCTCGTCCGCTCTTTGTTCGGCCCAGCCACCCGGGGTACGATGGTCCAGTTAGTCGGAGTATGAAAAAAGCCCGCGCCGCGCGACAACGGAGCGGAGTGCAAGTGGGATAGTCTCGACAACGTGGCTAGAAAAGGGGGCTGACGATGCGCTTTGGGAAGATACTTTCGTTGATCGCCGTAGCGCTTGTTGCTTGCCCGCGATTCTTTTCGAGCATGGCCGACTGCGTGACCCGTTGTATGACCGGCTTTACGTGCGATACGCACAACTCGATCTCCTGCGATATGCAGTATTACAATACGCGGCAACGTTGTCAGATCAGTTGCAAAGGCCAGGATGCTCCCCTTCCGCCCGCGCCCTATGGCGCGGTGGCATTTGGCGATGAGGGCGCTGAGGGGATGTCGTGGAATCAGACCTCAGCCGAAGCGGCTCAGAAAGTCGCGCTTAACAATTGCGCGCAGTACGGAAAGAACTGCAAACTGGTGTCCCACTTCGAGAATACATGCGGGGCAATGGCGAAATCCGACGACGAGCGCCACTCCGAGACGGCGACTGGTCCAAGCAAGGAACAGGCGGCAACAAATGCGATCGCAGCGTGTCGGAGCCGTTGGGGGGGCAAGTGCGCGAGCGATCTCTCGGGATGCTCGTATGCGGACCGGCGCGTTCCGCCCCCAGGGCCGCGCGCGATTTCCTGGGGCGCTATCGCGTTCAGCGCCGCGGATGGACAGACTGGACATTCACAGGCCAAGGATGATCGGGCCGCCGCCGAGAAGGAAGCGCTGAGCGATTGCTCTCAGCGCGGCAGGTCTTGTGTCGTAATGACCACGTTTAACAAGCAATGCGGAGCGCTGGTGCGGGATGGAAAGATTGCCGGTGTCGCGGCCTCTGCGGACCAACGAACGGCTCTACAACAAGCGACGCAGGCGTGCACGAAGAATGGCGGTGCGCGATGTGTACCCCTGGTGGTTTTCTGCTCGCGTTAGATCCGTAAGTATGGGTTGGCTGCTGACACCTTGACTTGTTTTCAGCGAGAGTCGGCCCCAACCGGCGTTCTGGCGACTTGAACCCAACTCTGGCCGAATGCTCGGAGAATGGGTAAAGCTTCAGTAGTTCTGAAAAAAAGGAGATGGGCCATGCTAGTCCTTTTCACATTCCGTTAGCCGCGGAAAGAAAGGAGAAGATGGCCCGAAAGCAGGATAGCGCGAACCAGAGCGCTTTGAAACAGCAGGTAAAGCAGATCCTGGCCGGGGATCAGGATTTGGTGAAGCTGCTGGTCGCCGAGACGCTGCAGGCGTTGGAGGCGGAGATGGACGAGGCGCTGGCGGCGGAGAAGTGCGAACGCGGAATCTACAGCAACTAATGCCTGGCAGCCGCTCCATCATACGAAGACTCACTCTAGCCGCCACGCTGGCGGCGACATCTATCGCAAGAGGGGCTGATCAACCCCTCAAGGTGGAGGTTCAACATTCGGTAGCGACGCTAGACTCGGCGGGTGGCCACGTCACATACATGCTAAAGTTTGACCTGCATCTATTGAATAAGTCCGCAGCGCCGATGAGCCTTCCAACTGTCGAAACCAGTGACGAAAACAGTATTTCGGTGCTCGGCATGGAGTATAAATCGCTGCGGGGACCTTGGACGAGTCTTTTTCAAACGAGTTTCTATGGATCGGGGGAGGAAAAATATGAGCAGTGTACCACCCTTGCTCCCGCTCGCACTAAGGAAATCGTTGGCATAACGAAGCGATTTTCATTGCTGAGGAAGCAATTATCCGATTTGGGCGTTGAGCCAACTTTCCGCCTCTATCTTATGGTCTCCTGTCGACGCCTAGATGGGAGTGTGATATCTCCTGCATTTCTAACAGAGGGATTTACTCTCCGTTTGCCACCTCCCTAGGGACACCGGGGACAACCTGAGTAGTCACGCGCGAAGATCGCGATTTGGGGACACCCGCCGGGCCGAATTGTGCTGTTTTCGCCGCTAGCGATTGAAAGCGCGCCCCAAACGATGATCAAGAGGCGACAGGCGGCGACAGCGGCGACAGGGACAGTCAGAATCGACGCACTCGTAAATCGAAAAAGCGAGCGCCATAAATCGAGGCTGACAAGCGAGTTAGGGAGACGCGGGACACGCGGCTCCGTCCCCTTCGCAAAATTCGCCCTTTTTGCGATAATCGCTTCTGAACATCATGACGGATTCGCAGACCGACAATATCAGCGGCGAGCAGGTCGTGTACACGTACGACGCCCTGAACCGTCTGGCCACGGCGGGGGCGACCAACAGTTCCTGGGGACAAAGTTACGGGTACGACGGATTCGGCAACTTGCAGAGCCAGACCGTGACCGCGGGCACGGCCCCGTCGCTCAGCGTGGTCTATAACGCCGCGACGAACCGGCAGACCACCGATTGCGCCGACGCTAACGGGAACATCTACAGCAGCAGCGGCCCGAGTTGCAACCCGAACTTGTACACCTACAGCTACGACGTGTCGAATCGCATCGCGACGGCGCAAGGCGGCGTGCAATACTCCTACGCGCCGGGCAACAAGCGCGTGTGGAAAGGAATCCTTCAATACAGCACTCCGACCCCGAACACGCTCACCACCGACGTAATCACCTTCTGGAGCGTCACGGGCCAGAAGCTGGGTGACTACAACCTCACCGGCGATCCGACCATCGTCTACACCACGTCGTATACGCTCAAGCTGACCTTCGCGCTGGCGACGGCGAATTATTATTTCGGGGGCAAG
>Ga0335069_10006481_pt1 | contig 17003 bp, 16 predicted proteins | sample Lox_Sample_11_FD_206714 | JGI IMG/M metagenome (GOLD analysis project Ga0335069, IMG submission 206714) | Soil microbial communities from Loxahatchee National Wildlife Refuge, Florida, United States - Lox_Sample_1.1 | ecosystem: Environmental > Terrestrial > Soil > Wetlands | place: USA...
CGCAGTCGGCGTCGAGATGGGGGTCGATGCCGAGGGTGAGGGTGCCGACGAGGTGGCGGTCGTGTCCGCGAGAGTCTCGCTCGGGCTCACCGCGGGAGGCGCGGCCGACGTCGCCGTACGCATCGACCGCACGCCCATCGTGATCACCGCCACGGCGACGGCGGCAACGACGGCGATCGCCATCGCCCTTCGCGTCGCGGGTTGCGTGGCGGGCGCGCCGCCACTCGTCCACGATTGGCCCGTATCCTGGCCGCGGGCGGCGGGAGCAAGCACCGTCGGATCGTCCCGTCCGGCGCCGACCGCGCGGGCGCTACCGGTACGGTCCCCGTCGAGCGGACGAAGCATGAGCGTCGCGACCGACGCCCGAATGCGCACGATGGATGGCGACCGTTTGGTCGCGAAAGGCGCGAGCGCCTCGGCGACGTCGGCGAGCTCCGCGTAACGATCCTTCGGCTTGCGCGCCAGGCACTTCGTCACGACGGCCGCGAGCTCGGGCGACACGTCCGCCCTCCGCGAGGCGATCGGCGCCGGCGTCTTCTCGAGGATCGCTGCGAGCACTTCGCCCGAGTTGTCGCCTTCGAAGGGCAACTGCCCCGTGAGCAGCTCATAGAGGATGACGCCGATCGCCCAGATGTCGGCGCGCGTGTCGATGTTCTTCGCGCTGCGCACGTACTCCGGGGCCATGTATGCCGGCGATCCGACGAGCCCCTGCGTCGTCACCGCCGCCGCCTGCATCTGCGCCGCGGGCCCGAACGCCTTTGCGATGCCGAAGTCGAGCACCTTCACCATCCGCGAACCGTCGGGGCGCTCGGCGAGGAAGAGATTCGACGGCTTCAGGTCACGGTGAATGATTCCGAGCGCATGCGCCTGCGCGAGCGCCTCGATCGCTTCGAGGACGTACTCGACCGCCTCGCGCTGGGGGAGGGGGCCGCGCTCGTCGAGGAGCTGCGCGAGGTCCTTTCCCTCGAGGTACTCCATCACGAAGTACGGGCGCTCCTCCTCGAGCCCCACGTCGAGCACCCGCACGACGTGATCGCTCGGGATGCACGCAGCCGCGCGCGCCTCGTTGAGGAAACGCGCGGACGATGCGGGATCGACCGCTGCGTCTCCGAGGAGCAACTTGACCGCCACGGGCTGATCGAGGAGCTCGTGCCGCCCGGCGTAGACGACGCCCATGCCGCCTTTCCCGATCACGCGGTCGAGCCGGTACTTGCCGGCGATGCAGCGACCGATGGGCGGTGGGTGCGTGACGTCCACGGAACTCCGAAGATCCTAGGATACGAGGCTGCGCGCGTGGTCGCCACGTGAGGTCGGGTAGGACGCCGTGCGCACGCGCATCGACGCCCCCTCGAATGAAGTAGGCTTCGAGACGGATGCGCCGGATCGTCGCACTCGTTCTCGCGAGCGCGGCGGCGCTCCCTTTCGGGTGTGCAACGATCGTAGGCCTCGAGGATCACCAGCTCGGTCCCCCGCCGGAGGCGGGGACGCCTGCGACCCTCGATGCGGCTCGCGACGCGAACGACGATCCGGGTCGCGCCGCGAGCGACGCCGCGAACGACCACTCGAGCGACGCCGCGAGCGACGGCAATCCGTGCAGTGCGTGCCCGGCCGGATACGCGTGCATCGGCGGCCAGTGTGGTGACCGGGTCGTGGAGGTGGCCGCGTCCGACACGCACGCCTGCGCCGTCCTGCTCAACGGAGAGCTCTGGTGTTGGGGGAAGAACCAGCTCGGCGAGCTCGGGGTGCCGGCGTCGGCGACCCAAGGGCAGTGCGGCTCTTTCGCGTGCCGCCCATCGCCCGGGCGCGTGCCCGGGATCAGCGGCGCGCTTCACGCGGCGCTCGGCAGTGACGTGACGTGTGTCCTGGACGGCGCCGGCGCCGTGCGCTGCTTCGGGAGCAACGCACGCGGACAGCTCGGTCACGATCCGACCGACGATCCGACGTGCCCGACGCAGATCCCCACGGACGGCGCGGCGCCTGGGACCCAAGCCTGCAGCGCGACCCCGACGCAGGTGGCGATCTCCGGCGACCCGCCCGTCGCGCAGATCGCCGCTGGCGGCGCCGTCTGCGCACGCACGGGTGACAAGCGGGTCTTCTGCTGGGGGGACGACGACTTCGCCGAGGTCGGCGTCCTTCCCATCCCGGCGGCTGGCTACGTTTCGACGGCGACCGCCATATCCGGCGTGGACGTCTCGGCCGGCCGGGTGGCGTTCAGCGCGACGTTCGGGCACGGCTGCGGCCTCGGCTTCTTCGACCGGGTGACTTGCTGGGGCTCCAACCTGGCGGGGGAGCTCGGTCACGCCCCGGGGCCAGACGCCGGCGACGACGCGTGCGTCCTCGGCGTCCCGTGCGCGCCGACGGCGCAGGCCGTCCCCGCGATCGGCGGGTCGTACCTCGCGGCCGGCGGGAAGGTGAGCTGCGTCGCCAAGGGAGACGGAAGCGTGTGGTGCTGGGGAGCGAACGACGCCGCGCAGCTGGGAAACGGAGCGTCGGTCGATTCGGTCTCGCATCCCACGCCGCAGGCCGTGGTCGGGCTCTCGAACGTCGTCACCATCGAGCTTCGGTTCCAGACCGGATTCGCGATCGACGGCGCGGCCCACGTCTTCTCGTGGGGCTTTGCATCAGACGGCGCGCTCGGCGTCCCCGCGAGCACGATCACCTGCTCCCCAGGCGACTGCTTACCGACGCCTGTCCATGTTGCCGCGCTCGACGGCGCCGTCCAGATTGCCTCGACCGCCGCAGGGGGCGTCGCGCTCAAGTCGGACGGCAGCGTGTGGGCGTGGGGGATCAACGACGTCGGTGAGCTGGGCCACGTGCCCGGCGCCGGCGATCAGACGTGCCGCGACGGCCCGTGCAGCGTGACACCGGGCTTGGTCGTCGGGTTGCCGTAGCGAGATCACTGCCAGACGCGGACCCAGTCGACGTTCATCGGCCATCCCTTCCCGGTCCCGAGGACGATGAACTGGTACATGCCCTCGAGCGAGAACTGCGTCTGGTTCGTTCCCGTCGGGACGGTCTTGTCGACCTGCGCGCCGTCGTAGAAGAACTGCACCTGCCCGGTGCCCGTGCCGGTCGAGGTCCAGAGACAGCCGTACGTGTGCCACTCGTCGTCGGTGTGGTTGATGTCGCCGTCGCTCGCCATGTTGGCCGGCCACTGGTGCATCGTCGCGGTCCAGTTGCCGGGCTGGTTGTTGAAGATCGTGCCGTAGGTCTCCATGAAGTCGATCTCGCTGTAGTTCGCGGCGTTGAGGCTCGAGCCGCCGAACCCGTACCCGTGGAGACCTTGCGCGGACCACGACCAGAACGCGGGCCATCCGGTCGACGCGTCGCTCGAGCCGGTGCCGTCGATCTGGAACTGGATGTACGCCTCGAAGTACGCGTGCGCCCAGCAGCCGTCGCCCTCGGCCGGAAGCATCGCCGAGGCGTTGTTCAACGCGGAACCGGGCACCGTGATGAGCGCGTCGTTCGGCTCGCCCGGGCCGGTCAACGTGAGGATGCCGCCCTTGGGGCTGGCGTTGGTGCCGCCGCTCGTGTTGCCGTTGTGGATGCTCCCGGCGCTCGCCGTCGTCTGCACCGACCAGAACGAAGCGTTGCCGTCGAACGACCAGTACCACCTGTAGCCGGACGCCGCGCCCTGGGTGGGAGCGATGGTGTTCGCGGTGGTGAAGTCGTCGTCGAAGACCAGGTGCGTGAACCCTGCACCGGCCGCGGGGCCGGGCGGCACGGGTGCCGAGGCATCGGGGCTCGTCGAGGCATCGGCCGAACCTGCTTCGCCCGCCTCCACGCCCGCTTCGGAAGGGCCGTCGATGCCCGACGCGTCGTTCGGCGTGCCGCCCCCGCTCGCATCGGATGCGTCGGCGCCGAGCGCGCCCCCGTCGGGCGCGCCCGCGGAGCCGTTCCCCGTCGAGCACGAGCAAGCGGCGAGCGCCAGCACCGACGCGACCGCGGAAGCAGCGCGGACCCGAGTATCCATGGGAGAAGTGTAACTGACGGCGGAGTCGGGACCTGACTCACGTTGACACGCCAGTCGCGAGCCGGAGGCCCGAGAAAACGCGGGTGCGTCCTGGAACGCGACGTGCTGAAAGCGGCGGTGCTCATGAAAGTGCGCTCGTGCCTCGTCGTCTTGGTCCTCTCCCTCGCTTCGGGAGCCGCATGCGGAGGTGCGGCCGACTCGCCAGATCGAGACGCTGGGACGACGGACGGCAAGGCGGCCGAAGCAGGAACAGGACGCGACGCAGCGGGAGTCGAGGGCGGCGACGGTGCAATGAGCTCTTCGGGCGGCAACGTGGACAGCGGAAGCCAAGAAGAAGGTGACGCCGGTTGCCCGTCCTCCCCTCCTACCGGTGATGAACCGTGCACCGTGGGCCAAGCCGCGTGCGGGTACAACCTGCCGGGCAATTGCTCCTTCTCCTGTCAATGCACCGGCTCGGAACCAGACGCGTCATCCGGCGTCTGGACGTGCGGCGGTTGCTGAGCGCGGTGTAGGCCTCGCTCGTGCAGGGATGGGGTAACGACCTGCAGCCGTTGGGAATCAACACACGTCGACGAGGTCGGCGTGACGGAAACGCTGAACCGCAGCCATGTTCGAGGCACCGGAGGTGCGCACGATGCGAAATCAGCGAGGCCGGTTCGTAAACCGTAAGGCGCGCTCGAAGCGCACGACGTTGAGGGTGACGGCGCTCGTCGGCAGCCTGTTGGTCGCCGTGTGCGTGAGCGCGGGCTGCGCGGTCAACGACTGGCCTCTTGGGTCCGGCTACCCCGGCGATAACGCCGGGCCAGGCCCGGTCGGGTCGGGCTCCAGCAGCGGCGGGAGCTTCGGGGACGACGCGTCGTCCGGGTTCGGCGACTCCGGCGTCGGCTTCTCGGCCATCCGCCCAGACTTCGGGTCGACCGTGGTCGCCGCCGTTCCGCCTCCACCAATCTCCGGCGGCACGCTGCTCGTGACGGCCGATGGCTCGCGCGCCATTGCCGCCGACCCCGACCGCGACCTCGTCTACGGCGTGGTCCTTTCGACCGGTGCGGTCGCCTACACCGTGTCCTTGCAGTCGGGAGACGAGCCCGGACGGCTCGTCGAAGACGGCGCAGGTCGCGTGCACGTCGCGCTTCGCACCGGCGGCGCGCTCGTGTCGATCGACGAGGTGAGCGGCAAGATCCTCGCACGCCGCCCCGTCTGCCCCGCGCCGCGCGGCGTCGCGTGGGACTCGACGACGGACGACGTGTGGGTAGCGTGCGCAACCGGCGAGCTCGTTGCGCTCCCAGCCTCCGGCGGCGCGGCAGTGCAGACGCTCACCGTCGAGCGGGACCTGCGCGACGTCATCGTGCAGAGCGGCGGCCTCTCGATCAGCGAGTTTCGCACGGCCCAGGTGTTGCGCATGGGTAGCGGCGCCACCATCGCGCGGCGCGACCAGCTTCCCTCTCCATTCGGCGACTTCACTCCGCACGTCGCATGGCGCTCCATCGCGGGGCCGTCCGAGACCGTCGTGGCGGTGCACCAGGCGTCTTCGACCGAATCCGTGATCACCCAATCGCAGAGCGCCTACGGCGGTGGATGCAACCCCCCGACGCCACCCCCCGGCCAGACGCCGATGCCGCCGTTCGTCGACGCCGGTGGCGCGGCGACGGACGCGAGCGACGCCGACGCCCCCGAAGCGGGCGCCAGCGAGAGCCCGAGCGCCTTCGACGACGCCGGGTGCGGTATGCCAGGCGCACAGGATGCGGGCTCGAATTTCGGCCCGGACGCGGGCGGTTGCTCGCCACCCGTCGTCCAGGGCGTCCTCAGCATCCTCTCGAGCAGCGGTCAGACGCTTCTCAACGAGGCCATTCCCGCCGCGCTCCCCGTGGACGTTGCCGTCGCGCGCGACGGCTCGACGATCGCCGTCGCTGCGACGGGCAACGCATTCGTCCAGGGTCTGCCGACGGTCTTCTTGTTCAACCCCTGCGGCGGCACACAGACGACGCTGCAGACCACGGCGGCTGGCACGAGCGCGCAGCCGACAGCCGTCGCGTTCGACGCTTCGGACAACCTTATCGTGCAGACGCGCGAGCCGGCAACGCTCCACGTCTACCGCGCGGGGAACTCCGCGCAGCTCACCGTCATCCCGCTCGCCTCCTCGACGCGCAGGGACACCGGCCACGACATTTTCCACACGCAGGCCGGGGCGATGATCGCTTGTGCCTCGTGCCACCCCGAGGGGCGCGACGACGGCCACGTCTGGCTGCTCGACGACGAGTCACGCCGCACACCCTCGGTCCGCGGCACGATCGCCGGGACGGCCCCCTACCATTGGCCTGGCGACGAGAAGAACTTCGTTGCGCTCGCCGACGACGTCTACGTCACGCGCATGGACGGGGCCTTGCTCGCGTCGGACCAGCTATCGGCGCTGCAGGGCTGGGTGGAGAAAGTCCCCGCACCGCCTGCGCCTTCGTGGGTCGACTCGAACGCTGCGCAGCGCGGGCGGACTCTCTTCGCGACCCCGAGCGTCGGCTGCTCGGGGTGCCACTCCGGGCCGAAGTTCACGAACAACCAAACCGTGGACGTAGGCACCGGCGGCTCCTTCCAGGTGCCGCCGCTCGTGGGGGTCGGGTGGCGCACGCCGCTGCTGCACAACGGCTGCGCGGCGACGATCGCGGACCGCTTCGGCAAGTGCGCGACGACGCAGCACGGCAACATCGTCGCGTTGACGTCGCAGAACATCTCTGACCTGACGGCGTACCTCGAGACGCTCTGACCCGAGCCACGAGTCACGCTCGAACTGCGCCCGGTGTGTCGCTTGCACCTCCTCCGCCGGAGGTGCCGCATGGCGAGGTGGCGTCGGTTGCTATCGGTAGCGTTGGCCGGGTCAAGGGGCGCATCTTCGACCATGCGGGGGTCCCAGTCACCATCCGGGTCGACGCGGCCGGGAACGTCCTCAGCGTACGCCGTGGCGATTGAACGGCGGTGCTCGCGACTCGCGGCAACCGCTCGCGGGTTCCGACATCCAACGTCGAGGCAACCGCGTTCAAGCCACCCAGGAGACCGCCATGTCCGTATTCGTCGTCGCCGGCGCCACCGGCCACGTTGGTTCCGTCGTTGCACGCGAGCTGCTCGCGGCAGGCCACGAGGTCCGCGCCATCGTGCGCAGCGCCGACAAGGCCAAGGCCCTCGCGAGCAGCGGGGCCAAGCTGCTCTCCGGCGAGATCGGCGACGCGGCATTCCTCACGAGCGCTCTGCGCGGAGCCGACGGCGCCTTCCTCCTGCTGCCTCCGCCACCGCACGACTCGCCCGACGTACGCGCTCTCCAGGACCGCGTGGGCCATGCCGAGGCGATCGCCGTCGCCGAAAGCGGCATTCGCCACGTCGTCCTGCTGTCCTCCTGGGGCGCCGAAAAGGCTGCCGGTACGGGGCCCATCGTCGGGCTCCACGTGCTGGAAGAGGCGCTGAAGAAGACCAAGGCGAAGTGGACCTTCCTGCGCGCGGGCTCCTTCACCGAGAACCTCCTCATGATGGTGCCGGCCGCGCAGCACCAGGGCGTCCTGCCGAGCTTCTTCCCGCCCGAGTACAAGCTCCCCATGATCGCGACGCGCGACATCGCCGCGGTCGCGGTGCAGTCGCTGCTCTCGCCGCCAGCCGCGTCGGAGGTCGTCTACGTGCTCGGCAGTCACGCGTACAGCGCGGTCGACCAGGCCGCGTACCTCTCGAAGAAGATCGGCAAGGAGGTGAAGCTGCTCAACCTGCCCGTGTCGGCCGCCGCCGGGGCGCTGCAACAGGGCGGGGTCGGCGCCTCGCTGGCAGCCCTCATGCAGGAGATGTACGAGGGCGCGACGAAGGGGCTGCTCGGCGTCGAGCCGGGGCATCGTGTCGAGAAGGGCCTGACCACCCTGGAGCAGGCGCTGGACCCGTACTTCAGCAAGTAGCGCGAGAGAGGCGTGCGGGACCGCCCACGCACGCCCTCGCGAGACTGCGCTCAGGTGCCGTAGAAAAATTCCTCACGGACGATCCTGTCCCCCTGGACGGTGAACAGCGCCGTTTCGTCGACCGTGAAACGCCTGCCAGAAGGCTTGTTCGTGACGTCGATCACGAAGCGGACGATGAAGCGGTCTCCGTTCGGCCACGGCCCTTCGACCTTCATCGAGTGGACTTCGTGGTTTTCGGCCCACCGCTTCCCCTTCTCGAGGATCGCCTTCGAGCCCCGCGACTCCGCCGCCATGCCTGGCGGCGGTGCGGCTTCGAGGCTCACGATATCTGGGGAGAAGAGGGTTCGGACGATGTGCTCGTTCTGGTGGGTCTTGCACAGCTCGACGTAGTTCCTGGCGATGTCCATGGTGGTCATTGAAGCCTCCGTGGCTCGCTCCGATGCGAGCCCGCAGGCGACCATCGCGTGCCGTGAGCGCGCGGCGCGGGGAATGCTGACACTCCGCTGTCAGCTTCGCCTATCGGTGCCGCGCCGCGAACGACGACCGCACGACTGAGCAAAAGAATGGCCTACATCTTCTCGACGACCACCGAGTAGGGCGTCGGCGCGTTCGAATGAGAGGCCTGAACGGTGATGGCATAGACGCCGCTCGGGAAATCCCCTGCGATCGTCCCGCCGGTGCCGTCGCCGTGCGTCAGCACGCACCACGTGCGGTTGGTCGCCAGCTCCTCGACGTGGAGCACGGCGACGCCTGCCGCGGGACGCAGGACGAAGTTGCCCGTCGTGTCTTCGTTCAACTGAAGGAATTGCGTTGAAGCGTCCCTGGTGCTGGAAGCGCACGATGCGCTCTCCGGGTGCGGGGCAGCGGTCACGTGCAGAACGAGCCTTTCGGTCTGGAGGATCTCGAGGTGCGCGTCGGGCGGCAGTGGACCTCGCGAGGCCGAACAGGCGAGTAGGCCCGACGCGGAAATCCCGACGAGGGCGGAGACGACGGTGAGAAGGAACGCGCGGTGCAATGTCATCGCGCGCGACCCCCTGCACGCGTGATGCCGACCGGTCGGTCAATCAGCTCGGCGGGAACCGGGCTGTTCTTCCCGGTGATGACGATGTCGGGCGGCAGTCACCCTGACTGAACGACCATTCATTCTCGCATCGCCCGTTGCGAAGCTGAACGAGGACGTCACGCTGGCTTGAGAGTCCGCGACGCTTCGGACGCGAAGGCGATCTTCCACGCCTCGAGCGACAGGTCGACGGGGGGCTCGACGGCGGACCCGGCGACCAGTCCGTCCATGAAGTCTCGGAACCGTCCGCCAAATTGGGCCGCCCGATCCTCCAGGCGGCTCGCCAGCCGGGGCTTCTCGCCAAGAGCCGAACGCCCGCAACGACGGTTTCGAACGCGTCGTCGTTCAACAGGCCTTCTTCACGTTGATATGGAGCCATGCATCCGCCACGGCGGGGTCCGAGAGCGCCAGATGCAGCTCGACGGTGCGCGAGACGCGGCTGTGCCTGATCGAGATCTGCTGATTGCGCTCTGTCTGCCTGACTTGAAGCGCGAGGTAGATGAGCGAGATCAGTACGGCAATGCCGCTGACGAAGCTTCCCAAAGACGCGAGAGCGGAAAGTGACATCGAGGTCCCCGTTGGCGGTCTTTCGTGGCGTAGTCAGGGCCCGGTGCGCGGCGGGAGGGCAAGAGGCGCGGGCTTCCGCGGGATCATCTCGGATCGATTGGCGGCCTCGTAGACGAAGGTGGCGACGATGGCCGCTGCCTGCATCAGGTCTCCCGCCTGGGCGTGCTCGTAGACGTCAAGGCTCGAGTGGTGCGTGCGCGAGCCGTAGTCGAGCGGGTCCTGGATGAACTGGAAGCCCGGGATGCCCACGGCGTCGAAGGAAAGGTGGTCGGTGCCGCCGGTGTTCTTCAGCGTGAGCGTCGAGGCGCCTTCGTCCTTGAACGGCGTCAGCCACGATTCGAAGATCGGCCGCGCCATGTCGTTGTCCTGCAGGTACACGCCGCGGATGCGTCCCGATCCGTTGTCGACGTTGAAGTAGGCCGACACCTTCGCGTGCTCGGGCAGCACCTTCATCGTGACCGGGTCGGCGAAGTGTTGCTTCACGTAGGCGCGCGAGCCCTGCAGGCCCTGCTCCTCACCGCTCCAGAGCACCAAGCGCACGGTGCGGTCCATGGGCAGGTTCAGCGCGCGCAGGATGCGCACCGCTTCGAGCATCACGGCGCTGCCGGCGCCGTTGTCCGTCGCGCCCGTCCCGCCGTGCCACGAGTCGAGGTGCGCGCCCAGCACGACGAGCTCGTCGCGTTTACCCCGGCCGGGTAGCTCGGCGACGACGTTGTCGGCCTCCTCGTCCTTGTCCGAGACCGTCGCGGCGAGATCGAGCTTCACCTTCGCGGGCGAGTTCTTCTCGGCCAAGCGGGCGAGCCGATCGTAGTCCTCGGGCGCGAGGACGACCGCCGCAGGCGGCATGGGTTGGCCCGCCTCCCAGGCGCCGGTGCTCTCGGCGAAGACGAGCGAGCCCTCGCCGCGATCGTCCGTGGAGAACACTCCGGCCGCGCCCTCGGACGTGAGGAACCGCCACAGCTCGTCGTACGCGCGCCGGCGCCGGTCGAAGAAGTCCCACATGACCTCGACGGGCAGGTTCGCGAACAGCGCGCCGCGCTTCTTCGGGTCGCGAGGCAGTTTCGTGAGAGGCCATGTCCACGGCACCGGCGGCTGGTGCTCGGGCGCCAACGCCACCTCGCCCAGCTTCTTGTCGTCGAGTCGGGCGGGCTCGACCTCTTTCGGGAGGCTCAGATCGCGCGCCGGATCGATCAGCACGATTCGCCCGCGCAGTTTGCCGTGCCAGGTCTGCTCGTAGAGCTTGATGCGCGCGGCGAGCTTCGCGAGATCGAGCGCTTCGTCTCGGTCCTCCTTGTCCGGGAACAGCGGCGCCGCCACGAGCGCGGCGGTGACGGGGCCGCCCGTGCCGCGAGACCACGCTTTGGGGACGCCCTCCAGACGCGCGTAGCTGGGGTCGACCAGCGACAGCTCGAACCTCTGCACGCTCCACGCGCGCGCGAAGTGACCCCAGGGCTCGAGGTGCGGGTTGGACAGCCCCCACGACGTCAACTGCCGCACCACCCAGTCGGCCGCGCTGCGGAACCCCGGCGAGCAAGTGAGGCGCGGGCCGTTGACGTCCGTCAGGAAGAAGAGGTGATCCATCACCTGGCTGTGCCGATACGCCTCGTCCTTGATGGCGTGGACGACGGCGAGATCCGGCTTGCCATCCGACTTCGACGCCGCACCTCCCGAACTCGCTGGGGAGCTCACTGGTGAGGGCGCGAAGGCCGGCGGCGGTGCGTAGGCCGCGGGGGGCGCGGGCGCGGGTTGCGGCGAGTTGGCGGCGCACGCCGTGACTATCGGCGCGGGGGCGAAGAGGAGGGCGGCAGGCAACAAGGCGGATCGCACGAGGCGCGAGGGTACGGAGCGCACGTGAACCTCGCAACAGCCCGCGGTGAGCATTCCATAGAGCGCGGCAGCTCCTCGATCGGCGTGGGCCATCCTGGCCAAGGTCGTCATGTGACGTGACGTCACGTCACATCCGCCAGCGCGGGCGCAACGCGCCGGGACGCGAGTCACCTGCACGAAGGTCAGCGGGAGGGCCACGTTGGAGTCGGCTAACCAACCGATCGGTTTATTTTTTCATGATGCGCCGGTTCATGGATGCCATTTCTACTTTGACAAGTGCTCATATCTGAGCGATACGCACCCAACCAATTGGTTGGGAACAAACATGCGCAACGTCATCCTGATTACGGCAGCGCTGCTCGCGGTAGCCTGCAGCAGCAGCAGCGGCAGCGGGGGCGGGGGTAGCAACGGCAGCGACGGCGACGGCTCCATCAGCAGCGGCTCGAGCAGCGGGGGGCCGAGCGAGGGTAGTTCCAGCAGCAGTGGGTCGAGCGGCGGCGGCTCGAGCGGGGGTAGCTCCGGCGGCAGCGGGTCGAGCAGCGGCGGCTCGAGCAGCAGCAGTGGGTCCAGCAGTGGCTCCTCCAGCGGAAGCAGCAGCGGTTCGAGCAGCGGCGGCAGCAGCGGCGGCTCGAGCGGGGCCGGGGTCGACTGCCCGACCGCGCCGTGCACCGGCGGCCAGGTGTGCTGCTTCGACGCCGCCAGCAAGGGCGTCGGCTGCTCTTCGTCGTGCAGCGCCGCCGACACGATGCAGTGCGTGGTCCCGAGCGACTGCACCGGCGGGACCGTGTGCTGCGAGACGGCGGTGTCCACGGGGACCGTGCCGAACTGCATGCCGCAGTCTGCCTCGTCGCAGTGCGTGGCCGACGCTCAATGCCAGACGAACATCGCCCTCACGTCGTGCGCGGGGCCGGACACGCTCCGTGTTTGCGCCCAGGCGAGCGACTGCACCAACGACCCGAACACCAAGTGCTGCAACCTGCAGAACCAGTGGGTGTGCATCGCCTCGCCCGTGAACGTCGGCCTCACCTGCAAGTGAAGTCGGCCGGCCGCGGCGGCGTCTCGTCTTGAAAGAGCTATCCTTGCCGTGTCATGCGACACGGGACGCTTCTCTTCGCATCCGGTTCGATTCTCGTCGCCGCCGTGATGGGCCTCGCGTGCGGAAGCAGCAATCCGTCCAGCGGGTTCTCGTCGGATGACGGCGGGCAGAGTGCGTCGAGCAGCTCCGGGGGCGGAAGCGGGAGCAGCTCCGGGAGCTTCGGGGGCGACGCAGGGTCGCTGGTCGGAGACGGGAGCACCAGCATGCCGGAGTCGGCGCCGCCGATGGCGGTGCCCGTCGTTTACGCGCACAGCGCGGACACGCTCTACCGGCTGAACCCGATGAACGACCAGGTCGCCGTGGTCGGTCCCTTCAGCGGGTGCTCGCAGGTCATCGACATCGCGATCGACGAGAACTCGAACGGGTACGTGACCACCTCCACCGGCTTCTACAAGGTGGACCTCACGACCGCCGCGTGCACGCACATCGCCGACGGCAACTACCCCAACTCGCTGTCCTTCGTGCCCAAGGGCACGCTCGATCCGAATACGGAGGCGCTCGTCGGGTTCGTGGACTCCACGTACATCCGGATCAACGAGACGACCGGGGCGATCACCAACGTCGGGATGCTCACGGGGGGCTACACGTCGAGCGGGGACGTCGTCTCCGTCATCAACGGAGGAACGTTCCTCACAGTCAAGGGCGGCAACCAGAACTGCAACGACTGCCTCCTCCAGGTCGATCCCAAGACGGGGGCCCTCATCCAGAACTACGGCAGCGTGAATCACGCGGACGTGTTCGGGCTCGCGTTTTGGGCGGGCACGGCATACGGGTTCGACAACGGCGGCGAGGTGTTCTCGATCAACTACCAGGGTGGCTCGCTCGTCACGATGAACATCCCGGTGCCGAATCCGCCGCCGAACCTCTCGTTTTGGGGCGCGGGATCGACCACCGCCGCGCCGCCCACGTCGGCGGACGGCGGCGGCCTGCCGATCCAGTGATCACGAGCCGCGCGATACCTCGATTGTCCCGTTGATCGTCCGCAGGCGCAGCTCGCGCCCGCCGTGACCGATGCTGCCGTGGGTGCTGCGCCGGTCCGTGGCGCCGCTGAACGGGAAGCCGACCTTGATCTCGCCGTTGAGCGTGGACGCGACCAGCTCCGCGTTCGCCGCCGCCGGGAGCGTCACCTGCACCGGGCCGTTGACCGTCTCGAGCTCGCAGTCCGAATCGAGGTCGGGCTTGCTGAAGCTCGCGGTCACCGATCCGTTCACGGTGCGGGCACGGACCGATGTCGCCGAACGGATCGCGATGCCGCCGTCGACCGTGTGCAGGTCGATGGGGCCAGAGACGCCGTCGACGTCGATGCCCCCGTGCACGGAGCGGGCGATGAGGCGCACGCCCGCGGGCACCTTCAACTCGAAGTCGACCGAGCTGCCGTCGTGATGATCGCCATGGTCGCATCCGCAACCGTGGTCGTGGGCCTCGACGCGCGCGACGACGCCGTGCTCGTCCTCGGTGAACCGGACGGTCGGAGAACCGCCCGGGTCGCCGTCGTGGACCTTGGCCTCTATCTCGCCGAGGTCGCCGGTCGCGGCCGTCACCTTGATGCTCCCTGCGATGGTCCGGACCTCCATCGACCTGCCGGCAGCAATGTGGCCGCTCCAGCGCATCGGCTGGGCGGTAGAAGGGGTGCTCGAGGCTACCGGAGTCGCCGGTTTGGGCTGGGCGCCGCCCGCGTCGCGGCCCCCGCCGCACCCGATGGCGAGGGGAATCACTGCGGAAATGACACAACGGACCAACGTTCGGCGGCCGGCGTTCATGGGCGGGCTCCTCCTGCTCGAGCTTCGTCCCACTGGACGCCGGCCGGCCCAGGGGCGTTTAAACAATTAAACGCCGGGGCCCCGGCCGGCGTCACAGGAATCAGAAGTGGACACCACCTGGGTAGGCCCCCTGCCGATGACCGATTCGCCCGCGCGCCCCCAGACAGCGCCCGTCGGGATTCCTGCGCGCGTACGCGCCGCGCAGGAGGGGGATGCCGCGGCGTTCGAGGCCATCTACCGCGAGAACGTCGGGCGCGTGCACGCCCTCTGTCTGCGCATGACGGCCAACCCGCGCGAGGCCGAGTCGATGACCCAGGAGGCGTTCGTGCGCGCCTGGGAGCGGCTCCAGCAGTTCCGGGGCGAGAGCGCCTTCTCGACGTGGCTCAATCACGTCGCCGTGAGCGTGGTGCTCACGAGCAGGCGCGCGACGCTGCGGCGCCTCCGACGCGTCGAGAGCACCGACGATCTGATGCGCCTCGACGGGCCCGATCCCGTGCGCCCGTCGCCCGACAGCCGGATCGATCTCGAGCGGGCCATTGCCCTCCTGCCCGACGGCGCGCGTCTCGTCTTCGTGCTCTTCGAGATCGAGGGCTACTCGCACGCCGAGATCGCCCGGGAGCTCGGCATCGCCGAGAACACGAGCAAGGCGCAGCTGCACCGCGCCCGCGGCCTCTTGAAGGAGGTGCTCCATGACGGACCCTGAGCGTGACGCCCTGCGCGAGAGCCTCGACCGCCTCCCGCGCGAGGTCCCCCCGGAGCGCGACCTCTGGCCCCAGGTCGCCTTGCGCATCGAAGCGTCGCGCCGTCGAGCGCGGACGCTTCGCACCATCACGATGGCCTCGACGCTCGCTGCGGCCGCGGTGCTCGCGCTGGTGATGGGCCTGCGCGCTCGACACGCGCCATTGCCGCTCGCCCAGGCTCCGTCGGTTTCGATCCCGGCCCCCACGCCGGTGCTCGCCGCGCCTCCTCCTCCACTGCCGGAGGAGGACACCTACGCGAGCGCAGAGCGCGTGCTCGACACGGAGCTCGACCAGCGACGGGCCTCGCTCCGTCCCGGGCAGGCCGCGGTGCTCGACGACAACCTGCGCATCGTCGACCACGCCATCGAGACCGCGCGGGCGGCCGTCCACGAGCACCCGGACGATCCCGACCTCCGTGCCGAGCTCGATCGCGTCTGGCAGGACAAGCTGGATCTGATCCGCCAGGTGACCGAGCTCTACTCGGAGATGTGAGCAATGCGTCCCTTCCTCTGCTCCATCGCCGTGCTCGTCTTGCTCCTCGCGTGGGCCCCGATGGCCCGCGCGCAGGCGACGCACGACAGCACCATCTCGATCGCGCCCGACGGCGTCGTGAGCATCGGCGTGGTCGACTGCAACGTCCAAGTCGTGGGCTCGGCGCGCAAGGACGTGAAGGTGACGTCTTCCTCGGATGACGTGCGAGTCTCCGGAGATGGCGACCACGTCTCCATCCACGTTCGTCCCGGCGCTGCATCGGCGATCGACGTCGCCGTCCCCGCGGGCGTGCATCTCGAAGTGCGTGGCATCGAGGCCACGGTCACCGTCCACGAGGTCTCCGGTCCGGTGCAAGTGGGCACGGTCAACGGCAACGTGACCGTGGACGGCTCACCGCGCGACGTCGAAGCGTCGAGCATCTCGGGCAACGTGGACGTCTCGATCCGTCGTGGGAACGTCCGCGCTTCGTCGGTGAGCGGCTCCGTGGGCGTCCACCTCGCCGGCGGAGGCACGGCGTGGGCGCACACGGTCAGCGGCTCGATCTCGATCGGCGGCGCCCCGCTGTCGCGAGCCGAGGCTCAGTCGATGTCCGGCAACATCGACCTCGACGCACGCCTCGAAGGCGACGGCTTGTTCGAGCTGCACACGCACTCGGGCGACGTCCGGGTGTCGGTCCAGAAGACGCCGCCCGTGACCATCGACGTGCGCACGCACGCGGGACGCGTCGACAGTCCCGACGCCGGCGCGCCCGCCCCGGGCTCCGCTCACACGGTGCTGACCGTGCGGACCTTCAGCGGTGACGTTCACGTCGAGCGCAAGTGACCGTCATTCGCTCCCGCAGGTGACGCCCGAATCGCCGATCGCGCAGATCGTGCTGCAGTTGCACGCCGCACACACGGCGATGTTGTAGATGAGCTGCACCGCCGGATCGGTGGTCGACATGATCCCGGCGTCTTCGGCGCAGGGGAGGCCGCAGTTGACGATGTCGCGGAAACTCGGCTGCTGGAAGCAGCCGGTCGAGACCGCGCACGCATAGGTCGCGGCGCACTCGGAGTTGGCGAGGCACACGGCAATCTCGGTGCCGCACCCGGGGGTCGCCGCATCGTCGGGCGTGTTCAGACAGCCCACGCAAGTGGGTGGCACGTGGACCTCCGGCGCCGCGGCGTCCCGCACGTCGCCGCTCGCTTCCGGCGGCGCCGAATCGCCGGTGACCGGGACATCGACCCCGACGTCGACCGTGGGCATCGCGTCGGGGACCGGCGCCTCGTAAACGATCGGCGTGAGATCCAGGCACGCGGCGACGCCGGCGACCACGGCGAAGCCCGCGGCGAGGGCCAGGGAGATCGCTGCGAGGCTGCTTCGAGGCTTCACGGCAGCAAGTCGTATTGTAGCCCGGCCATGACCCGGAACGGGTCCACCGGCGCGAGCTGGGGGGCATTGTTGTAGACGACGCTCTGGGAGGGCCCGACGACGTAGGGCGAGGTCCCGGCCAGCGCCCAGTTGGCCGAGATGCGGTAGGTCAGCCCGGTGATCCCGGGCACGGGGCCACCGATGGTTCCACGCAGCTC
>Ga0335069_10006482_pt1 | contig 17001 bp, 14 predicted proteins | sample Lox_Sample_11_FD_206714 | JGI IMG/M metagenome (GOLD analysis project Ga0335069, IMG submission 206714) | Soil microbial communities from Loxahatchee National Wildlife Refuge, Florida, United States - Lox_Sample_1.1 | ecosystem: Environmental > Terrestrial > Soil > Wetlands | place: USA...
TCACCTTGCCACCTTGTCATGGCCCCCCCTCCCCCAACTCCCCATGCACATCACCTACACCAACGAGCGCGTGCACGAACTCATCCGAGCGAATCTGCACCGCGCGCCGATGTACTCCGGCCAAATCCTCTCCCGCGGCCCACGCTACTGCCCCAGCATCGAAGACAAAATCGTCCGCTTCGCCGACAAAGACCGCCACCAGATCTTCCTCGAACCCGAAGGCCTCGACACCAACGAAATCTACTGCAACGGCATCTCCACCTCCCTCCCCGAAGACGTCCAGATCGAAATCATCCACTCCGTTAAAGGCCTCGAAAACGCCAAGGTCCTCCGCTGGGGCTACGCCGTCGAATACGACTTCTCCCCCACCCACCAGATCGACGCCACCCTCGAAACCCGCCTCGTCGAAGGCCTCTACTTCGCCGGCCAGATCAACGGCACCTCCGGCTACGAAGAAGCCGCCGGCCAGGGCCTCATCGCCGGCATCAACGCCGCCCTCAAAGTCCAGGGCAAAGAGAGATTCATCCTGACACGCGACCAGGCCTACATCGGCGTCATGATCGACGACCTCATCACCAAGACCCCGACGGAACCGTACCGCATGTTCACCAGCCGCGCCGAATTCCGCCTCACCCTCCGCAGCGACAACACCGACCAGCGCCTCACCCCGCTGGGCGCCCACATCGGCCTCGCCTCCAAAGAACGCATCGATCGCCTCACCAACAAACTCGCCGCCATCACCGACCTCACCGCCTACCTCAAATCCACCCGCATCCGCCAAGGCGACAACGGCTTCTCCGCCTACGACCTCCTCCGCCGCCCCGACATGACCCCCGAAAAACTCCAAGCCCTCCTCCCTCAAGACTCAAGACTCAAGACTCAGGACTCCATCTGGTCCCAGGTCGAAATCGAAGCCAAATACGCCGGCTACATCCAGCGCGAAAAAGAATCCGCCCAACGCCTCCACGACCTCGAATCCAAATCCATCCCCGCCAACTTCAACTTCGCCGCCATCACCGAACTCCGCAAGGAAGCCAAACAATCCCTCGAAAAATTCCGCCCCCAAACCCTCGGCCAGGCCAGCCGCCTCGAAGGCATCACCCCCAGCGACCTCACCGTATTGATGATCTATCTGACCGGAAAGAAAAGAGCGACCGCCTGACTGCAAACGCAAACCCGCGGGGGGGGGGGCGACATTCACAGGGGAGGGAAAATAATGACCAGCCGGCAGCGCAGTACATCACTGGAAAATCCCATCCCCTCGATAAAGTCCCCCCCTCCAGGCACCGATAATTCCTTCATCTCTGCCCCTCGGCATTCGTTCTCGCCGGCGCTTTCTCAAACTGGAGCACCCGATATGGCGGACGGAACACCCACGCATCGCACCTCGATCCGCCAATGGTCGCTCGCCTGCCTCCTGCTCATCATCTCCTATTTCTGCCTGCGTCTCCCCCACCTCCGCGACTGGCCGATGTTCTGCGATGAAGCCACCTACGCCCGCTGGGCGCAATGCCTTCTCGAAGATCCCGTGCACAACCTCTGGGTGAGCATGGCCGACGCCAAGCCGCCGATCCACACCTGGCTCCTCGCCATCACCCGGCCGATCGCCGCAGACCCCATCACCGCCGGCCGCATCCTCTCCGTCCTCTTCGGCGCCGCCACCATCCCCTTCATCCTCCTCCTCTGCGGTGAACTCGCCCGGCTCGCCCCGTTCTCACAACGCCGCGGCCTGCTGCTCGGCATTCTCAGCTCCGCCCTCATCATCACCTCGCCCCTCCTCGCCATCCATCAGCGCATGGGCATCGCCGAATCCATCCTCATCTTCGAAGCAATCATCCTCGGCTGGCTGTCGCTCACACTCGCTCGCAGCATCGCGGAAAACGCCCCGACAAGGAGCCTCACGAAACAAGGCCTCATCCTCGGCCTCTGCTGGGGCCTCACCCTCCTCACCAAACAAAACTTCAGCTACCTGCTCTGGTCTCTCCCCCCCGCCGCCATGCTCGCTTGGAGCTCCCGTGAAAACCGCTTCCCGCAAATCCGCCGCTTCATCGTACCGTTCGCGCTCGCCACAACCATCGGCCTCGCAATGTTCATCCCCGTGCTTTTCACCAACACCTCGCTCGATCTGAAAACCCGTCTCTTCTACAAGTCCGACTTCTATCCACGCCAGAGCCGCGTGGAATCCGCCTTTGACAACATCGGCATGCTGATGTCCCCCTATGCCGAAGGCCACCCGCAGTGGTGGCCCTACGACCCGGCCCATCCCCTCGACGGCGGCTGGCTCTACGTCTACCTCACACCTCCGGTGTTCGCCCTGGTCATCGCCGCGCTGCTCTGGATGGCCCACCGCCGCGCGTGGCGACCCATGTTCTTCCTCGGCGTCTGGAGCTTCGCCCTGATCGGCTCGCTCGCACTCGTCGGCGGAACCATCTGGTCGCGCTATCTCGTCCTCGGCATTCTCCCGCTCCTCCTCCTCGTCGCGTGGTTAATGATCGACCTGCTGGAGTTCTACGGCCGGAAGCTCTCAGCGAACGCATTCCAATTCTCCGCCGCGATCGCCGCCGCCGTCGTGCTGGCGTGGCCGACCTGCATCGTGACCTGGAGCGCTTTCAACTGGCAGGCGCCGGTGCTGGTCTCCGCGGATGTCGGCCAGTACATCACACGCCAGTGCGCCGGCCCCGCCGCCGAACAGGCCGTCGCCTGGGTCAAAGCTCGCGCCAACGAAGGTCCTATGACCGTCATCACCGGCTGCGGCATCGGCCTGCCGAACGACCTCGTCTGGCTCGGTCTCCGCGACCACCCCAATGTGCACCTTTACTGGGATGGCGAACTGCCCCCGCTGAAACGCACTGGCAAGAATCCGGATGTCTTCCTTCTGGGCACAGAACGCTGGATCGGCAAGGAAAGATCCCCCGTCCTTCTCCCCCCGCAATGCCCCGTCTACATGGTGGTGCCGCGACTCTATGACCCCATCGCACACAGCGCGATGGATATCGTCCAGGTAGCCGACCTTCCGCGCGATGCAAGAATCGTGAAGATATTCCAGAACCCGGCGAAGCACGACGCGAACGAAGTGTTGCAGCTCGTCGTGCTCGAAATGCCGCCCGTGAATCGAACGGCGGTCGCCAAGGGCGGCGATGAACGCGTCGCCGTGATGTCGCACTGAACGTCAGGACCAGATTTCCGGATTGACGGGGGATGCGGGTGAACGACCGCTCAACATGGCGACAAGGTTCCGCGCGGATAGCTCCGCCATCGCCTCGCGCGTGCCGACCGTGGCGGAACCGATGTGCGGCAGCAGCACCACGTTCTCCAGCGCAAAGAGCCCCTCTTCGACCACCGGCTCGCGCTCGTAGACGTCAAGCCCGGCCGCGAAGATGCATTTCTCGCGCAGGGCCTCGACGAGCGCCGCTTCATCCACCACCGGGCCGCGCGCGGTGTTCACCAGGACCGCCGTCGGCTTCATGAGCGCCAGTTCGCGCCGCGAGATGAAATGCCGCGTTTCGGGCACGAGGGGGACATGGATCGATACAAAATCGGATTCCCGCAGCAGATCGTCCAACAAGACGAGCCGTGCCCCCATCGCCTCCATCTCCGCGCTCGCCCGCCGATTGTGGTACAGCAGGCGCATCCCGAATCCGCTCGCCATTCTGGCAAATCGCGAACCGATCCTTCCCGCCCCGATGATGCCCAGCGTCTTCCCAACGATCCCTATGCCAAGAAACTGCAAAGGTCCCCAGCCGTCCCATCGCTTCGCGCGCAGCACCCGCTCCGCCTCGCCGGCGCGGCGAGCCGCCATCATCAGCAGCATCCATGCACTCTCCGCCGTCGCGTCGGTCAGCACGTCCGGCGTATTCGCCACGCCGATCTTTCTAGCTGTGCACGCGGGAACATCGATGTTGTTGTAACCAACGGCAAAATTCGAAACGGCCCGCACGTTCGGGCGAGCATCCAGAAACGCCGCGTCAATTCGATCGGTCAGCATGCTGAGCAGCCCATCAATTCCCACCGTCGCTGCGAGCAGCTCGGCCGCCGGCATCGCGCGGTCGCGCGGCGACACAATCACTTCGTGTCCCACCTGCCGCAGAACGTTGACGCCCACTTCCGGAATCGGCCGTGTAACCAGTATTCTCATCGCCGCTCGCCAATCTCCGCACGGACTTCGCTCAAAAATGACCGAACTTCTGCCGCGGTGTTCACCGCCGTCCGCTTCCAACCACATGTCGTCTTCATGTGAGCAAAGATGCCGAGGGGGTCCTCATGAAAATGCACGAAAGCGCTCGACCCGCGATAAAATACGCCCAGTTTGCGCTCCCGGAGCGGAAACTGGCGGAGCTTCGCCAACAAAGGCCCAATGCCGCGGAGCGCTCTTTCGGACGCGTGCTTCATCGCTCACTCCACAATCGCGCGCCGCAGCCGGCCGCCGAAATGGGTCGCCAGTTCGTAGCCGATCGTGCCCACCGCATCGGCCATGGCATCAAGCGAATTAGGCTTGGCGGCGTCCCAGGAAATGACCGTCACGGTGTCGCCGACGCGGGCCGTGGGAGCGTCGGTGATGTCGAGAACGATCTGATCCATCGAGACACGTCCGACCACCGGCACATCGCGCCCGTGCAACTGGGCGACCGACCGGTTGCTCATCGCACGGGGATAGCCGTCGGCGTAGCCCACCGGCACGACCGCAAGGCGACTGGGCCGCTTCGTGACGAAGGTGTGGCCGTAACCAACCCCGGTGCCGGCCGGACGATGGTGGATGGTGAGAATCGGGGCGGTGATGCGGGCGATCGGCAGCAGTCCTTCGACGGGGTCGCTGGTCGAGGGCTGCAATCCGTAGAGGGCGATTCCGATCCGCACCAGGTCGAGCGAAGGATCTTCCAGATGCCAGGCGCCGCCGGAGTTCTGCAGATGCACCATGAGCCGGGGATAGCGTTTACGAAGGGGATCGGCCACGCTGTGCAGAACTTTCAACTGCTCGCTTACGGTGTCATGCTTCGGCACATCGCCATGGGAGAAATGTGCGAAGACCCCTTCAAGTTCCAGTTGCTTCAGCCCGGCGATCACCTCCACGAGTTCTTCGACCGCCCACGGTTCGACGCCGACGCGCGTGAGACCGGCATCGACCTGCACGTGAACCTTGACCGGCACTTCGAATCCGGCGACTTCGAGCGCCTTTGCCAGACGAATGGCCGATTCCTTATCCGTCACATTCACGCGCACCTGTCCGCGCAGCGCCTCGCGCTCATCGACGCTCAATTCTCCCCCTTCGGCGATCACCAGCGGCGAGAGCACCAGAATCCCGAACCACGGGAGCTGCGCCAATTCCATCGCCTCTTCGAGCGAATAGACGCAGGCCCATTGCACGCCGGCCTCGCGGAGGAGTTCCGCGATGTACGCAACGCCGTGGCCGTAGGCGTCGGCTTTGATGGTGGCGCAGAGCTTCACATTCATGCCGACGCGGCGCTGCATGTGCGCGACGTTGTGCATGAGCCGGGATCGCGAAATTTCGAGGGTTCCGTTTTGTGCAATCATGTAAGTACCTGCGTGGCCCGGCGAAGTCGGTCGGTGACCGCCGTCCACAAGCCGCCGTGCTCCTCCGGCAGCAGAACGAAGATGGCGTTCAATTTCTTTTCGTCCGCTTCCCGCAAGGCGGCGTACAAATTCCGGGCGTATGCGGCGGGATCGTCGGGAAGCAGAAGGGTCTCGTGCGGTGCAGGGAGCGATACATCGTCGGTGAAGGAAATCAGCGCGACGGGACCGTTCGCTTCCGCCCTTTGCTGGACCCGCGGCCATTCTGCGCGGGGGAACCGGTACGCCATCGTGCGCGGGGCGTAATGCCGATCGTGCAGACCGGGGCTGGCCGCGGATTCCGTGGTCTTCACGGTGACGGCGTGCAACTGCACGTCGGGCGCGACTTCGCGCAGCATTTCGAGCGTGATGGAGCCGGGGCGGAGGATCGTGGGTGCCTTGCCGGTGGAGAGATCGAGGACCGTGGATTCGAGGCCGACTTCACAGGGACCGCCGTCGATAATCAGCGGGACGCGGCCGTTCAATTCGGCGAGAACGTGGGCGGCGGTGGTGGGGCTGGTGAAGCCGGAGCGGTTGGCGGAAGGAGCGGCGATGGGGCCGTCGAACGCTTTCAGCAAGGCTTCTGCGACGGGATGGCGCGGGCAGCGGATGGCGACGGTTTGCCGGCCGGCGGAGACGGCGGCGCAGAGGGTATTGGCGCGCGGCAGGATCATCGTGAGCGGGCCGGGCCAGAAGCGGGCGGCGAGTTGATCGGCCAGCGGCGGCCATACTGTGACGCAGTTGCGGGCGGAATTGACGTCGGCGACGTGAACGATGACCGGGTTACCGCTTGGGCGGCCTTTGGCGTCGTAGATTTTCTGGACAGCCTCGACGCTGCGTGCGTCGGCGCCGAGGCCGTACACGGTTTCTGTCGGAAATGCCACCAGTTCCCCGGCCCGCAGGAGTTCGACGGCGGATTCGATTCCCTTTTCCCCATGTTCAAGGCGGGTGTGAATCACTTGATTCCCATTTCGCGGAGAGCGAGAGACTTCTTGGGAAGGGGATGCTCCCACAGCCAGGCCGGCTTGATGAAGAATCCAGGAAGTGCCGCAGAATGCACCGCGCCGGCCTTCTCCGCAATGCGCCGGTATTTGCCCTTGACGAGTTGGTTCGCCGTCACGATGCGCTTCAGCGGATCGATGATCCAATATTCGGGTATACCGGAGATCTGGTAATCGTTGAATTTTTCCTTGTAGTCGCGCTCGATGGAATCGGGTGAAACGATTTCCAGGACCAGATCGGGGACGCCTGCAAAATAAGTCCGCTGGAACCCAGCGGCCTTTTGATTGGAGACGAAGAACAGATCGGTGAGACGATGGCTCGGCAGACCGGGGAGCCGCAATGCGAACTCGACGCTGCAGACCTTTCCGAGTTCGCCGTTGTCGACGAAATCGCTGACCAGCCGAATGAGCCATGTTTGCAGTTGATCGTGTTCGAAGCTGACGGGCGACATGATGGTGACTTCTCCGTTGACCCATTCCGCGCGGGTGCGTTCCTTGACCCAGGCGAGGAATTCTTCCTCGGTCATACGGCGTCCCGGGTGCGGCGGATAGGCTTCGAGCACTTCCTCGCCGAGCGAGTCACCGCCGAATTCTGGATAGGCCTTATGGAGGGCCGCCTGGGCGCGCCTGTTCCACCGCTGTGCTTTGATACGATCAGTCTTCATGTCTCACCGATGACATGATACCAAAAGCAGGCGTTACCACCCGACGATGTTGTAGCCGCCGTCGACGTACACTGTCTCGCCGGTGACGCCGGAGGCGAGGTCGGAGCAGAGCCAGAGGGCGGTTTTGCCGACGTGCTCCGCGGCGTGGTCGGCATCCCAGGGCAGCGGGGCTTTTTCGGTGTAGTGGGTCATCATCTTGTCGATGTCGCCGATGCCGCGGGCCGCCATGGTCTTGATCGCGCCGGCGGAGATCGCGTTCACGCGGATGTTCTTCTCGTGCCGGCCCATTTCCGCGGCGAGGTAGCGGACGGTGCATTCGAGGGCGGCCTTGGCGACGGCCATCACGTTGTACATCGGAATGAACTTCTCGGCGCCGAGGTAGCTCATCGTGATGATCGAGCCGTCCTTGTTCATAAGCGGCTGGGCGGCGCGGGACATGGCGAGGAGGGAGTAGGCGGAGATGTCGAGGGCCGTCTTCCATTGGTCGCGGGTGGTCTGAAGGAAGGGATTGTGAAGGGCGTCGGCGGGCGCGAAGGCGAGGGAGTGAACGAGAATGTCGAACGTGCCCCAGTTGTCGGCGGCCTTCTGGAAGGCGGAGGCGATGTCTTCATCCTTGCTGACATCGCAGGGAGCGAGGAACTTCGGGTTGAAGGGTTCGACGGCCTTGACGACGCGGCGTTCGATTTTTTCGGCGGGGAGATGGGAGAAGGCGAGTTCGCAACCGTTGGCGTGGAGTTGCTGGGCGATGTGATAGCCGATGGAGTATTCGTTGAGGACACCGAAGACGAAGGCTTTTTTGCCGGCTAGCAGGGACATTTGTTGGCTCGCTTTCTGGATTGGGGTGGTCGGGTCGCCCCGTTGGGGCTTAACAGATGACATTGTCTATTCAACCAGGGGTTCCCTTCGGTCACCCCGGGGCTATTGACGCGGCCCCGTTGGGGCCAGGGGGCTATTTCGGATAGTCGCCGCGGAGAAGGCGGATGGTGCTGGCGCGCTCGGGGTTGCGGAAGACGGCAGCGCCGGCGACAAGGACATCAGCGCCGGCTTCGAGGGCCTGATGGGCGGTGCGGATGCCGATGCCGCCGTCGATTTCGAGGCGCTGATGCGGGCCGAGCTCGTGGCGGAGGAAGCGGACTTTGCTGAGAACTTCGGGCATGAAGGATTGGCCGGTGAAGCCGGGGTGGACAGACATGATGTTGATCATATCGACGAGTTGCATGATGTCTGCGAGTGATTCGACGGGAGTGTCCGGGTTGATGCCGACGCCGGCGGTGCAGCCGAGATCGTGAATGCGCTTGATGAGATCGACTGCCTGCTGGCCGGGCTTCACTTCGATGTGGAAAGTGAGGTTGAGAGCGCCGGCCTTGCAAAAGGCCTCGATGAAATTCTCCGGGTTGGTCACCATCAGGTGGACGTCCTGCATCAGACCGCAGGAGCGGGCCACGGCCTCCACGATGTCCGGCCCCATCGTCAGGTTCGGCACGAAATGCCCGTCCATGATGTCCACGTGCATCAGATCGGCGCCGCACTTTTCAACATCCGCGGCCTCCGCACCGATCTTGGTGAAGTCCGATGCGAGAAGCGACGGCGCGATGAGGGGCAGGTGCGGAGGGTGTTTGAAGACGTTTTCGGGCATTCGAGTTCCTGTGAATCAGACGTTATCGAGGATGTCGAGACACTCGAAGCCTTTGCCTTCGAGGAATTCGAGAGAAGCGCCGCCGCCGGTGGAGACGTGGCTCACCTTGTCGGCGAGGCCGAAGTCTTCGATGGCGGCCGCCGAGTCGCCGCCGCCGATGATGGTGGTGGCGCCGTGCGAGGTTGCCGCGGCGAGGGCTTCGGCGACGACCTTGGTGCCGTTGACGAAGGGCTTTTTCTCAAACACGCCCATCGGGCCGTTCCACACCACCGTCTTGGCGGCTTTGATTTTGTCGGCGTAGAGCTGAGCGGTCTTGGGGCCGATGTCGAAGCCTTCCATGTCATCCGGGATGTCGCCTTCGACGATGCGGGTTTCAGCATCGTCGGTCATCTTGTTGGAAATAACGGTGTCGATGGGAAGGAGGATTTTGCCCTTGGCTTTTTCGAGGAGGCTCTTGGCCAGCTCGACCTTGTCCTTTTCGGAGAGGGATTTGCCGACCTTCTTGCCCTGGGCGAGGAAGAAGGTGTAGGCCATGGCGCCGCCGATGAGGATGGTGTCGGCCTTGGCGAGGAGGTTCTCGATGACGGCGATCTTGTCGGAGACTTTGGCGCCGCCGAGGATGGCGATGAAGGGGCGTTGCGGATTGTTGAGGGCGTCACCCAGGAACTTGATTTCCTTTTCGATGAGGAAGCCGCAGGCGCGTTTGCCGGAGCCGATGACTTCCGCGGCGCCGAAGGTCGAGCCGTGCTTGCGGTGCGCCGTGCCGAAGGCGTCGTTGACGTAGAGATCGCCGAGCTTGGCGAGTTGTTTGGCGAAGGCGGGGTCGTTCTTTTCCTCTTCCTTGTGAAAGCGGGTGTTTTCGAGGAGCAGGACGTCGCCGTCCTTCATCACGGCGACGGCTTCCTCGGCCTTGGGGCCGATGGAATCTTCAGCGAGTTTCACGGGTTTGTTGAGGAGCTTGGAGAGGGCGTCGGCGGCGGGCTTGAGCGAGAACTTCTTTTCGGGACCGGCCTTGGGGCGGCCGAGGTGGGACATCAGGATGGCTTTGCCGCCGCGATCGATGATGGACTTGATGGTGGGGAGGGCGGAACGGATGCGGCGGTCATCGGTGACGTGGAGATTTTCATCGAGGGGGACGTTGAAATCGACGCGAACGAGGACGCGCTTGCCTTTGACATCCAACTGGGCGACGGTTTTCTTGGCCATGGTGGAACCCTTTATATAGTACGCCCGGGAAATTCCGGGGTTTTTTTCGGAACCGCTATGCTAGGGAAAGGGGGAAAAGTGGTCAACTGAAAGGGGGATCGTGGGAAGATTCGGGTGGGCCTGAATTTCCGGGGGTCGAAAGATAAGGAGTTGCGCGCGAAATGCGGTGATTTTTGCGGGGAAGATATTCTGGGAGGGTAGGAAACGCGGTTTTGGGCCTGAGAATGAGGTTTTTGGGGGAGGTTGGGGCGGTGTTTGGGGGGGGTGAAACGCTTCGATCCGCTTCGATCCTCCGGGAAATGACGGCGTTCCTCCGCGTGGAGAGGGGTACTTTGAGGGGGTGAGTTTTTGCGGGTTCGGCGCGGGAGGCGCGCGACGGATGGTGGTGTGAGAAGCAGTGGAGGCAATGGCGCAGATGATGGCATGGAATTTCCCTCCCCCCCCGGGTTGTCTACCGAATTTTATACTAACTTTATTCAGATGCAAGGGGAAAGTTTGGGTTTTTGGTTGGGGACGGGAACGAGGCAGGGATAGACATCGCGCGGCGTGGGGGCAACCAAAAGGCGTCGAACCGGCGAGCGGGCGAATCGGGGAGCGTATGAATTGACACCGAGAGCACGGAGGGCACAGAGTTGCACAGGGGACGACGACGTAAATTATCCACGAATGGGCACAAATGGACACAAATGGGGGCCATTTCGGGGGATCTTGGGGGAGTTTGAGCAGGAGGGGGCGCGAGGGCGGACGCAACGAGTGGCGGATGATGAGTTTGGGGCGGTGTTTGGATAGGGGTGGACGTGGAGGTCGCTGGCTTGCTTGGTCAGGGCGTCGAAGAGGAGGGCGTCGACGAGCTTGGCGACGGGGGCTTTGTCGCCGCTGGCGAGGAGGTCGCGGTCCGTGAGGGAGTGCAGGGCTTCCTGCACGGTGAGACGGTCGGGTTCGGGAGTGTTGGATGGCGAAGTTTGGCGGAGGGCATCGGAGTGGGCCATCTGCTCCTGATAAGTGCGGGTGATGGCGTCGCGGAGTTCGGCTTCAGGGGTGGGAATCAGTTCCAGAGGGGCGTCGAGGAAAAGAGAGAGGTTGTCCAGGGCAGCATCGGTGTGAACGCCGGCCGTAAGGCAGCGGACCGGGATGCCTGAACCCCCGTCGGAGTTCAACGGCAGCAGCAAGTGCTCGCGGGAGAACTCGAAAGGGAGCGTACGAAATGATGGCTCAATCATTGACTTACGACCCCTTCTTTTCACGGTGACCGCTTATCCTCGTCTTTTTGGCATCGATCGGCGCACCGCACTCCGGACACCTGCGCTCACTTACTCGAAGGTCATAACCGCATTGAGGACAGAATTCTCCAAATTTTGTTTTGCCGCTCGGCTTCCACACTAACCATGTCGCCAAGGCCCAAAATAACCCGATGAGCCAGAAAGGTATTATTAGCCCAATCGCACGCCAACGAGGAGTATCCTTATTGTAAAGCGCAAACGATCCCAACCTGCAGTTAAATGCACTCGCACCGGCAACTCTTTCAATGTCCGGAATCAGGGGACCGTTCGCGTCATCTGCTTCACATGATATCTCCCAATTTGGATTTCTCAAACGTTCCCTTGGATCATGCCAAATTCCGATGGAGAGGCCAAGTTGGCCATATGAGTCACCAACGTAAGCTGAATACGGCATTTTCCAAATTGATAACATATCCTTTTTCCAGTAGCTGCGCACCCACAGTAATGTAAACATCAATACCGAAAGGATAAGTAACCAGTGAAGGAGTTTTCGGATCATAATACCTTCGGCATTCCATCGGAAATGCAAGTTACTCAAACGAATATCCGCCACCAGGGTCCCAAGTTTTCCAATCCTTTATGGACTGATCCCAAATATCCGATGTTGGTTTAGGAGTGGGGTCATCAACCGTCACTTCGCCTGTTTTTTCATTAAATGCGAACTTCTTGCATTGAAGAATAGTCTTTTTCCCATTCTTTTCGCATATCGCACATACTTCGAAACGGTCTACGTCGGACCCGGGAAAACCGATTGGGGCATCCAAATAGCCACCGTTGCCGTGGCCCGGCCATGCCAGACCGCCACCTTGCACATAACCGGGAGGATCCTCGCCCGGATTTGGAGGCACGCGAGGATCTACACCATAGTTCTTGTGGCTGTCGAAATTGGAACTTTTCGAACCGGCACCTGCTGAATGAACCGCCTGAACTAAATTCACGCTTCCTCCGGAACATTGACAGTTACTATCGCGCTTAAACTCCACGCCAAAACCGTTCCGACCTGCCACTTGCCTTGGAATTATAACAATACCACAGCCGGAAGGATCGATTGATCGCGTCGGCATACCGCCCTCGTATGCGTAGACATTAAGTTTCTCAATCAGTCTTATATCGCTTGTGTCCCCAAGTGGATCTCGCTGCATGAACCTCCCCAGCGTGGGATTCAGCATCGCCGACGCGGACCTTCCCGTGAAAGAAATGAACAAAAGGGGCAGGATCACACAACAGAGGAATCGTCGAAGTGCACTCATCATTAGGCTCCTTTGGATCAGAACGGTTTACACCGTCGGGCTGTTAATTTTGATCGAGCGTTCCCATGGGTCTAAATGAGGATTGTCGTCTCAGAATATCCTCCGTAAGACGCTCACTGGCCATGCGGTGGGCTTGCAATGCCACGTCTGAGGCGGCGTTTGCAGCCTCCGCCTGGAATACCAAGGCCTGCGGCACGACTTCCGGCGCCAGTCTTTGGGCTTGCCGATACGCGGCGATCGCCTCGCTTCCCCGACCAGTGTCGGTAAAGCAGTGCCCGCGCATCGCGATGAACACCGCGAGTTCTTCGGCGGGCTCAAGCGAACGGAGAAAACCGTTTGCCCGAACCTGCTGATCCGTGAGAGGCCGCGGCCAGGATTTGTAGTATTCGTCCGGGAACGCCGAGAAACCGTTCCCCGAACCTTCGACGTTGATTCGCTCGCCGGAGGGATCATCCCAACGGCAGAATAGATGATCAGCAGTGCGTACCAGTTTCATCGGGTACCCCAGCCTCCGGCCGATCGCCACATAAAGCACCGGCATGGAGCTGCACGATCCGGCACGTTCGGGTCCGGCGACGCCATTGAGAAGAAAATCGCGTGAATCGACAAAGGACCATTCCGTCGAAAGGCCGGTCTGCCGGTCGACCAATTTCGGATTGTAGTGCACACCGCAGTCCTCTTGAAGCGTTTGAAGCAGCAATTCGCAGCGAAAATAAGCTTCAGAGTGATGGTAGTGATCAGCATACCGGGCGTCTTGAAGGCGGTAAATGTGCCTTGCCGTATTTCCTCGCACTTGCTCAGCCCAGTTGTTCAGCATTGCCAGTGTCGCGTCAATATCCACGTGCTCGGCACCTGGTAATCCCTGGGCACACAGGAGGTTCATCCGGGCGATATCCACTTGGCCAAGATCATGCGGATTTATCGAAACCAACGCCTGAAACGAGGCGGGTTCCGTGAGCACTGCGACTGGGATCGAAGGATGGCCTCTGCTTTGCGACATAAAGGCGAGGTACGTAGCGAAAATCAGGGCACAGACGCCAATGGTCAACAAGGCCGTCAGCCACACTCTATTCCTGTCGCAAATCACGGTTCACCTCCAACTCCAGAATCCTTGCCTAAGCCGTAGCGCGTGGGAGTGGCACGAAATACGGCTCAGCCGGTTTAGAAAGGATTTGCCATGATGCGTGGAATTCGACACTGGCTTGTCTTTGATCCTGCCAAGGCGGCCATCGGCGTGAACGCCAGCCTTAACGCAGCGGTAGCATCCGCTCGCCGTTGGATTGGGGTTCAACGGCAGCAAAATGTGCTCGCGGCAGTACTCGAAGCGAATCGGTTGAACGGAACGTTGTCTCATTACTCCTCTCCGGTCATTAGGGATATAAACACAACGCACCGACTTCCGACTTCGACGACTCCACGGCCCAACACGACTATTGATCAGCCCGCACGAGAGGCAGTTCGCCCGAGGGGAAACGATGTTTTTATTCTTCTTCCCTTTGTTTCTTTCGTTTCGTCTAAGGCTTTTTACGAATCTTATCGACAATTGTTGAAATCGCGGCATCTCGGTCGGCATAACTGGATGTCATCACTTTTAACGGTGTCCCATCAGCGCCGTAAAGGCTCGTATAATGAATATAAAATAAATCCTTCACCCTCAAATTACGGAATTGGTCTTGCTGATGTCCCTCCGAGATCGATTTGCTGAGGTCTTGCGTTCTTGGCACCACCAAGGAGCCGATTTGCCTTTGATCCGAAAAACCCATTAGCCAACCTTGAGTGCCGTAATTTTTAACATATTCGTCTATCTGTGGCGCGTACATGGCGATGTGGCCCGAAACGGACTCCATCGAAACGGATCCCAACTCGATCGGGGGGACACGGTCACGGGGCGCATCCCCGCAACTGGAACACAACCACACCAATACGAATATTGTAATCCATCGCATGCGATTTCGTCCCCCTTTTAGATGATGTGATACTCACAAATATACAGTTCATTCGCCACTGGTTTACTTTGATTATCTCGCGTCATCATATTTGATGTTTCCGTCAGAGCTGTGGGCAAAGAATTTAGCCTCAAATTTGATCCAGTCAAAATCTGCTCCTATTTCGATAGATCCTTTCACGCCTGGAGCTTCCTCAACATAGTTATTCGCCGTGAACCGATAACTGGTCCTGATTTTTTCGGAGCCCTCTGAATCCGATACAAAGATGCCAGGATTATCTTCAATGACAAGACCGGCATTCCGGTAATCGTTAGGAGTCTTGGTAGTTACAGTGTCGCCTTTAACCGTGGATTCGAAACCGTCTTTGTCGACTGGAGGATCAAAATCGTCAGGCACCTTGGCCTTTGCATCCGCCTTATTCAGGTACACTTCTGTTGTTGTGACCGATTGATGCAAATTGCAACCGCCCAGGTCATGGTTTGTCTTGGATTTAAGTTCCACTTTGTATGCATAGCTAATCTGTTGATATTTTCCAGTTTTATTCTGCTCACCCATTTGAAACACTACCCCCGGATTTTTGGAATACACAAGAAAACAATCCTCCGGATGATTTTTGCAATGACAGTTACATTGGGTTGTCGCTGGCTGGGTAGACTGTCGTCCATCTGGATCGCGAAATCGCACTGGATCATTTCGTACAGCATTGTATAAGTTCAACCCATCCACGAACCCCACCGGATCACTTTGCACGAACCTCCCCAGCGTGGGGTTCAGCATCGCCGAGGCTCGGGTAGATGCGAGCGCAATGAATAGAATTGGCAGGCTTAAAGACAACCAGTGTCGAATTCCCCGCATGATGGCAAATCCTTTCTAAGTCGGTTAAGCCGTGTTTCGCGCCTGCTCCTCGCTCAACCCAGCACCTTATATTAACACGCCCACCAGAAACCAGAAGGCTCCGAACGCCAAACCCCACCATGCTAGTTTTCGCGAGACCGTTTGGCTGTTTTTTTGACACAGAGTATAAATTCCCGTTGTTAAAACAACTAACAATGGTGTGGCCAACACGTAGGGTATTAACGATCGCAATACAACGGACGCTTTAGACGCATCTACGAAATGACAAAGCAGCCCCCACAGAATGGCAGTTAATGGAACGCCTACGATGCCCATTATTAGGCAAATCATGGAAGCGATGCGTCGGCGGGCAGGTGCGACTTTGCCGTACTCAATTACCGAGGAATCTTCCATAGGCCCTTCCACAAATTCCACATGACATTAGCCATCGGCACCATAACGCCCGTTGGGGCCGCTCAACTCAATTAGCAGTTTTTGTGGGGCCACCACTGAACCCAGTCCAGCCCCATTGCCCAGGCTCCGTATTCGCAATTATCGTGACGTCTTTTCCCTGTGTCTTATAGTATGCAATCAAGCTCTGCATAAGCGTATCCCCACCGGCTCCTTTTCCCACGCTGCACCCGTACAAATATATCGTCGCCTTATCGCAGAGAAGATTCCCAATCGCATCTAGAACGCCTTCCATCTCTTGTCGAACGGGATCGTTTTTGGGGCGACTGAAGTTAGTTGTGGAAATCTCGGTAAAGCCAAGGTCCAGATCACCAGGAGATGCATGACTCGACAAGACTATTGTTTCGATGCATTTAGTTCGATCACACCGGCTAGCAATATGATGCCTCATGCTGGCCAAGAGCTGGTCTTTCGACGATATAAAATCAGTGATATGAGAATATGATTTAATGTACGCACCTTTGGAAGCAAGCCAATAGCTCCAGCCTTCCCACCCTGTAAAGGACGAGGCTCCACTAAGATCTGCGAATTCATAGGACAGACTGACAGGGTCGGCAGGTTCACCGTTTACCGTGGCTAAGCCGGTTGGATCCAACTTATTGATGACGTTTTCCAATTCCATAGAATACAAATTCATCCCATCAACGAACAATGCGCCTGAAGGCTCCTTGCTCATGAACTTACCCAATGCTGGGTTGATCGCTCGCGCCCGGTTGTAAACCAGCCCATCCTCCTCGTCGTGCATTAAACCCTGATGCCCAAAGTCGTTGATCCCATAAGGCATCGCCCCATACCGATACGCCACCACGCGCGTACTCAGGCCCGCAGGAGCAAAGCATCCGCTATCGTTGGCGCCTGCCGAGACGAACACCTGCCGCTGGCCGTAGGCGGAGTATTCGTAGCGTTCCTGGAGAACGCCGGTGGAATCGACGACGCCCAGGACGTTGTAGTTGGCATCCTGGCAGAGCCAGTACGCCTGATCGCAGGTCTGGTGGCTGGAGTTGGTCGGATCGGAGTTGATGGCCGTCTGCACGGCTTCATCGACGTAGCCGAGGCCCCAGACGTACTGCTTGAGCAGGTTGTCGGAGCCGTCATGCTCTTCGATCACGCGCTGGCCGTCGAGGTAGTAGTGGTACGTGCAGTCCAT
>Ga0335069_10006483_pt1 | contig 17000 bp, 17 predicted proteins | sample Lox_Sample_11_FD_206714 | JGI IMG/M metagenome (GOLD analysis project Ga0335069, IMG submission 206714) | Soil microbial communities from Loxahatchee National Wildlife Refuge, Florida, United States - Lox_Sample_1.1 | ecosystem: Environmental > Terrestrial > Soil > Wetlands | place: USA...
CGAGGGCCAAGGATCAGCTGCGCGCGATCGTCGCGCGCGGCGGACGCGTCGTGGTCGTCGACCCACGCCGCACGGAGACCGCGCGCCACTTCGAGCATCTGCCGGTGCGCCCGGACGGCGACGCGTGGCTGCTGCTCTCGATCCTTCAGGTCCTCGTGGCCGAGGGGCTGGCGGACGAGCAGGCGCTCGCCGAGCAGGCCGAGGGCTGGGAGTGGTGGCGCGAGGCGGTGGCCGCCTTCCCGCCGGAGGCGACCGCGGCGCACACCGCCGTCGAGCCGGACGCCGTGCGCGCGCTGGCACGGGACCTCGCGGGGGCCGACAGCGCCGCAGTCTACGGGCGCACCGGCTCGTGCCTGGGCCGGTTCGGGACGCTCGTCGCGTTCCTGCTCGATCTCGTGATGCTTGCCACCGGCAACCTCGATCGGCCCGGCGGCGGCGTCTTCGGCCTGCCCGCCGTCGCCCTCGACGAGGTCGCGGCGCGGGCGGGGCTCGACACGTACGGCGCGGTGCGCTCGCGGATCGGCGGCTTCCCCGACGTGCTCGGCGCGCTGCCGGCCGCGCTGATGGCGCAGGAGATGACGACACCGGGCCCCACGCGGATCCGCGCGTTCTTCACGAGCGCTGGGAATCCGGTGCTGAGCTGCCCGAACGGCGACGAGCTGGAGTCGGCGCTGGACGGGCTGGACCTGTTCGTCTCGCTGGACCTCTACGTCAACGAGACGAACCGCCACGCCGACTACGTCCTCCCCGCGACGACCTGGCTCGAGCGCGACGACCTGCCGATCGCGTTCCTCGGCTTCTACACGACGCCGTTCGTCCAGTACTCGGAGGCGGTCGTCGCGCCGCGCGGCGAGGCGCGCGAGGAGTGGGAGATCATCGACGCGATCTCGCGCGAGATCGGCGTGCAGCCCTACGCGCTGCCGGTGCTCCGGGTGCTCGCCCGGCTCGGGTACCGCATGCCGCCGCGCCGGCTGCTGGACCTGCTTCTGCGCACGGGCCGCGAAGGCGACCTGTTCGGCCTGCGCCGCGGCGGGCTCAGCCTGCGGCGGCTGCGCGCGCGACCGCACGGGGTCGTCGTCGGCGAGTCGATCCCGACGGGCGTCCTGCCGGACCGCATTCGCAGCCGCTCGCGCCGCGTCCAGCTGGGGGCACCCGCGCTCCGCGCGGAGCTGGACCGTCTCGCCGCTGCGGGGGACGGCGACCCCGACTTCCCGCTGCGGCTCATCGGACTGCGCGAGCTGCGCTCACACAACTCCTGGATGCACAACGCGCCGCTGCTCATGCGCGGCGAGCGCGAGCAGCCGCTGCGCGTGCATCCGCAGGACGCCGTCCGGCTCGGCCTCGAAGACGGCGCGTCCGCCCGCCTGGCGTCGAAGTCGGGCACGATCGAGGTGCCGGTGCGTGTCAGCGACGAGGTCCTGCCCGGCGTTGTGGCGCTGCCGCACGGCTGGGGCCACGCGGGCGGGTGGCAGCTCGCCAACAGCGCCGGCGGGGTGAACGTCAACCTGCTCACGAGCTCCGCCGCCGGCGACCTGGAGCCGCTGGCGGGTATGGCATTCCTCAACGGCGTGCCGGTGCGCTTGGAGCCGCTCGTCGCGCGCGGGGCGGCGGCTCAGGGCGCGGCGGTCGCGGCGCCCGCCTGAGCAGCGGACTGCGCGCCGGTGCCGGCAGCCGGCGCCTGCGCCGTGCCGGCCGGCGTCGCCTGTGCGGACGCCGGGGCCGTCGTGCCGGCGCTCGTTGGAGCGGCGGCCGTCGTGGTGCTCGCGCCAGTGCCCTGGCCCGCGGCCGTCGTCGTGCCCGCAGCGGTCGTGGTGTCGGTGACGGCGTCCGGCGCGGGCACCGGCTCGTCGGGCGCCGCCGCGCCACCGGTCGGCGGGCCGTCCGGGACCGTTGTCGCGGGGGGCGCCGGGTCGGGCGCGACCGCCGACGGTGCCGTCACAGGATCGGCTGGAGCTGTCGGCACGGGGGGTGCGGGCGCATCGGGCCCTGCGTCGGGGAGGACGTCGGACGCCAGACGCGGCGCGAGCAACGGCATCGTCCCCGTCGGGCCGGGTGCCGCGGGCGCGTCGGCGTCGCGCGCCCGGGCTGCGTGCCGGGCCGGGGCCGGGGCCGGGTTGACCGCGCGCTCGAGCTGCGCGGCGCCGCCCGCCGTCACGGCGACGCAGCAGACGACGACCGCGACCTTCGTCGAGACGGCCGCCGCGACGCCGCCCCCCGCGGCGATTCCGCCCCCGCCCGCAGCTCCGCCGCCGAGCGCGCTGCCGCCGGCGGCGGCGCTCGAGCCGCCGAGACCGAGGAGCTTCGCCAGGCCGCCGAGCGGCCCGGGCGCCGGGGCGAGCGCACCCAGGTCGCGCGTGGTCGCTCGCAGCGCGGCGCGGTAGTCGTTGCACGGGCGACAGTCGTGCAGGTGCCGGCGCGCGCGGGCGCTGGTCCGCACGCCGCGCTCGCAGCTGCTGGCAAGATCCCGGCGGATCTCCGCGCAATCGCAGTCGCGCGCCTCGCGCGCTTCGGCCAGGCCCACGCGGGCGCGCACGAGCAGCGACTTGACGGATGGCAGCGTGACGTCGAGCGCCGCGGCGATGTCGTCGTACGAGAGCCCTTCGAGCTCGCGCAGGAGGAGCGCCGAGCGCTGCTGGCGCGGCAGGCGGCCGAGATCGACGACGAGGCGCTCGAGCTCCTCGCGCCGCCCGCTCTGCTCGAGCGGGTCGTGCAGCTCGGCGCCGGGGATCTCGGGCAGCTCGGCCGGGATCGGGGCGGGGCGGCGCAGCTCGTCGATGCAGCGGTTGTGGGCGATGCGGTAGAGCCAGGCGCGCAGCGCGATGGGGCGCTCGTCCAAGCGCAGCGAGCGGTAGGCGCTCATGAAGACGTCCTGCAGCGCATCCTCGGCGTCCGAGCGCGGACCGCTCACGAGCATGCGGCGCACGTAGGCGAACAGGCGCTGGCGGTAGCGGTCGTGGATGACGCGGAAGGCCTCCTCGTTGCCGCCCCGGAACAGCGCCACGAGTTGCTCGTCCGATCGCAGCCGCAGGATGATCCCCCGCTGGGCGGGGCGGGGAATGCGCACCGGCGCGTGGAGAGCGGAGGCTTCCATATGGAGCTTGGTCGAGCCTACCGGCCCGGACGGCACCTCGCGGCCGCGATTGCGGCAGCGACCACCGGCTTGAACGCGGAGTCGCCCCGGAAGTTGCGCGGGTTCTTGCTACGCCTCGATGTTCGACATCACGTGCTTGATGCGCGTGTAGTCGTCGAACCCGTACAGCGAGAGATCCTTGCCGTAGCCGGACTCCTTGAAGCCGCCGTGCGGCATCTCGGCGACGATCGGGATGTGCGTGTTGATCCACACGCACCCGAAGTCCAGCCCCTTGGCCATGCGCATCGCGCGGCCGTGGTCCTTCGTCCAGACGCTCGAGGCCAGGCCGTACTTCACGCCGTTGGCCCACGCGAGCGCCTCGGCCTCGTCGCTGAAGCGCTGGACCGTGATGACCGGGCCGAAGATCTCGTTCTGGATCATCTCGTCGTCCTGCTCGAGGTCGGCGACCACCGTCGGCTCGAACCAGTACCCACCGCCGTTGGCCGGCGCGTGGCCGCCCGCGGCCACCTTCGCATGCCCCGGCGCGCGCTCGATGAAGCCCTGCACGCGCTCGAGCTGGGTCGCGCTGATGACCGGCCCCATGTACGTGTTCTCGTCGAGCGGGTCGCCGTAGGCCGTGCTCCTCGCCTGCTCGGCGAGCGCGTCCACGACGTCGCCGTAGACGCCGGGGGCGGCGAGCACGCGCGTGGCGGCGGTGCAGTCCTGGCCGGCGTTGAAGTAGCCCGCGCCGGCGATTCCCTCGGCCGCGGCCTCCAGGTCGGCATCGTCGAAGACGACGACGGGCGCCTTGCCGCCGAGCTCGAGGTGCACGCGCTTGAGCGTGTCCGAGGCGGCCGCCGCGACCGCCTTGCCGGCGCGCACGCTGCCCGTGAGCGAGACCATCTGCACGCCGTCGTGGCGCACGAGCTGCTCGCCGACGTCACCGCGGCCGAGGACGACGTTGAAGGCGCCCTCGGGCAGGTGCTTCTGCATCATCTCAGCGAGCCACAGCGTCGAGTTCGGCGTATTCTCGGACGGCTTGAGAACGACGCTGTTGCCCGCCGCCAGCGCCGGCGCGAACTTCCACACGGCCATCATGAACGGGTAGTTCCACGGCGTGATCTGGCCGCAGATACCGACCGGCTCGCGGCGGATCGACGAGGTGTGGCCCGCCATGTACTCCGCCGACGCGCGGCCTTCGAGCATGCGCGCGGCGCCCGCGAAGAAGCGGACCTGATCGACCGCGGGCGGGATCTCCTCGCTGATGGTCAGCGCGAGCGGCTTGCCGGTGTTCTCGGACTCGATCCGCGCGAGCTCCTCGCCGCGCGCCTCAAGCTCGTCCGCGATCCGCAGCAGGGCGAGGCTGCGCTCGGAGGGCGTCGCCTCGCGCCACTCGGCGAAGCCCTTCGCGGCCGCCTCCACGGCGGCATCGACGTCGGCGGCGCTCGAGAGGCCCATCTCGGCGATGACCTCGCCCGTGGCGGCGTTGCGCACCTCGTGCACGCCGTCGCCACTGGTCGGCGCGCTCTTGCCGGCGATGAAGTTCTGGAGCTGCTTGGTGGTCGTCGACACCCTGTCTCTCTCCCGACTCGGATCCGCTCCGGAACGTACCAACCCGCGGTGCTCCCGTCCGCACAACGCGCGCGTCGCCGGGTCGCCGCGGCGACCAAGCGCCCGCGCCATCCCTACGCTTCGGCGCTGCGCCGCCGCGGCGGCGGTCCGACTCGACCATCAGAAGGGGATCAGCGCCCGTGACCAACGTCGTCATCTCATCCGCCGCGCGCACCGCGATCGGCTCCTACGGGAAGTCGCTCAAGGACGTCCCGGCGACCGAGCTCGGTGCGACCGCCGCGACGGCGGCGATCGAGCGCGCGGGCATCGGGCCGGAGGCGGTCGACCACGTCGTCTTCGGGAACGTCATCCACACGCGGCCCGAGGACATGTACATGGCGCGGGTCGTCGGCATGACGGCGGGAATCCCGAAGGAGACGCCCGCATACACCGTCAACCGCCTCTGCGGCACGGGCGTGCAGGCGATCGTCTCCGCGGCGCAGGCGATCCAGACCGGGGAGGCGGGCGTTGCGCTGGCGGGCGGCGCCGAGTCCATGAGCCGCGGGCCCTATTGGATCCCCGCCGCGCGCTGGGGTGCGCGCATGGGGGAGACCGGCATGGTCGACCCGGTCACGGGCGCCCTCACCGATCCGTTCCACAGCGTGCTCATGGGCGTCACGGCGGAGAATCTCGCCGAGCAGAAGGGCATCACGCGCGAGCAGCAGGACGCGTTCGCGGTCGAGTCCCACCGCCGCGCGCTCGCCGCGCGTGAGGCGGGCCGCTTCGACGGCGAGATCGTCCCGGTCGAGGTGCGCGTGAAGCGTGAGACGGTCGAGTTCCGCCGCGACGAGCACATCCGCGAGCAGGCCGACATGGCGTCGATGGCAGCGCTCCCGGCGGTGTTCAAGCGCGAGGGCGGGACCGTGACCGCCGGCAACGCCTCGGGCATGAACGACGCGGGCGCCGCCCTCGTGCTCATGGACGCAGACCGCGCGCGCGAGCTGGGCGCGCCGGTGCGCGCGCGGATCCTCGCCTACGCCTCCTGCGGCGTGGACCCATCGATCATGGGCATCGGCCCGGTGCCGGCGGTGCGCAAGGTGATGCAGCGCGCCGGCCGCAGCCTCGACGAGGTCGGCGTGATCGAGCTCAACGAGGCCTTCGCCGCGCAGGCCCTCGCGGTCATCCAGGACCTGGAGCTCGACACCGCGAAGGTCAACCCGAACGGGGGCGCGATCGCGCTCGGGCACCCGATCGGGGCCACGGGCGCGCTGATCACCGCCAAGGCGCTCGCCGAGATGGAGGACCACGGCCACGAGCTCGGCCTGGTCACGCTCTGCATCGGGGGCGGCCAGGGCATCGCGCTGCTGCTCGCGCGGGCGTAGGGCCCGCGGCGTGTCGTGCGGTCGGGGCCGACTCAGCCGGCGCGCGTGAGCGTCACGGCCATGCGGCCCTGGCCGTCGAGGAGCGTGAGCCTGTCCCCCTGCTGCTCGAACGAGCGCACCGACTCCAGCGCGGCGAGGTAGCCGCGCTCCTGCTCGTTCGCGCCCGCGGGGCTCGCACACGCCATCATCGTGGCCGCGAGCGGCCCGATCCGCAGGCTGCGCTCACCGCCGACCGCGTAGGGCCCGCTGAACGTGTTGCAGCCGCCGGAGCCCGACAGCCGGCCGTCGGCCGCGAAGCCCGCGGTGAGCGTCGTCCCATCGATCACCCCGCGGATCGCGTCGTTGAAGAGGACCGAGACGACATCCCAGCGGCCGGCGACGCTCGGCGTCGTCGCGGTGTACTCGAGCAGAGGCGCGCCCTGGGCGTCGAGCAGCACGAGCGTCGTCGCGTCGGCGCGGTAGCCGCGCGTGCGGTCGAGCGCCGCGAGGACCGCGCCGGCGACGCTGTCGGCCGGCTCGCCGCACAGCCGGCGCGTCCCGGCGAGCGGCCCGAAGCTCAGCGACGTTCCCGAGGCACGGTAGGTCCCGCTGAAGGCATTGCACCCGTCGTCGCCCGAGACGCGGTCCCCCTGCTCGAAGCGCAGCCAGGCGTGCACCGAGCCCGCGCCGCCGATGCCCAGCCGCGCGGTGTCGAGGACCCACTGCACGCCCCGCAGGCCCGCTTGCGCGGGCGCCGCGGCGCCACCCGAGCCGCCGCCGCATGCCGCCAGCAGCAGCGCCGGCGCCGGCGCGAGGAGGCAAACGAGCGCGAGGCGCCGCGCGCGGGTCATCCCGGCACCGTAGCCCGCGCAGCGGCGGGTTCACGCGGCGCCGGTCTGCTCCGGCGGCGTCCGCGAGAGCGCTGCGGCGTCCTGCACGTCCTGCGGGAAGTCGGAGAGCTCGTAGATCCTGCGCACCTCGATCACGTCGCCCTCGCGCGCCGGGCAGCGCGCCGCCCACGCGACGGCCTCCTGCTTGGAGTCCGCGCGGATGATCCAGTATCCACCGACGACCTCCTTCATCTCCGCGAACGGCCCGTCCGTGATGCTCGGGGTGGCGCCGGTGAACGCGACGCGCGCTCCCTCGGAGCTCGGATGCAGTCCGTCGAGCGCGAGCAGCGCCCCGGCCTGCGCGAGCTCCTCGTTGTAGCGCCTCATCGCCGCGACGTCCTCGGCGCTCGGCTGCCAGTCCGCCTCGTCGCTGATGTCAGGGCGCATGAGCATCAGGAATCTCATGGTCGAACCTCCTCGTGGTCGTGCAGTCCGCCGAGCGCTCCCGGCGCCCGGCTCCTGGTTCTGAGACGAACGGGACGACGCCGGATCGACAGCGCCCGCCCGGCTACTGCTCGTAGCCCTCCACCGTCCCCGAATCCCGCAGCGCGGCCTCGTCGGGGTCGAGCCCGAACTCGCGCTGGGCGCGGCGCTGGCGCAGCAGGTCCCAGTAGCGGTCGAGCTGCACGCGGATGCGCTCGAGCTCGTCGTGCTCGGCGTCCGAAAGGCCGTCGCTGCCGTGCGCCTCCAGCAACTCGTGCTCGCGTGCCACGAGCCGCTCGATGTGATCCTGGATGCTCGCGTCGTCGGTCATACCGGCAGCGTACCCCGGCGGGCGAGCGACTATCCTCCGGGCGCCCGCGGCGCGGCCGATCGCACGCGGGCACCGGAGAGCGAGGGTACGTGCCGTACTTCAAGGACGACCGCGAGGTCTACGCCGCATTCGGGAGGCTCTTCCAGGAGCTGCTCGACGACGACGCGACGGCGCGCCAGTTCCGCCGCGCCGACGGGATCGTCCAGTGGCAGTACCGCAACCCGCGGGCGGAGATCACGACGATCGTCCCGGCGCAGGGCCCGACGTCGGTGCAGCTCGGTGCCGGTGACGCGAAGCCCGACGTGATCGTCGCGATGGACGCCGACACCGCGCACGGGTTCTGGCTCGGGCGTGTCAACGTCGTGACGGCGCTGTCCGCCGGGCAGATCAAGGCGCGGGGGCCGGTCGCGAAGATCCTCGCGCTGGTCCCCCTCGTGAAGCTCGCGGTGCCGCACTACGAGGCGCTGCTGGCGAGCCTCGCCGCAGGCGGCAGCGCGCCGCCGACGCCGGAGCATGGCGTGGAGGGTGAGGAGCCACGCGAGGAGGTGGCGGAGGCCGCCGAGCCGGAGGGCGAGGCGGCTGTCCCGGCGGAGGGCGAGGGCGAGCCCGACGAGGCTGCCACCGTGTCAGGGCCTGAGGTCGAGGTGGCGGCTGAGCCGCAGGTCGAGGCAGAGCCGGAGCCGGAGGTGGTGGCCGAGCCGGAGCCCGCCGCCGACGACGCGCCGGCCCAGGCCGTCGAGTAGCGCTCAGCCTCCCGCGCGGGCGCGCAGCGCCAGCTCCAGCTCGAAGCGCGCCTGCGGGTCCTCGAGCGCGGCGCCGAGCAGCTCGCGCAGCTGTGCCAGGCGGTAGCGCACCGTCTGCGGATGCACACCGAGGTCGCCCGCGACCGCGGGGGCGCTCCCGCGGTGGCGCAGCCATGCCTGCAGCGTCGCGGTGAGCCGTGCCCGGCGGCCGGCCGGGAGCGCGTCGAGCGCGGCGAGCCTGCGGCGGGCCAGCTCAAGGAGCGCCCCTCGGCCCTGCGCGATGCCGATCTCCGCGAGGTGGTCGACGGCGAACGCGCACCGCTCCGCGGGCATCGCATCCAGCAGGTCGCGCGCCCAGCCCAGCGACCGGCCCGCCGCAGCCGGCTCGTGCGCCGGGCCGACCGCTGCGCGCCGCCCGTCGAGCGCGGCCGTCAGCGCCTCGCGCCTGCCCGGACCCTCGGGGTCGGCGACCAGCACAACCCCCTCGCCCGCTCCCGGCAGGGCGAGCGCGTCGGGCCCGAGCGCCGCCGCAAGCCGCCCGAGCTCGCGTGCGCCGGCGCCCGGCAGCAGTACCGCCGCGAGCTGCCGGGGCACCGGCCAGCCCGCCGCACGCGCCGCGCCCGCGAGCGCCTCCCCGCCGGCCGGCGGCTCACGCAGCAGCAGCTCGGCGAGCGCGCGCCGGCGCGCCTCGCGCTCGCCGGCCGCCGCGCTCTGCGCGTCGGCGTAGCCCGCCACCGACGCGGCGGAGAGCTCGTCGATGTACGCGAAGATCGACTCGGCGAGCAGCTGCAGCGTCGAGGCCTCGGCGCCCGCCCGTGCGGCGGCGGCGCCGACCCGCCGCCAGGCCACGCGTGCGCCGACGCGGTACGCGGCCTGCAGGGCGTCGAGCGAGCGCCCGTCGCGCCACTCGCCCGCGCCCAGCTCGCGGTAGATCGCCAGCTTCGGCCGCTCCGCGCCGCGCGGGTCCCCGACCAGCGCGACGAACTGCGCGAGCGCCTGCTCGACGCCGCGGCGCACGTTGCGCCCGAAGCGCCCCTCCAGCGGCCGGGCGTACTCGGGGATCGCCGCCGCGATCGCGGCGATCGTCTCGTCCGCGAGCTCCGGCAGCTCGGGCCGCAGTGCGTCGGCGAGCCCGGGGGGGAGCGAGCGCCAGGGCCGGTCGACCAGCGGGCTTGCCGATTCCATATATCACCTATCTTATAAGTTCCGCCGAACAACTCGACGGCTATCGGTCAAGAATGATCGCGTTGCGCGCATCAGGCTTCACGCCATGACCCGCCTGCAGCGCAACGCCAACCTCGCCGCCGTCGTGATCCCGTTCCTCGCGGTGTTCGTCGCGATCGTCCTGCTCTGGAACCGGGAGATCGGACCGGCCGACCTCGCGATCTTCGCACTCATGTACCTGCTGACCGGCTTCGGCGTGACGGTCGGCTACCACCGCCTGCTCACCCACCGCTCGTTCGCCACTTCGAAGCATCTCGAGTACCTGCTGGCGGCGCTGGGCTCCATGGCCGTCCAGGGGCCGGTCATCGAGTGGGTGGCCGACCACCGCAAGCACCACGCGCACACCGACGAGGAGGGCGATCCGCACAGCCCGCACGTCGGCGGCGGGCGGGGCCTGCGCGGCCTCGTGCACGCGCACGTCGGCTGGCTGCTGCGCAACCAGGGCCAGGCGGCACCATGGCGCTATGCACGGGACCTGATGGAGGACCGCGGGATGCGGCGTATCAACCGCGCCTTCCCGCTGCTCGTCGCCCTCACGCTCGCGCTCCCGTTCGCCCTCGGGTTCGCGGTGACCGGGACGCTGCGCGGGGCGCTCGTGGCACTCCTGTTCGCCGGGCTCGTGCGGGTCTTCCTCCTGCATCATGTGACCTGGAGCGTGAACTCGGTCTGCCACTTCTTCGGGACCCGCCGGTTCGACGTCGACGACCGGTCCACCAACGTCGCATGGCTCGCGATCCCGTCGCTGGGCGAGGCCTGGCACCACAACCACCACGCCTTCCCGCGCTCGGCGCGGCACGGCCTGCGGCGCCGCGAGGTGGACATCTCCGCGCTCGCCATCCGGCTCCTGCGGCGCCTCGGGTTGGCGTGGAACGTCGTGGAGATCACCGCCGAGCGTCAGCGGGCGCTGCAGGTCGAAGCTCAGGTGTCGTAGCCCGGCTCACCGGGCAGCAGCACGCGTGCGACCTCGCCCTCGATCAGGACCCGAGGCTCGACGGGAAGCACGTCGCGGCCGGTGGCGTAGGCAAGCAGCGCATCGGCGCTCGGGAAGGACGCCAGCTGCTCGAGGTGCTTGATCGTCGGGAAGACGAGCGGAAGGTCCCCCGCGGCGTACGCCTCGAGCGCGCCCTGCGGCGTGAACCAGCCGATGTCGACGATCTCCTCGCCGTCGATCGCGGGCTCGACACCGGCCGGCATCGGCGCCAGGAAGAAGTGCGTGTCGAAGCGGATGGCGACCTCGCGCGGCGTGATCCAGCGCGAGAACTTCACGAGCGTCGCGGCGTCCACGCCGCCGACCCCGGCCTCCTCCTGGAGCTCGCGGACGGCCGCCAGGCGGTGCGCGCCATCGCCTTCGCCCTCATCGCGGTCGACCGCGCCTCCGGGGAACACCCAGATCCCGCCCATGAAGCGGGCGTGCGGCGTTCGGCGCACGAGCAGCAGTTCGAGCTCGCCGGCCCCGCCGCGCAAGAGGATCACCGACGCCGCCTGGCGCGGCGGCGTCTCGCGCCCGGTTGTGTTCAGCTCCTCGCCGGGCGCCGGCCGATCGATCTCCACGCCAGGAACCTACCAGCGTCCCTGGACCCGGCGTGACACCCTGTCAACAAGCCGTCGGGCGGTTCGGTAGCCTCCGGCGGCGATGACTGATACCGACACCGAGACCGCCATGCGCTGGATCTGCGAATCCTGCGGGTTCATCTACGACCCCGAGGAGGGTGACCCCGACGGGGGCATTCCGCCGGGCACCGCGTTCACGGACATCCCGGACACCTGGTTCTGCCCGGTCTGCGGGGCGCGCAAGAAGGAGTTCACGCCCTACAACGACTGAGCCGTCGCCGCGGCGGCGCCTGCCGCCGCACCCGTCGCGACGCGGATCGACTCGGCGGTGACCGTGACGAGTCGCCGGAGCTCGTCGTCGGTGATGCACAGCGGCGGCATCAGCACGACGGTGTCGCCGAGCGGCCTGATGATGATGCCGCGCTCGCGGGCGGCGAGCGTGACCTGGTGGCCCATCCGGTCGGGGAGCGCGAAGTCGGTCAGCTCGATGCCGGTCATCGTGCCGCACCGGCGGACCTCGCGGACGCTCTCGAGCGGTGCGACATGTTCGTCGAGCAGGTCGCCGAGCAGCGCGATCGTCCCCTGCAGGCGCTCGAGCGTGCGCTCCTGCTCGAAGACCTCCAGCGTGGCGATGGCAGCCGCGCAGGCGAGCGGATTGCCGGTGTACGTATGGCCGTGGAAGAAGGTCCTCAACTCTTCGAAGCCGCCGAGGAACCCCTCGTAGACGCGCTCGGTCGTGAGCGTCGCGGCCAGCGGCAGGTACCCGCCGGTGATGCCCTTGGCGAGCGTCAGGAAGTCGGGTGCGACACCCTCCTGCTCGCACGCGAACATCGTGCCGGTGCGGCCGAAGCCGGTGGCGACCTCGTCGCAGATGAGCAGCACTCCGTGGCGGTCGCACAGCTCGCGCACGGCTCGCAGATAGCCGGGGGGCTGCACGAGGATGCCGGCCGCGCCCTGCACGAGCGGCTCGACGATCACCGCCGCGAGGCGGTCGGCGTTGCGCGCGAGCAGCCGCTCCATGTGCTCCACGTCGCCGGGCTCCGCCTGCCAGGTCTCGAACAGCAGCGGCCGGTAGCAGGCATGGAAGAGCTCGATTCCGCCCACGGAGACCGAGCCGATCGTGTCCCCGTGGTAGGCGTGGCGCAGGCAGATGAACCCCGAGCGCCACCACTCGCCGCGCTGGTGGTGGTACTGGTAGGCCATCTTCAGCGCGATCTCGTTCGCCGTCGAGCCGTTGTCGGAGTAGAAGACGCGGCTGATGCCCGGCGGTGCGAGGTCCACGAGCCGGCTCGCGAGCTCGATCGCCGGCTCGTGCGTGAGCCCGAGCATCGTCGAATGGGCGACGCGGTCGAGCTGCGCACGGACGGCGGCATCGATGTGCGGGTGGCGGTGCCCGTGCACGTTGCACCACAGCGACGAGACGCCGTCGAGGAAGGCGTTCCCCTCGACGTCCCATAGCGTGCAGCCCTGCGCGCCCCCGATCACCGGTGCGTCCTCGTCGTTCCAGCCCTGCTGCTGCGTGAAGGGGTGCCAGAGGACGCGGCGATCCAGGGCGGCGAGCTCGGCGGCGCTGCGCTGGGACATGGCCGCAAGGTAGGAGCCGCGGCGGACGGCTGGCCCACCCGGCGAGCGTCCCGCGTTGCCGCGCGGGGCAGGCAGCCAGGGACGTTGGGTGGTGTTGGTGGCCTGTGCTGTGCCCGGCGAGCGTCCCGCGTTGCCGCGCGGGGCAGGCAGCCAGGGACGTTGGGTGGTATTGGTGGCCTGTGCTGTGCCCGGCGAGCGTCCCGCGTTGCCGCCCGGGGCAGGCAGCCAGGGACGTTGGGTGTTCAGGGTCGCCGGGCGCGGGTGACGTGTGGGCCCTCGGCGGGGGAGCCGGGGGCGTCCCCCTCCGGGGCGTCTCCCTCCGGGGGGCTCGCCTCGCCGGCGGGCGCGGCGGGGCGGAGGTGGCGGCGCAGGGCGGCCGGCCCGAGGTCCTCGATCTCGATGAATCCGAGCGCGCGCAGCCGGGCGGCGACCTCTTCGGGATCCAGGCGCGTGACCCAGGGCTCGCCGGCGGCCGCGACGCGGGCGCCCAGGGTCTCGGCCCGCGCGCGGCGCCCGGGCTCCAGGCGCTCCAGCGGCACCGCGTAGTCGAAGACGACCTCGGCGCCGGGAACGCCGGCGATCACCCCGAGCGTCGCCTCGATCGCCTCGCGCGAGAGGTAGGGGACCACGCCCAGCCAGGAGAAGAACGCGGGCTGGTCGGCCCGCATGCCGGCCCGTTCCAGCCCGTCGGTGAGCCCCTCGCGCTCGAAGTCGACCGGGGCGAACGTCAGCGTCGGCGGCGCGTCGAGCCCAGCCGCGGCGAGCCGCCCCCGCTTGAAGGCCTGGGTCGCCGGATGGTCCACCTCGAAGACCCGGACCCCGGCATACGGGTTGCGCAGGGCGAACGTGTCGAGCCCGGCGCCCAGCACGACGACCTGCCGCACCCCGCGGGCCACCGCGGCGGCGATGGTGTCCTCGCAGAACCTGGTGCGAGCAGCGATGAACAGGCGCATCGCGCGCGCGCCGGGGTCGGCGGCCGCATCGCGCGCGAGGTCCTGCAGCGTACGGCCGAGGATCGCGCCGGCGAGCGGGTCGGCAAACAGCGCGCCGCCCTCGAGCACCTGGTGGGCCGCGCGGTGCGCGGCGGCGCGCTGCGCCGTGCGGCTGGGCTCCCGTGGCTGCATGCCGCTCGTCAGCGTCGTGCCGGTGCCGCTGGCTCCTGCGGGCGCCCGGCGAACCTCATCGCGCGGGGCGCACCACGACGTCGGGCGGGTAGAAGGCGGCCTCGATCCGCAGACCGTCCGGGTCGAAGACGAACAGTTCCCAATAGCCGGGGATGTCGCGGTCCTCCTGCGGCGGGAAGTGGATGTCGGCCTCGATGGCGAGGCACCGCTCGTACACCTGCTCGAGCTCCTCCCGCGCGTCAACCTGGATCGCCAGGTGCTCCAGGCCGACCCCGTAGTAGCGGTGTTCCCCGCCATCAGCCGGCCGCAGCCCGAGGTACTGATCGCCGAGCCGGATGTACACGACGTCCTCGGTTCCGCGGTAGGTGGGGAAGCGGAACGCCTCCTGCGCACCCAGCGGGCCGAAGATCCCGAGGTAGAACGCGAGCGAGCGCTCGACGTCTGACACTGCCAGATCCACGTGGTCGATGCCTTTGATCGGCATGCGGTGCACCCCTCCGTCGCCCTGCCGAGGATAACCCGGCGCGCCAACCCCACCATGTCCCGGGGCGGCGCCCGACACGACCGATCCGCTGTACTTCCCCGCATGCACATCGCGAGCAGCACGTATACGGCCCCGCTGGAGGAGGTCGACCGCCACCGCGCGGCGCACCTCGAGTGGATCGCCGGGCACATCGAGGCGGGGCGCGTACTGGCGGCCGGGCGCCGCACGCCGCCGACCGGCGGGGTGATCCTGCTCGCCGACATGGAGCCCGCGAAGGCGGCCGCGCTCTTCGACGACGACCCCTACGTGCTCGCCGGCGTCGCGACGTACGACATCGTCGCCTCCTTCACGCCGCTCGCGCGCGCCCCGGGGCTCGAGGGGCTCAGCTGAGCCAGCGCTGGAGCGGCAGCGTCGCACCCGCGGCCGCCAGCTCGGCGACCGCGGGCCCGACCGCCGGGAGACCCGCGACCTCGACCCGCCCGAGCGCCTCGATCGTCGCGCGGTTGGACGCGAGCGCCGCCCCGGGCTGCGCCGGCCACGGGGTCAGCACGACGCCGGCGACCGTCAGGCCCGCGGCGCGCGCAGCTTCGAGCGTCAGCAGCGTGTGATTGATCGTCCCGAGCCCGGGCCGCGCCGCGACGACGAGCGGCAGCCCGAGCTCGACGGCGTAGTCGCGGACGAGGTAGCCGGGGGTCAGCGGCACGAGCAGGCCGCCGACCCCCTCGGCGACGAGCACGCTCGCGCGCGCGCCCGCCGCGCGCGCGGCCATCACGAGCGCCGCCGGCTGGATCTGCGAACCCGCGAGCTCGGCGGCCAGGTGCGGCGAGAGCGGGGGGGCGAAGGTCAGCGCCGTCACCTCCGCCGGCGCGCAGCCCGTCGCAGCGGCGAGCAGTTCGTGGTCGGCGGGCGCCGGCCAGGCCGGGTCCGGTGGGTCCTCGAGCCCGGTCACGACCGGCTTGACGGCGGCGACGCGCTCGCCACGGGCGCGCAGGGCGGCCGCGATCGACGCCGCGAGGACGGTCTTGCCGACCCCCGTGTCGGTGCCGGTGACGAAGAGCCCGCGCATCGACCCGCGGCCGGCTCAGGCCGCGGCGCGCTGCGGCGGGACCTCGCGCGCTGCGGCCACCGGGGGACCGGCCGCAGGCCGGAACCCCGCCTGCAGCGCCGCCCGCCCGAGCACGCGCGCGGCCCCGCGCAGCTCCTCGCGCGAATGGGTGGCCATGACCGCCAGACGCAGCCGAGACGTTCCCTGCGGCACGGTCGGCGGCCGGATCGCCTGCGCGAAAACGCCCTGCTCGATCGCGTGCTCGCAGATCGTCATCGCCTGCGCGGCGTCACCGATCACGAGCGGCACGATCTGGGTGGTCGAGCAGGCGACGTCGAAGCCCTCGCGCGCGAGCTCGTCGCGCAGCGCGGCGCTGCCGGCGGCCAGCCGGTCGACGCGGCGCGGCTCGTCGACGAGCAGCTCGAGCGCCGCCAGCGCGGCCGCGACCGACGGTGGCGGCGGAGCGGTCGAGAAGATGAACGGGCGGGCGGTGTTCACCAGCAGGCGGGCCATGCTCCGGTCGCAGGTGACGTACGCGCCGTAGGAGCCGAGCGCCTTGCCGAGCGTCCCGACGACGACGTCCACCTCGCCCTCCAGGCCGGCCTCGTGGACGGCGCCCCGCCCACCCGGCCCCAGGCAGCCGACGCCATGGGCCTCGTCCACCGCGACCCGCACGCGGTGGCGGCGCGCAAGCTCCACGATGTCGACGAGCGGGGCGACGTCGCCGTCCATCGAGAAGACCGAGTCGGTGACGATCAGCGCGCCGCGGCGCTCGGCGCGCTCCAGGCCCCACGCGAGGTGGTCCACGTCGTTGTGGCGGTAGACGAACGTGCGCGCCCGCGAGAGGCGGCAGCCATCGATGATCGAGGCGTGGTTGAGCTCGTCGGAGAAGACGATCTCACCCTCCCCGGCCAGTGCGCTGACGACGCCGGCGTTCGCGAGGTAGCCGGACCCGAACAGCAGGCCCGCCTCGCTGCCCTTGAACGCCGCGAGGCGCTCCTCGAGCCGGCGGTGGACGCGCATCGTCCCGCAGACGAGCCGCGAGCCACCCGCGCCCGCGCCCCAGCGCATCGCGGCGTCCGCCGCCGCCTCACGCACGCGCGGGTGGTCGGCGAGCCCGAGGTAGTTGTTCGAGCACAGCAGTAGGACCGGGCGGCCGTCCAGCACGACGCGCGGGCCCTGCGGGCCGCTGATCAGGCGCAGCCGGCGGTAGAGCCCGAGCTCTCGGAGCTCCTCGAGCCGGCGCTCGACGTCCAGGCCGCTCACGCGACCCGGTCGCGCCGGCGACGGCGGTAGCGCAGCTGCGTGGATGGGTCCCACAGGCGGACCTCGAAGCTGCCCGCCCCGGCGGCCGGGTCGCCGCGGGGCACCTCCTCGTCGACGACGTCCGGGGTCTCGCCGTCGAGCCACCCGCTGCGGTTGTCCGGACGCGGGTTGGCGCCGTTGTCGGGTTGGCGCGCGATGTTGAGCCCCAAGTCGGTGAACATCCGCCGGTCCTCCTGGGGCGTGTTGCCGAGCGTCGTGAGGAAGTTGCCCATCATGACGCCGTTGACGCCGGCCCTGACGGCCAGCGGCTGCAGCTCGGCGAGGTTCTCGACACGCCCGCCACAGAGCCGGAA
>Ga0335069_10006484_pt1 | contig 17000 bp, 15 predicted proteins | sample Lox_Sample_11_FD_206714 | JGI IMG/M metagenome (GOLD analysis project Ga0335069, IMG submission 206714) | Soil microbial communities from Loxahatchee National Wildlife Refuge, Florida, United States - Lox_Sample_1.1 | ecosystem: Environmental > Terrestrial > Soil > Wetlands | place: USA...
CTGATCCTCGCTTTCTTTTGGCTCATGGCTGTGGGCGAGGCATTCCTAGCACACGCAAAGGGATTTGTGTTCGATTGGACGGGTCTTCTTCCCTTCCTGTTCCTCGTACCCTTCAGTGTCGTGGTGGCGCTCGCCTGGCGACGGGCCTGGGTCGGGACGGCGGCTTTCGGCGGTTTGGCCCTTATTTTGGCGAGCCTGCCCTTTTTACAGCATTACGTTTCTGTTGCTCACCGCTCGCCGCATCCCATTCCTCATCATCCAGGAACACTGATCGCCGCTGGCGTGTTGCCCGCCACACTGATCGTCATTGCCCTACTGTTCCAGTGGTCCTGGAACAGACGCGTACGCACCGCGGCGTGAGCATTCCTTCCCAGCAAGTTAGGATTTGTTCGCGCGCTCAGAATGACCAATGTTGGCGCGAGTTGGACTTAATCCGAACGGCAAAAGTCGGGAGTCATTCGGACATCGGCGCTTCGGCGGAAAGGCGCCACAACACGACATTCAGCGCGAAGCACATCAGGGCTACAATTGACTGCGTTGAGGGCGACATCAGGTTTGCGCCGGTCCCTCTCACATCGGCACATATCGGGCTTCGGTCCCCGCTGCGAGATGGCCCCATGTTCCACGTTCCAGTGCTCAGCGCGCCACTTTATGCCCTTGTCGCATTTGGTCTGTTTGCCATTGCCCTGGGAGTCTTCTCAATCGCCCAACGCGATTATTTGAAGTACCGGACGCTTCCCTGGCCGACGGTGCTGCTCCTGTTGGCACTGTTCGTCGTCGTATGCCCCGTGATGGGCTACCTCGGCGGCCTTGCTCCGTGGCCTAGGCCGAAGGAACCGCTGGTCCTCTATTGGATCGGCACGATTGTTGGCGCGCTTGGCATACTGGCCTTTCTCGTCGCGTGGCTGAATCTCGGACTGAAGCGAACTTTCTGCCGCCAAATCGATGCTGTCGTGCAGTCGGGGATGTACCGCTTTTCGCGCAATCCACAGCTACTGTTCGGAATACTCGCCTTTTCCGGGATTGGTCTGGCTTCCCTGAGCTGGAACGGTTTGATCTTCGCTGTGCAATTCGCGGCGGTGGGGCACGCGATGGTGCTGTTTGAAGAAGAACATCTCCGCCATGCCCTCGGCGCAACCTATGTCGCCTACTGCAAGAAGACGCCGCGTTACTTCGGGATCAGGTCATTCCGCAATCACTGATGGCTTACGAGGAATCGGTCTCCACCTGTCGTTCCCGCTCGAAATCGGCGTCTCGTGAATGGCCGGTTATGGCGCGAAGTCGCCGGAGCGTTGATGTCCGGAGTCGCACCCAAACTCACCGTTCGGAATTGGTCGCAAAAGCCGCCATTCGGCGCCCGCTCATCGCGCGATCATCTTCGTGTGTTGAAAGGGACGGAAACGGACCGGTTGTCCGTTGAACATGCGATTGCCTGGGGATGCCGCCATGAACGGTTGGCTGCGGAGATACGCGACACCTTTGAGTTTCGTCACATTCGTCGGCGCGGGGCTGACCGGAATGCTGATGTTCTTCGGCGTGCGCGGCGGTCCCTTGAGCGAGATTCACGAATGGACGGGCGTGGTGTTCGTCGTCGCGCTGGCGCTGCACCTGGCGCGCAACTGGCGGGGCGTGCTGGCGATGCTGAAGACGCCGCCCGGAATGGCGATCGCGGGCGGGCTGGGCGTCGTGACTGCCACGCTGATCCTGCTCGCGGCCCCCTTTGGCGGCGCGGGCTTCCACGGCGGCCATCAGGGCCACGGGCCGTGGCGCGTGGCGAGCGCGGTGGCGAGCGCTCCGATCGAGAAGATGGCCCCGGCACTCGGCCTCACCAAGGAGGAAGCCGTGGCGCGGCTCAAGGCGGGCGGCGTTCCGGTCGACGGCACCTACGAGACCCTGAACGGAATATCCCGCGATCACGGCGTGCCGGTGCCGCGGATGCTTAGCATCCTGCTCGCGTCCGACCAGGGCGCGGCGGACGTCGATTAGGCAGCGGTCTCGGCCTGCCGGGCCGCCGCTTCGCGCGCTTTGTAGCGCGGCTTGGTCAGCACCCAGAATGCGAACAGCGCCAGCGTGCCCAGCACGGGTATGAACGCTTCCGCAAGCAGCATCATGGTCGAGCCCTCGAACGGCAGCCACGACGGTGCGTGCCAGACATGCGCCTTGCCGTCGAGATAGGCCATGTAGATGATCGGGATGTTCGCGATGCCGGCCAGCACGTTGTACTTCGTGGCAGCGGCGCCCTTGCCGATCGCCTCCAGCACGACCGAGCCCCAGGAGGCGTAACAGAACCCCGTCAGCAGCATGTAGAGGCCGACGAACACGATGTACATCGCCTGTGTGCGCGGCAGAAACGCCATCGCCAGCGCGCAGGCGCAGGTCATCAGGCTCGCCAGATTGAAGGCCACCATGCGGTTCATGCGATCGCAGATCCACCCCCCCACGATGCAGCCGAACATGGTGATCACCCCGCCCAGCATGCCGTTGATCAGCGCCACCCAGTCGGCGGAGGCGTGCCAATCCTGCGCCACCGCGGACCACAGTTGCGTCATGGCGGCGGTCGAGATCGGCAGCCACATCGCCACGAAGGCCAACAGGCCCCGGCGCGACTTGAGCAGGCTCCACAAGTCCTTGGCGACGATGACGAGGTTCTTGCCGAAGCCGTTGCCGCGGTGTTCGGCCGGAGGCTCGTGCACGAAAATCAGCGCGAAGGAGGTGACGACGCACAGCAGGCCGACCGCGCATCCGGCCACCAGCGCCGCATCGACGTGGGCGCCGAGCCACACGCCCGCATCCGTGAACCACGACACGGACGTGTGCAGCGTCAGCCAATGGCCGGCCGCCTGATCGCCCGAAGCCGTGAGGTTCTGCGACAGCCACAGGCCGAGCCCGCCGCCGATCGCCGATCCGCCGAGATTACCGGCCTGGCTCCATCCGCCGGCGCGCCCCTTTTCCTCGGGGCTCGAGGCATGCGCCATGATGCTGTCGGCGGCCAACGCCGAGAAAGCGGAGGCTACGCTGATGAAGAACACGAGCGCCGTGATCGGAGTCAGATAAGCGGGCGTCGCCGGAACGAACGCCGTCGCCGCAATCAGAAGGCCCGTGACGACCGCCGAGACCAGATACCAGAACTTGCTCGACAGGGTGGTATCGACCAGCGGCCCAGCGAAAACCTTCAGGACCTGGGGAAACAGCGACCAGTTGCCCAGGATGGCGATGGCATCGACGGTCACACCAGCGGTTGCGAGCAGGTAGGCGAGCGTGACGACGACATAGCCGTTGGAGATGCCCAAGGGCACGAACATCAACAGGAACAGGACGGGATGGGCCGAGCGCTCGGGAGTGACGCGTTCCGGCACGGCAGACCTCGCCAGTTTGGGGCGGCGCGACACTATAGAGCGCAGGGACTTTTCGATAGTGCGGCAGAAAGGGCGGCTGCCCCTTGCCAACCCCGGCTTTCGGCGCTTTGGTTTCCTCTACAGAAGTGGGGCGCGTGACGCGGCCCGATCGATCGGGATGAGCGCCCGCCGCGACCCCCCGGACCCTGCCCAGGGGTCCGAAGGAGGCAATGAATGTCCGCAAATGGAGGAAAAGGGCCACGCACTGTGGCCCTGGTAGGACCCTACGGCTCCGGCAAGACCACGCTGCTCGAAGCCGTTCTCTTCGCCAACGGGACGACCCAGCGCAAGGGTTCGGTCTCCCAGGGCAACACGGTGGGCGACTCCAGCCCCGAAGCGCGTGCCCGCCAGATGAGCGTGGAGATGAATTGCGCCACGACCACTTTCCTCGACCAGAGTTTCACGTTCCTCGATTGCCCGGGATCCATCGAATTCCTGCAGGACACGCTCTACGCGGTCCAGGGCGCGGACGCGGCCATCGTCGTGATCGAGCCGGAACCCGCCAAGGTGCAGATGCTCAAACCGTACATGAAGCGGCTTGCCGATCTCAAGATTCCCCATCTCCTGTTCGTCAACAAAATCGACAAGGCGACCGGATCGCTGCGCGAAATCCTGGGCACGCTCCAGGAAGCCAGCGACAAGCCGCTGCTGCTCCGCCAGATTCCGATCTGGGAAAACGAGCAGGTGACGGGATTCGTCGACCTCGCGCTCGAACGCGCCTTCGCCTATCGCGACGGCAGTCATTCCGAACAGGTCGATCTGAAGGATCCCGATCGCGAGAAGGAAGCGCGCTACGCGATGCTGGAGAAGCTCGCGGACTACGACGAGAGGCTGATGGAGGAGTTGCTCTCCGACCAGGAGCCGCCGCGCGAGGAAGTGTTCGGCGACCTGAAGCGCGAATTCGCGGAATGCCAGGTCGTGCCGGTGTTCATCGGCTCGGCCGAACGCAACCAGGGCATCACCCGGCTCCTGAAACAGCTGCGCCACGAATGCCCGGACGTGTCGGCCGCCGCCAGGCGCATCGGCATTCCGGAAGGCACGGACACCTTCGTGCAGGTCTTGAAGACCGTCTACTCCGAGCGCGGCGGCAAGCTCTCCATCGCGCGCGTGATGCAGAACAGTCTCAAGGACGGCTCGGTGCTGCACACCGCCGACGGCGAGGAAAGCCGCGTCGGCGGCATCTTCCAGCTCGTGGGCACGGGCCAGACAAAGTTCTCCGAGGCCAACGCGGGCGACACCGTCGCGCTGGCCCGCCTCGAAGGCATTCCCACCGGTGCCACGCTTTCGACCGGCAAGGCGCCGCCGCCGAAACAGGGCATCGAACGGCTGGTGCCGGTCTACAAGCTCGCCATCCAGGCGGCCAACCGCGCCGACGAGGTGAAGCTGACCGCGGCGCTGGGAAAGCTGATCGAGGAAGATCCCTCGGTCCACTTCCACCAGGACGCCGAATTGCACGAAATGACGCTGGGCGGTCAGGGCGAAATGCACCTGCGCGTGGCCATCGACAAGATGATGAGCCGCTACGGCCTCAAGCTGAACACGCGGCCGGCCTCGATTCCGTACAAGGAGACCATCCGCAAGCCGGTCACCGTGCGCGGCCGCCACAAGCGGCAATCGGGCGGCCACGGCCAGTTCGGCGACTGCGTGCTCGAGATCAAGCCGCAGCCGCGCGGTGCGGGATTCACGTTCATCGACGAGATCGTGGGCGGCGTGGTGCCCAAGCAGTTCATCCCGTCGGTCGAAAAGGGCGTCATCGCCTTCCTCGACGAAGGCCCGCTCGGCTTCCCCGTCGTTGACCTGTCGGTGACGCTGAACGACGGCTCGTACCATACCGTCGATTCCTCCGACGCCGCGTTCCAGACCGCCGCGCGCATCGGCATGCAGGAAGGCATGCCCCAATGCTCGCCCGTGCTGCTGGAGCCGATCATGAAGGTGAAAATCCACGTGCCCAACGACGCCACCTCGAAAATCAACGCGGTGGTGAGCGGACGGCGCGGCCAGCTTCTGGGCTATGACGCACGCCCCGGCTGGAACGGCTGGGACACGGTGGTTGCGGAAATGCCGCAATCGGAGATCGGAAACCTGATCATCGAACTTCGCTCGCTGACGCAGGGTGTCGGCACCTTCGAACTGGAGTTCGATCACCTGCAGGAGCTTTCCGGCAAGATCGCCGACCAGGTTGTCGCGGCGCGCAAGGCGGCCAAGGAAGAAGCCAAGGCGTCGTAGGGACGGCGGACTGCGATTTTGGGGGGGCGGCGAGCGGGAAATCTCCCTTCGCCGCCCCTTTTTTGCGCGGTGCGCCTTCGCAGCGCGGCTTTTCCCTGCGAAACAGACCGCCTGCGGCTTGGAACCTTTCAAACCAATCCGGTCAATTCCAAGAACCGGGAAAACCAAGTAGGATCGGACAAAACGGGTAAGCGGGGGTGGTAGGGTGCGTGTTCTGTTGGCGGGCGCGGTAGCGCTGTTGCTCTTGAGTGCGTCGCAAGCGGCGACCGAAGAGGCGGTTTCGGTTTCCATCAATCTGCAGACGAACGACATCGACGTCGCCTCCGACGGCACCTCGGTCCAGAAGGTCCATGCCGAGCTTCATGCCGACAACGACGCCGGGGCGATGCGCCTGAATCAGGTGCAACTCGAATTCAACTCCGCCACGCAGCAGCTCGACATCCTCGAGGCCTACACGCTGAAGCCGGACGGCACCAAGATCCCGATCGACATGAACGCGGTTTTCGTGCGCCTGCCGCAGGACGACAGCCAGAACGCGTCGATCACCGACCGCCGGGTGAAGGTCATCATCTTCCCGCAACTCGAATCCGGCGACGTTGCGGTCTACACGGTCGTCTACAAGAACACCGCCGAAGTCTTCCCGGGCGTCTATACGTTCGGCATCGCCTTCAAGCCGTCGGCGCCGCTCAAGGAAGAACGCGACACGATCGTCGCGCCGAAAAGCCTGGGCCTGCGCACCGAAACCCACGGCGTCGAATTCACAAGCGAGGATCGCGGCGACAAGGTGGTCTACCGCTGGCACTACGCCATGCCCAGTCCCACGGCGGAAAAGTCCGTGGTGATCTCGCCGATGGACGAGCTGCCGCGCTATTTCGTTTCCAACGTGAAGGACTATGCGGAACTGGGCCGCGCCTACGGCGCCAAGCTCGCGTCCAAGCTCACCGTCACGCCGAAGGTGGCGGCCTTGGCCGACAAGCTGACCGCGGGCGAGAGCGACAAGCGCGAACAGATCCGCAAACTGTACGAGTGGGTGGATTCGAACATCCGCTACATCGCGATCGAACTGGGCGAAGGCACGCTGGTGCCGCACGACGTCGACGCCATCCTCACCTACGGCTACGGCGACTGCAAAGACCACGACCTGCTGCTGCGGGCGCTCCTGAAGGCGAAGGGCATCGAGACTCAGAGCGTGCTGCTCAACGGCTCAAACGCCTACACGCTGACGCAGGTGCCGACGCTGGTGCAGCTCGACCACGTCATCACCTACGTGCCGGAGATGAAGCTCTTTCTCGACAGCAGCGCCCTGGTGGCTCCGTTCGGCGTGCTGCCGTTTGCGGAATACGGCAAACCCGCCATCTTCGTGTCCGAACAGGGCGCGAGCCTCGGCACCATGCCGGTGCTGGCGTCCGGAACGGCCAGCGAAAGCACGACGACCACCATGCAGCTCAGCGCGGCGGGCGTGCTGACCGGCAAGACCACGGCCACCGCGACCGGCTCGTCGCAGATGCTCCTGCGGATCGTCGCGCTCGCCATGCAGGCCGTCAGTCCCGACAAGATCGTCTCCCAGCTTCTGGAGGCGCGCGGCTACCGCAACGCCACCGGCACGCTCAAGGCGGCCTCGCCGCTGGTGCGCACCGCGACCTACTCGATCAACGGGGACTTCACCATCCGGGGCTGGTCCGAATGGCTGACCGGCACCAAGGTGACCTACATGCCGCTCGGCCTGCGCATCCTGGGCGTGGCGGGCGACGGGCCGATGGGGACCATCGCCTCGCTCAAGAGCAATGCGGCGGATCCGACGCCCTGCTTCAGCGTGCACCAGACCGAGGACTTCTCGCTGGAGATTCCGGCCGGCACGCGCTTTGCCATGATTCCCGCCGATACCCGCGTCACGACGGAAAACATCGAGTTCACCGCGCATTGGACGACGTCGGGCAACACGGTCTCGGTGCATCGCGACTTCCGTAGCACCATCGACCAGCCATTATGCACCGGAAGCCTGCGGGCGAAGACGGCCCGTGCGGTGTTCGCCATCGCGGCCAGCTACCTCGAGCCGATCAGGATCGTTCCGGATCATCCCGAAGGGGCGCTGGTATCGCAAAACGAGGCGCAGCCGCTCATCGCACAGGATCCATTCGGCAGAGCCGCCGGCACGGAATCGAAGAACGCCGTCGCGCTGGCGCAGCTGGGTGAGACCGACCGGGCCATGCGCCTGATCAACTCCGCGACGCCGGCCGGCGCGCCCGAGGGCTCCTATTCCCGTCACTTGGCGCAAGGCCTCAGTTTCCTCAACGCGAGCCAGCTTCCCCAGGCGGTGGCCGAATTGACGGAAGCCATCCGCATCAATCCCGAGGCCGGCCCGGAACCCTACGGCGCGCGCGCCTCGGCCTATTCGAAGATGAACAAGACGAGGCTGGCGCTTGCCGATCTCGACACCGCGCTGAAGACCTCGCCCGGCGACACGCGGCTGCGGCAAATGCATGCCGATCTTCTGGTCCAGGAGCGCGACTATGACGGGGCGGCGGCGGACTACAACGCGATCGTCCGTGCCGAACCCGACGACCGCGCGGTGGTGCTGCGCCGGGCGGACATCCGCTACCACGCCGACAAATACGAAGAGGCCGCCGCCGACTACCGCCGCGCCTTGAAGCTCGGCGCGGTCGAAGCCGACGTCGAGCCCGGGCTCTGCCGCGCGCTGGCCCGCAGCGAGGACGAGTTCGCCGAGGCCGTCGGTCCCTGCTCCAAGGCGCTTGCGGCGGAGAAGGAACCGTCGCTTCTGGAGTCGCGCGGCGTTGCCTATTTCCGGCAAGGCAAGTTCCGCGAGGCACTCGGCGACTTCGACGCCGCGTGGAAAGCCTCGCCCGACAGCGCGCGGCTGCTCTACGAACGCGGGATCGCACAGGTGAAGCTGGGCATCGCTGCGGGCAGCAAGGACATCGACGAGGCCGCCCGGCGCCAGCCCAATATCGCGCACAGGCTGCCGGCGGGAATGTAAGGCGGCGTCCGCGGGCATAGAACGCGTCTGCCCCCGGCGGAGGCGATCTCGATGACAGCAATGCCGTCATCACGAATGCTTCTTTGCGCCGTTGGTTTCCGCTACCTTCGACAACATCCGTAAGCGTTGGCGACATTGCGTGTGGAAGGCGATGCGGACTCGCCTCGGGAGGTGTGCAATGACCGGACGTCGTGAATTCCTGATCGGGGCAGGTGCGGCAATGGGCGAGATGGCAATCTCGGTCCCGCCCGCCCACGCGCAAACCGGATACAGCACGAGCGTCAAGGTGTGGAACCTGGAAGGCGGCAGCGCGGTCGCCGTCACCGCGCGGCTGTGGATGCTGTGGACGGTGCTCGGCACCGGCAGCGGAAGCGGCCCGCAGCAGATGGACCAAGGCGACGATCCCCATACCGGCGTCCTCAGTTCGCTTACGATCTCCTTCGCGGAAGGGCCGTCGTTCCAGAACGTCAGCCCCGATCGGGGCATCGGCGTGAGCCTGCAGGATACGGCGCTCATGGGAATGGACACGGGCTGGTGGTTCCGTTCGGGCCGCTTCGATCCTTCGCTGCCCACCGATTCCATCGAGGTGATCCTGGCCCCTGCCACCAACATCACACCCGCACAAATCGCCACGATGCTCCCGACCACGCCATTCATGGCCGACAGCGGCACCAGCACGAACATCGCGGCATTGACCGTCGCGCTGTCCGATCCCGCGGCCGGCAGCGGTTTCAACGGCGGTTTCATCACCCTCACCGCGACGGGCACGACCCAGCCGTCGCCGCTGCCGACGCCGGTGGGCTTCACCTACAGGCTCGCGTTTCAGGTCGTACCTTCGGACAGCATCGCGTCGGCGGCGACGGAATCTCTGGTCATCGCCTCGCCCAACCTCGGCACGATCACCTTCACCGGCACGGGCAACATCGTTTCCGCCGTGGAGGCGACCATCCTGAACGTCTTGAACCGGGTCGCGTTGAACCAGGTGTTTCCGGTATTCCGCGACCGCCTCACGTCATCGATCAATGCGGGCGCGATCGCGAGCGCCGCCAGCGTCCTCGGCTCGCAGTCGGGCACCTTGCCTGCGGGCGTCATCCTCTCGGTGCGCACGGTGCAGACGCGGCTGACCGCCAGCTCGACGCTCCAGCCGGGCATCACCGTTCGTGCGGCGCTCGGCGCCTATGGCGGCGTGGTTTCGAAATTCCCCAAGCCCATCGTTTCGGGGCCCACGAGCTGCTTCATCGCAACGGCCGCAACAGGGGCGCACTCGCGCGAGGTCGCCGTGTTGCAGCGGCTGCGCGACGAGCATCTGGTACGCTTCGCCCTGGGCCGCCGCTTCGTTGCGTTCTATCGCCGCCGGTCGCCTCCCATCGCCGAAGTAGTTCGGCACAACACAGTTCTGCGCTTCCTTGTGCGGTGGCTGATCGTGGCGCCCGCGGCGGCAATTGCGGGCTTCGTGGTGCGTTGAGCGATCCTTCAAAGCCGGCAATCGCCGAGGCTCGTCAGGCCGCCGCGGCCGCCATCGCCTTGTCGCGCGGGAGCATCTTGCCGGTCTTAAGGTAGTGCTCGAGCATGATGAGGAGCGGCTTGAAGTGCTCTTCGCTGGTGCCGGCATGGCAGGCGCCGACCATTGCGTCTCCGGCATCGTCGAGCGCGCTCATCACGTGAGTCACGGTCAGGCGCGTGCCCGCCCCCGCCGGTTCCAGGCGCAGTTCCAGGCGCACCACCCGGTGCGCCGACATGCGCACGTAGTCGATGCGCGACGGCGGCTCGTAGCGGCTGCAGGTCCAGGTTTCCGGGCCACTCGTCCCGTCGCCCTCGGTCATGAACACGCAATCGCCTTCGGCAATGCCCGAATCCGAATGGACGAGATTGCAGCGCCAGACCTCGATCCAGTCGTATTCCCTGGTCGGGCACAGCTGCGGGAAGACCTTTACCGGCGGCGCCGCGAGAAAGCGCGTGTAGCTGCTGATGTTCCGTTTCCGTTGACCCATGTTCTGCTCCTGTCGTTTTTAGCTGCTATACACAAAATCCAAACCAAGTACTCCCGACAGGACGGCCGGCGTCCTAGTCGTCTTCGGGCAGCGTGGCCTCGATCTGATTGAGGAAGCGGCGCACCGTCGCCGCCTCGGTATCGGTCAGCGAAGCAAGATAGGCGTCGACGCGCTTGTTGACCGACGCGCGCCGCGCCAGGAAGTCGTCGAGCGCCGCACGGCCCAGGCGGGTGAACGTGACCGTCACCTCGTTCTTCTGGGTGGGATCGCTGCGCTTGACGATGACGCGCTTGCCTTCAAGGCGCTTGAGCACCTGCGAGACGGCGCCCTTGGTGATTCCCAGGCGCATGGCGAGCTTGGTGGCATTGGCATCCGGCTCGTGGAGGACGGCGAGCAGCACATGCAGCTCGGAGGGATGCAGTTCCAGCCCGCCATGCCGGAATACATAGCGCTTCTCCAGGAACACCAGACGGTTGGTGAGGCGGGACCACAGTTCGCCGATGTCGCCGATGGATGTCATGGTTTGTGTTTAGTAGCTATACTCTACGGTGTCAAGAGCCCCCGCGCGGAAGGTGTGGGCGGGCAGCCGCCGCCGGCGAAGGGACAGCGGGACTATCTGGGGGGATAGTGCTGTTCGAGCACCTTGGTACAGCTTTCGACCGCCGTCAGAAGCGCGTGCGCCGTGCGGCCTTGCCTGGCGTGCGCAAGAAACTCCGCGACGATCGCGTCCCAGGCGGCTTGCGGTACGCGCGAGTTCACCTCGCGGTCGGCCACGACTTCCACGTAGCGCTCGCCGAACGAGACAAACAGCACGATGCCCGGTTTGCGTTCGGCCTGCGCCAGGATGTGCGCGGCAAAGGCGCGGCGCGCCAATTCCCAGCATTCCCAGCTCTTGGCGTGGCGCGGAACGGTCATGAGCCGCAGCGGCATCCATTCGAGCATGAACATCACGTAGGCGGCCGCCGCCGCGGTGATGACAAACGCCGCCCGCACCGGCAGATGCGGCAGCAACAACGCCAGCAAGACGAACACGGTCACTGCAGCGATGCCGCCGTAGACGAACGGATAAAGCCTGTAATGATCGCTGACCGGCACCGTCACCAGCGCCAACCGGGCGCCGGTGCGCGCTTCGGCGGCGCTGCAGGCCTGGCTGAGCTTCTTGTGCTCTTCAAGCGTGAGTTTCGTCACCAATGTCCCGATGCGCCTCCCCCGCCAAACGAGCCGCCGCCGCCGGAAAAGCCGCCGCCGCCGAATCCGCCGCCGCCAAAGCCTCCGCCGCCCGACCATCCGCCGCCGCCGAATCCTCCGCCACCCCAGCCGCCGCGCCCGATGCCGCCAAGGAACAACAGCGGCCAGAACCAGCGGCCGAACACCAGGAAGAGCACGATGATGATGAAGACGACCGGGATGCCCCCGGACGACGAATCGTCCTGGGCCTGGGGCTGAGGGATGTTCTCGGCACCGGAGGGCTTGCCGCCCAGGGTGCGCAGCACGTCCACCGTGCCTTCGAGCACACCCTTGTCGTAGTCGCCCTTCCGGAACGCGGGCAGCATCACGTTTTCGATGATGAGCTTGGACTGCGCGTCGGTGAGATCGCCCTCCAGGCCGTAGCCAACTTCGATGCGCACGTCGTGCGTGTTGGGCGAGACGATGATCAGCGCACCGTTGTTCTTGCCCTTCCGGCCGATGCCCCAGGCGCGGCCGAGCTGGTAGCCGTAGTCGGCGATGTCGGTGCCGCCCAGATCCTTGAGCGTGGCCACGACGACCTGATTGCCCGTCTGCTGCTCGTGCTCCGCGAGCAATGCGGTGAGCTGCTGCTGCGTTCCGGCCGACAGGATGCCGGCATCGTCGACCACGCGGCCGGTGAGCGCCGGGAAGTGCAGCGCGGCATGGGCGCCGGCCGTCACGAACAAGGCGATCAGCGCAGCGAAGAACGCGAACGTGAAGGTCCGCGAGTGCATCAGAACTGGACCGTGGGCGCCGACTGGTTCTTCTCGCTGGTCGCAAACGTCTGGTACGGCTTCAGCTCGGGATAGAAGATCGAAGCCGTCCAGCGGTAGGGAATCGTCCGCAGCGTGGTGTTGAAGTCCTGCACCGCCTGGATGTAGTCGCGCCGCGCCACCGTGATGCGGTTTTCGGTGCCCTCAAGCTGCGCCTGCAGTGCGATGAAGTTCTGGTTCGACTTCAGATCGGGATAGTTCTCGCTGACCGCCAGCAGCCGGCCCAGCGCGCCGGAAAGCTGCGCCTGGCTCTTCTCGTAGGCCTGGAAGGCTTGCGGGTTGGTCAGATCGTTGACCGACACGACGGTCTGGGTGGCGTGCGCGCGGGCCTCGGTGACCTGCGTCAGCACGGTCTGCTCCTGCTTCGCGTAACCCTTCACGGTCGCGACCAGATTGGGCACGAGGTCGGCGCGCCGCTGGTATTCGTTCTGCACCTGGCTCCAGGCGGCTTTGACCTGCTCGTCCTGGGCGGGAATCTTGTTGACGCCGCATCCGGCGAGTGCCGCACCAACGGCCGCGACCGCCGCAAAACGCCCGAAAACCTTCAAAAAAGACATCGGAGGACCTCCCAGCGAACGCCCCCGCAAATCACGGGGGCTTCCATCATTAGCAAAAAAACGCCGGAGCGGGGACCGCTCCGGCGAGTGCGCTTGGGATCTGCCCGCGTGGTTGGGGACGCGAGCCGAGCCGGGCGGCGAAAACCCGCCGCCCAGGGCTCCGCGGAGGGGGATCCGCGCCCGGCGAACCCTGGGGGGAAGGCGCGCCGGTACTTTGTAAATGGGGTGCCGATTGCGGGATTCAAGAGGGCGGCAACGTTACGTTTTCCGCAAGGCTGGCCTGCCGGGAGCGCGACCCTCTCCCCTCGAGACCGCAGTTGAGCCGGATACGCAGCCGCAATTTGTCCAGGCGAGTGACGGCAACGCGCCGAAAGCCCGGTTCAGTAGTGCCAGTCCTTGGCTTCCCGCACCAGGAAATCGCGGAACGCCGCCACGCGTTTCGACTGGCGCAGGGAATCCGCGTAGACCAGATGCACGTCGAAGCTGGGGCCCTGCACATCCGGCAATACGCGAATCAACTCGGGATGCTGAACCGCCACGTAGTCCGGGACCGAGGCCAGCCCCAGGCCGCACAGCGCACCGGAAAGCACGCCGCTGACGTTGTTGATGCGCACGAAGCGGCAGGTCGAATCCGGCTGCACGACGCGCCTGGCGTGATCGATCAGCCAGTTCACTTCGCGCACTTCCGAGGGCGCCGTCTCGCCGTAGGAGATGATGGTATGGCGGCCGAGATCCTCGAACTTCTCAGGCGTGCCGCAAGCGTCCAAATATTCCCGGGTGGCGTAGACGTGATAGTGCACGGTGAAGAGCTTGCGCTGAATCAGGTCGGCCTGCACCGGCGCGCGCATGCGGATGGCGACGTCGGCTTCGCGCTGCGACAGATCCAGCTCGCGGTCTTCCATGACCAGATGCAACTCGAGCTCGGGACATTCCTTCAACAGCGCGTGCAGCCGCGGCACCAGCCAGTAGGCGCCGATGCCGTGCGTCGTCGTGACCTTGAGCGAGCCGCGCGGCGCATCGTGGACGTTCTTCAGCGCCTCCTCGGCCTGGGCCAGACGCGCCAGCACATCGCTCACCGCGGCATAAAGCATCTCGCCTTCATCGGTGAGGGTCAGACCGCGCGCGTGCCGCTGGAACAGGGGCGTGGTGATTTCATCTTCCAGCGCACTGATCTGCCGACTGACGGCCGACTGGCTGAGGCTCAGCATCTGGCCGGCATGCGTGAAGCTTCCCGCCGACGCGACCGCGTGGAAAATGCGCAGCTTGTCCCAATCCATGCGTACCCCTCCGAGCTACGCCGCTATGTATGTGCCGCCGCCAGGAACCGCTCGGCTTCAAGCGCAGCCATGCAACCCATGCCCGCGGCCGTCACCGCCTGACGGAAAACGCGATCCTTCACGTCGCCGGCCGCGAACACACCCGCCACGCTGGTATGCGTGGAATCGGGCGCCGTCTTGATATAACCGAATTCGTCCATGTCGAGTTGGCCTTTGAACAAGGCCGTTGCCGGCGAATGGCCGATGGCGATGAAAACTCCATGCACGTTGATCTCATGCGTGGTGCCGGTGATCGTGTTCCTCAGACGCACACCAGTGACACCTTTGGGATCCTCGGTGCCGAGAATCTCCTCGATCGTGGTGTCGTAGACGATGTCGATCTTCGGATTGCCTTCCAGGCGCGAAATGTTGGTCTTGTCGCAGCGGAGCTGGTCGCGGCGATGGATGAGCGTGACGTGGTCGGCGAAATTCGTGAGGAAGAGCGCCTCTTCCGCCGCCGTGTTGCCGCCGCCAACCACTGCGACCTTCTTGCCGCGATAGAAGAAGCCGTCGCAGGTGGCGCAGGCCGAAACGCCGAAGCCCTGGAACTTCGCCTCGGAGGGCAGCCCCAGCCAATTGGCCTGAGCGCCCGTGGCGATGACGAGCGTGTCCGCCGTGTAGCGCTCGCCCGAATCGCCGACTAGCGTGAACGGGCGGCGCGCCAGATCGACGGAGGTGACGGTGTCGTTGACGAGAGCCGTGCCCAGCCGCCTGGCCTGCTCCTCCATCTGCTCCATCAGCCAGGGGCCCTGAATGGCCTCGGCGAAACCGGGGAAGTTCTCGATCTCGGTCGTGATCGTGAGCTGCCCACCCGGCTGAAGCCCCGAAATCAGCATGGGTTCCAGCATGGCGCGGCAGGCGTAAATGGCGGCGGTGCAGCCCGCCGGCCCGCTTCCGAGGATCACGACTTTGGAGTGGGAAGACACTGGGATTTCGCTTTCGTTTTCCGCCGAAGCCCGGCGCCTGATATCGGAACCGCGCCGCCAAAGGTCAAGCCGCCCAATAGTACAGCGATTCCGGCCGTTTCCGACGCGCCCTGCCGTCGGGGCGATACTGTCCACAGCGACTTCCCGCCGCTCCGTCGAAATATTATTGCTGCCATCTGGGCTCCGGAGTAAAAAGCGCACCGAAAGATTATTTTACAGGGGCCCTCCCTTGGAGCATCACAAGCTCGATTCGATCGACCTCAAGATCCTCGCGGAATTGCAGGCCGACGGCCGCATCACCAACGTCGAGTTGTCCCGCCGCGCCAAGATCACCGCGCCGCCGTGTTTACGGCGCATGCGGGCCCTGGAAAAGGCCGGTTACATCCAGGGCTATCACGCCGATCTCGACGCCAAGTCGCTGGGATTCGAAGTCACCGGGTTCGCCTTCGTCGGGCTGGCGAGCCAGCACGATCACGACCTCAAGCAGTTCGAGGAGCACGTGCGCTCGTGGCCGAACGTGCGCGAGTGCTACATGCTGTCGGGCGAAGTCGACTTCATCCTGAAGATCGTGGCGAAAGACTTGTCGGGCTTCCAGAACTTCGTGACCGACACGCTTACCGCCGAACGCAACGTCGCCAGCGTGAAGACGGCGCTCGTGATCCACGCCTCGAAGATCGCACCGGGCGTGCCGATCGAAGCGAAGTTCTAGGACGGATCGATTGGGAAGGACGGACGACTTCCGCCGGCTGCGCCGCGCGGGGTTGGCCGATCAAGCGCGACGGACGGTAGCAGGCCGGTCGCGGCCGCCGCACACGCCAGCGTGCTAGGGTTTCATGGCAATTCTCCGGAGTACAGTCATGACGCGCGCCCTTGGTTTCCTCTTTGCCGCGCTGGTCGCCGTCGCGGCGGCATCGTTCACTTCGGGCGCCAGTTTCGCTCAGGCGCCTGCGGCGCAGGTGCCGCTGATGGAGCCGGCGACTTTGCATGGCCTCATGACCGCCGGGGTACGCCTGACCATCGTGGACGTCCGCCAGCCGGAGGAATTCGGCCAGGGCCACATCCAGGGTGCGATCCTGATGCCGCTCGAAAATCTCTCCGCCAGTTATTCGACGCTGCCCAGGAAAGGAAAACTCGTCGTCTACTGCCGGTCGGGGCACCGGAGCGCGCAAGCCGTCCAGTTTCTCCGGCAGAGCGGCTACACCAATGCCGTCAGCCTGAACGGCGGCTACACGGCCTGGACGGCGGCAGGGTTCAAGTAAAATCGCCTGAAAGACAGGCCGCCCGGCGGCTCACGCCGCCGGAGCGCTTTCTATTCGTGGCAGTCGCAGGCTTCGGCGTCCCGGGCCGGATGCAGCAATCCGGCAACGTACGCCGCCACGGCCTCACGCGGGTGCAGCCCGCCGGCGACAACGGTCACGATGCCGCGTTCCCGCATCCGGTCGATGAAGCACTGGCCCGCGCTCCCGGCGATCAGCACCCCGACGCCATCGAGCGGATGCGCGCCGCCCTTGAAATTGTGGATGGACTGCTCGTCGCTGAGATCGAGCCTGCCGGTCTCCACGGGTTCGCCCGCAGCGTCGGTTTCGAACAGCAG
>Ga0335069_10006485_pt1 | contig 17000 bp, 18 predicted proteins | sample Lox_Sample_11_FD_206714 | JGI IMG/M metagenome (GOLD analysis project Ga0335069, IMG submission 206714) | Soil microbial communities from Loxahatchee National Wildlife Refuge, Florida, United States - Lox_Sample_1.1 | ecosystem: Environmental > Terrestrial > Soil > Wetlands | place: USA...
CGGTCGACGCGGCCTGGCTGGTGCCGCACTTCGAGAAGATGCTGTACGACAACGCGCAGCTCCCCCGGCTCTACCTGGAGGCGTTCCAGGTCACCGGCGACCCCGAGCTGCGCCGGATCGTCGTCGAGACGCTCGACTACGTGCTGCGCGAGATGCGGCACGCTGGCGGCGGGTTCTTCTCGGCCACCGACGCGGACAGCGAAGGCGAGGAGGGCAAGTACTTCGTCTGGAGCCCCGCCGAGGTCGCGGCCCTGGTCGGCCCGGCCGACGCCGACCTCGTCTGCCGCTGGTGGGACATCACCGAGGAGGGCAACTTCGAGGGCCACAGCATCGCGCACCTGACGCTCACCATCGAGCAGCTCGCGAAGCTCTTCGGCCGGACGCCGGCGGACGCCGCCGCGACGATCGCGCAGGCGCGCGCTACGCTCTACGACGCCCGCCAGCGTCGGGTGCCGCCGCTCCGCGACGAGAAGATCCTGACGAGCTGGAACGCGCTCATGCTCGGCACGCTCGCCGAGGCCGGCCGCGTGCTCGGCGAGCGCCGCTACGTCGACGCCGCCGCGGCCGCCGCCGAGTTCCTCTGGACCCGGGTCCGAGACGGCGAGCAGCTCCTGCACGTCTGGACCGCGGGCCAGGCGCGCCAGCCCGCCTTCCTCGACGACCACGCGTTCCTCGCGAGCGCGCTCCTCGACCTGTACGAAGCGACCGCCGACCCGGCGCCGCTGGCCCGCGCCGAGGCCCTGGTCGCCGCCCTCCACGCTCGCTTCCACGACGACGCCGGCGGCGGCTACTTCTACACCTCGCACGACGCCGAGGCGCTGATCGCGCGCCCCAAGTCGGGCGCCGACGGCTCGTTGCCGTCGGGCAACGCCGTGCTCGCGCACACGCTGCTCCGCCTGCACGCGCTCAGGGGCAACGACCGGGATCGCGAGCGCGCCGCGCAGATCCTCTGCCTCTACCACGACGCCGCCCGGCAGAGCCCGTTCGGGTTCACGACCTACTTCCAGGCGCTGGAGCTGTACTCGGATGGCGCGACGGAAGTCGTGATCGCCGGGCGGCAGGAGGATCCGGACGCGGCGGCGCTGTGGCGGGTGGCGGCCGAGACGTACCTGCCGCACCGGGTGCTGGTGCGGGCCGAGCCCGGGGCGCCGGTCGTGGCCGCACCGGCGCGCGATCGACCTGCGGTCGGTGGGCGCGCGACGGCATACGTCTGCCGGCACTTCTCCTGCTCCGCGCCGGTGACGACGCCCGACGAGCTGCGCGCGCTCCTTCTGGGCTGAGCTACTTGCCGCGGAAGGACGGGGCGCGCCGGCCGAGCTGCGCGGCCAGCCCCTCCTTCAAGTCGTCGCTGGTGCGGACCTGACGGGCGAGCGCCTCCAGGTCGTCGCGGCGGAGCCCGCTGCGGTCGATGCCGCGCTGGACGAAGGCCTTCATCGCGCGGACCGCCAGCGGCGCGTTGTGCGCGATCGTGCCGGCGATCTTCGCGACGGCTGCCGTGAGGTCGCCGGCCGGGACGACGCGGTTCACGAGCCCGATCTCGAGCGCTTCGGCAGCGCCCACCGGCTCGGCGGTGAACAGCATCTCCTTCGTGCGCGCCGCGCCGATCGTGTCGATCAGCTTCCAGGTGAGCGTCACCGGGACGGCGAGGCCGATGCGGGCGAGCGGCATCCCGAACCGCGCCTGCTCCGACGCGATCACCAGGTCGCAGTGGAGCGCCAGCTCGCAGCCGCCGGCGAGCGCGTCGCCCTGGACGGCGGCGATGGTCGGGATCGGGCAGGCCTCGACCTCCTCCAGCACGATCTCGAGCGGACCCAGGTCGGCCTCGCCGGCCTCACGCTGCTTCTGCATCTCGCGGAGGTCGAGCCCGGCGCAGAAGGCCTTGCCCGTCGCCGCGACCACGATCACCCGCACCTTGGGATCGTGCTCGGCCCGGTGCAGGTGCTCCCGGAACGTGTCGATCATCGGCGCCGTCAGCGCGTTGCGCTTGTCGGGGCGGTCGAGGGTGATGGTGCAGACGTGGTCGGAGACGGCAGCGCGGACGAGGTCGGCCATCGGGACGGTCTACCTGCGTCGGCGGGCCGTTAAAAGCGGTCCTTGAGACCGCGGACCGCAGCGAACAGGGCGGTTGCGTCGTCCGGCGGGAGGTCGGGCACCCGCGCGCGGACCGACGCCGCCAGCTCCGGGCTGGTCATCCGCAGGAACGGGTTGGTCGCCTTCTCCTCGCCGATAGAGCTCGGGACGGTCGGCTTGCCCTGCCGGCGGAGCGCTTCGACGGCGGCCAGCTTGCGGGCGAGCGCCGGGTTCCCGGGCTCGAGCATCGCCGCGAAGCGGAGGTTCTTCTCGGTGTACTCGTGCCCGCAGTAGACCCGGGTGTCGTCGGGGAGCGCCGTCAGCCGGCCGAGCGACGCCTTCATCTGGGCGGCGTCGCCCTCGAAGAGCCGGCCGCAGCCGCCGGCGAAGAGCGTGTCGCCGGTGAAGACCGCGCGCGCGTCGGGGAAGTAGTAGGCGACGTGGCCGCTCGTGTGTGCGGGGATCAGGATGACCCGGCCGCGCATCGACCCGACCGCGACGCGGTCGCCGTCGCCGACCGGGTCCGTGATGCCGGGGATCCTCGGCGCGTCCTCCCGCGAGCCGACGATGCGCAACCCGGGCACGGCGGCCAGCAGGTCTTGGTTCCCGCCGACGTGGTCGTAGTGGTGGTGGGTGGCGAGGACCGTCGTCAACCGGAGGCGACGGCCGCGCACCTCGGCCAGGACGGGCTCCGCTTCGGCGCAGTCGACGACGCCCGCCTCGCCGCTGGCCGGGTCTACGAGCAGGTAGGCGTAGTTGTCGGCGAGCTGCGGGACCGGGACGACTTCCAGAGGCTAGTCTCCGACGGTGAGGGGCTCGCCGCCGCCGACGGCCGGCGCCGGAGCGCCCGTGCGCTGCTCGAGGCGGAACACGCGCTCGCGGAGCCCGGCGGTCTCGACGGCGCGGGCGAGCTGCTCCTTCGAGAGATCGCTCAACCGCGCCTCGAGCCGCGCCATCCGGTCGCGGAGTCCGGCGGCCTCGCCGGCGCGCGCGATCTGGTCCTTGCTGTTGTCGACGACGCGGGTCTCGAGGCGCGTGAAGCGCTCGCGGAGCGCGCCCAGCTCGCCGAGCTTGGTGCCGACCTCGCGGCCCAGGTCGGTCAGCCGCTGGTCCAGGCGGTCGAGGCGCAGCCGGACCTCGTCGGCGTCGAGGGTGCCCTGCGCGCGGTCGCGGGCGATCTCCGACGCGCGTCGCTCGAGGCTCTGGAGGCGCGAGACGTTCTCCTCGATGCGGGCGAGGGCGGCGGTGGCGCGATCGGCGGCGCCGGTGGCGAGCGCCTGGACGGGTTCGAACATCTCGCGGATGCCGTCCTTCGGGACGTCGGCGAGCCGGTTCTCGAGGGTGCGGACGCGCTCGCGCATGCGCTCCATGTCCTTGCGGATCGAGACCGAGAGCGCGCTGACCACGGCGTCGAGCCGCTCCGAGAGCGTCGTCTCGAGCGTCGACGCGAGCGACATGAACTGCTCCTCGACCCCTCGACCGACGTCCGCGAGCCGGCGCTGCACTTCTTCACCGAGGGTGAGCGCCTGGCCCACCAGCGCCTGCCCGCCCCCCGTGATCATGTCCTGGAGCGCCGCCAGCGTCCCGCGCGGCTCGTCCTTCGCCCGTCCCATCACGCCCTCCTTCCGCCCTACTCCCGACCACTCGGCCGCAAACGCTGCGGGCATCTTCCGCGGGAACGTGCTCGCGAGCTCCAGGTGCCGATCGATGCGCCTGGCCGTCTCGACGGCGCGTGCTTCAGATGGCTCGTCGGCGCTGTCGGTCGAAGGTCCGCCTCCTACCCGGAGCATGCGGCTGCCACGATGGGGCCCCTTAGAGCAAGCTGCCAGAAAAATTGCAACTAGGAATCGGACTTTTGGACGATCAGGACGGGCTCGACGGCAGCGCGCGGAGCAGCGTCACGAGTCGTCGGACGCCGTTCCGGAGGTTCTCGATCGATATGCGTTCGTTGACGCCGTGGACGGTCTTCTCCGCGCCCTCGGAGAGGACGAACGGCGCGAAGCCGTAGCTCTCGATGCCCAGGTCGCGGAAGTAGTGGCTGTCGGTGAAGCCCGGCACGACGCTCGGGATCACCGGGACGCCCGGGAACTCGCTCGTCATCACCTGGCGGACCGCGGCCACGAACGGCGAGTCGGGCTCCGACGCGGACGCCGGGAACGACAGGATCGGCTCGACCTGCACCGCCTCGTCGCCGATCAGGGTCGTGAGCGTCGCCAGGAAGTCGGCCGGCTTCTCGCCGGGCAGCAGGCGGATGTCGATCTCCGCGCTGGCCTCGGCCGGGATGACGTTGGTCTTCGGGCTGCCGGTGAGGACGGTCGGGGTGAGCGTGTTGCGGACCAGTGCGTTCTGCCGGGGATTCCGCGTGAACTCGGCCAGGAACTCGGGATCCTCGAGGGATTCGGCCAGGTGCATGAGCCGGGACTTGAGCGGCTCCTTCTCCTCCTGGGCGAGCGCGGCGAAGTACGCCTCGACGGGCCGGGTGACCCGGATCGGCGTGTGGTAGCGGCGGAGCTTGTTGAGGGCGCGGACGAGACGCGTGACCGCCGTCTGCGGCGGCGGCGTCGAGCCGTGGCCGGCGTCGCCGTGGGCGGTGAGGCGGACCCAGCACGGGGTTTTCTCCGCGACCCCGATCTGGACGACGGTCTTCCCGTTGGGCTGCTGGTGGAGCGCGTCGCCCTCGTTCACCAGGTACTCGGCGCCCTGCACCAGCTCGGCGTGATGCTCGGCGAACCAGCCCGCGCCGGCCTTGCCGCCCGTCTCCTCGTCGGCGGTCGCGAGCAGGATCAGGTCCCGGTCGAGCGGCTGCCCGCTGCGCTTGATCGCGATCATCGCCATCAGCTCGACGGCGCCCATGCCCTTGTCGTCGAGCGCGCCGCGGCCGTAGACGAAGCCGTCCTCCTTCGCGCCGGCGAACGGCGGCGTCTTCCAGCTCTTCGGATCGGCGGGGACGACGTCGAGGTGCGAGAGCAGCACGACGGGCCGCCCGCCGCCCTTGCCCGCGAGCCGCGCGTAGACGTTACCCCGCCCCGGCGACGACTCGAGCACCTGCGCCTCGATGCCCTCCTCGCCGAGCTTCCGGGCGATCGCGCTCGCCGCTGCGGTCTCGCCGCCGGGCGGGTTCGTGGTGTCGATCCGGATCAGGCCCGCCAGCACGTCGGCGGTCTCGTCGCCGAGCGCCTTCCAGTCGGGACCGGACGCGTGGACGGTGGAAACCAGCGTCAGAGCGAGGAGAGCGGTCGCCCAGCCGCTCGAGTTATCAACAGGAATTCCCCCGGCACGGGATCGATGCCGAGCAATCGCTCGACTGGATGGCCGGTGAACGGGGGCGGCGGCGACGGCGTGATTCTTCTCGTGGGTTTCCAACGATCTAGCACCCTCTATCTGTGGCGGGATCGGAACTATTCGACGATTCGCACGGTTGGGTGGGCACACAATTCGGACGGCGCTTTCCACAAGTCCACATGTTATCCACAAGTGGTCACAGTTGCTGGCGCTCGACGGTAGCCGAGCCCGACGAGGTACAGCTCCGCCGACCCGCGGCGGGTCGCGTCCGGCCGCGTCGTCTTCACCTCGTCGAAGGTCACGCGGAGCCGGGAGAGCAGCGCCTGGTAGCCGGCGTCCATGAACGCCTTCATCAGGAACCGGCCGCCGGGACGGAGGAGGACCGGGAGCGCGTCGAGCGTCGCGGTCGTCAGCTCGGCCGAGCGCGCCTCGTCGGTGGCGGCGACGCCGGTCAGTTTGGGGGCGAGGTCGGAGAGCACCACGTCGGCCGGACGACCGGCGGCGCGGGCGACGGCGTCGACCGTCGCGCGGTCGCGGAGGTCGCCCGCGACGTCCGCCGCGTTGGGCGCGCCGGGCGGCGTCACCGGGACCAGGTCGACGCCGACCACGCGCCCGTCCGCCCCCACCCGCTCGAGCGCGACCTGCATCCAGCCGCCCGGCCACGCGCCGAGATCGACGACGCAGTCACCGCGCCGGAGCAGCCGGAAGCGGTCGTCGAGTTCCGCGAGCTTGTAGGCGCTCCGCGCCCGGTAGCCCGCGCTCTTCGCACGCCGGTAGTACGCGTCCTTGCGGCGGTAGGTCACGAGCGACCGCCGCGCGGTCGCTCATTCCCAATCGGCAGACGACGTGAACGGCTTGTAGTCGCCGAACGGGTCCTCGTGCGGCACGTGGCCGAACACGCGCTCCACTCCGGGGCTCGAGACCAGGAAGTGGATCGGCCGGGTGATCAGCCACTCGAGGCCGTACCCGACGGGGTTCACGGCGTAGGCGATCAGCCGCAGCGGATGGGCCTGAGAGTCGTCGTACGCATCGTGGGCCCGCGCCGACCCGGGAATAGCCGCCAACCACACCACCATGCCGAGGGCAACCAGTAGACGTCTCATGGGGCACCTCCAAGCGCGCCTCTCGAGGCCACGCAGATTCCAAAGGTACCAGCCGCGCCGCAGCTTCTCAAGACAAGGAGGTCGCATTGACAGCCGCCCTGCCCCGGCCTAAGCCAGTCCGAATGGCGCGGACCTTTCGTCCGCTGACGCCGCTGAGGGGGTGGAGGCGGGTGGCGGCCCAGGCGTGGAACCCGCCTCGGGATCCCAGCGTGTATGCGCTGGTCGACATCCCGATGCGGTCGGCGCTGGCCTACCTGGACCGCGTTCGGGAGGAGACCGGGGTCAAGGTCACGGTGAGCCACCTGGTCGCCCGCGGCGTGGCGCTCTCGATCCACGAGTTCCCGCAGCTGAACGGCATCGTCTCCCGCGGCCGGGTCATGTTGCGCGACACCGTCGACATCTTCCTCCAGGTCGCGACCGACGGCGGCCGGGACCTCTCCGGCATCAAGATCTCCCGCTGCGACGAGAAGACCGCGGTCGAGATCGCGCGCGAGGCCGAGGCTCGGGTGAACAAGCTCCGCCAGCGCCAGGACAAGCAGGTCGAGCGCACGAAGTCGCTCCTCGACCGCATCCCCGTCCGGATCCTGGGCCCGATGATGCGCACCATCGCCTACCTCATCTACGACCTCGACCTGGACCTGTCGCCCGTCGGCATCGTGAAGGACGAGTTCGGCAGCGCGATGGTGTCGAACGTCGGCGTCTTCGGTCTCAACGTGGCGTTCGCGCCGCTGGTGCCGTTCAGCCGGACGCCGCTAGTCGTGCTGGTGGGCGAGGTGCAGGACCGGCCGGTCGTGGAGGCGGGGCGGGTGGTCGTGAAGCCGATGATGAGCCTCGGCGTCACCTTCGACCACCGCTTCATGGACGGCTACCAGGGCGGACGGATGGCGCAGATCACGCGCGCCTACCTGGAAGACCCCGAGCGCTTCGAGCGCCCGTCGGCGCCGGCGATCGCGCCGGTCGCCGCGCCCGTCACGCCCAGCCGATGAAGCTCAGCTGACGGCCGCAGCCCGCGCCGTCGCGACGATACGAGCAGAAACGCCGGTCGCAGGCGGTGCACGGCCCGACGATCGCCGTCACCGGCACGCCGGCCGCCGCCAGCAGCGACCGCACCGCCGCGCGCAGGTCGAGGTGGAGCGTGCCGTCGCGGCGATCCCACGCGGCGGCGGTCGTGTCGCCGCTGCGCGCCCGGAACGCCGCCTCCACCTCCGGCCCGACGACGTAGCAGCATGGCCCGACCGCCGGTCCGATCACCGCCTCGAGTTCGCCCGGTGCGACGTCGAACCGCGCGCGCAGCCGCTCGATCGCCGCCTCGACCACGCCCGCCGACGCGCCCCGCCAGCCGGCGTGCACGGCGGCCGCGGCGCGACGTCGCCGGGAGGCGAGCAGCACCGGCACGCAGTCCGCGGTCACGACGCCGGCCGCGAATCCGGAGCCCGCGGCGACGACCGCGTCGGCCTCGATCGTGGCGGCGCCCGGACCGTCGGCGACCAGCACGCCGGTGCCGTGGACCTGCTTCGCCGTGACCAGCGGCAGCGTGACGCCCTCCCACCCGCGCGTGCATTCCGCCCGCTCGAGGAACCCGTGCGCGAGTCCGGGGGCCGCCGACCAGGCCGCGTGCGTCAACACGTGTCTGGTCCGCCCGCGATCGGTCCGCTATCGTCCGTCCCGTGAAGACGACGACGCGCGCCTTCGGGCTCCTCGACCTGATCGTGGTGCTCGCGGTGGTGGGGGTGTTGGTCTGGGCCGTGAGTCTCGACTGGTCGCGACTGCCGCAGCCGCCCGCCACCCAGAGCGCCAGCCACTGACCCGTTCACGGCGTGACGCACTCGAGCGTCACGTCGCTGTACCTGAGCAGCTCGTCGAGCGTGTGGACCTTGTAGGGACGCTCGTAGAAGACCCGGGTGATGCCGGTGTTGATGAGCACCTTCAAGCAGTGGATGCAGGGCGTGTGCGTGATGTAGATGTCGGCGTCGCGGATGGCGGCGCCGTTCTTGGCCGCCTGCGCGATCGCGTTGATCTCGGCGTGGATCGTGCGGAAGCAGTTCTCCTCGGTCTCGCCGGAGGGCGTCTTCGACGTGTAGATCAGGCAGCCCGCCTCGCTACAGTGCGGGAGCCCCGCCGGCGCGCCATTGTAGCCGGTGGCGAGGATGTTCTTGTCGCGGACGATCACCGCGCCCACCTTGGCGCGCAGGCAGGTGGAACGTTCGGCCACCTGGCGGGTGATCGTCATGAAGTACTGATGCCAGCTCGGGCGGTCGCTCATCGGGCTCTCCTCGTCACGTCATAAGACGCAGCGGATCCGGGACGAACGTGAGCACCAGCAGCACGGCGCTCGCGAGCGACGCCCAGCTGCGGGCGGGGCCCAGCGGCGCGTCGTCGTCGAGCGTCGGCGGATGGCCGTTCCGGAACATGAGGACGCCGATCATGGCCCAGATGATCCAACCGGGCCAGTAGTGGGTGCCGAGCCAGACCAGCGTCGCGAGGACCGCGATCGGGAGGATCCGGGCGCGGCGGCCCGTCACCGCGTAGAGCACGTGCCCGCCGTCGAGCTGGCCGATGGGGAGCAGGTTGAGCGCGGTGACAAACAGGCCGAACCAGCCGGCGAGGGCGATCGGGTGCAGGTAGATGGTGTCCGAGTCGGCGTGCAGCACGACGCGCGCGAGGAGCTTCGTCAGGATCGAGTCGCCGAACTCGATGCCGGCCCCGGGCTGCGGGACGGCGCCGATCGTCGAGAGCTTGAGCCCGACGACGAGTGCGACGAACGCGACCACGAACCCGGCCCACGGGCCGCCCGCGCCGATATCGAACAGCGCGCGCCGGTCGGGGAAGCGCGCGCGGATCCGGATGAACGCGCCGAAGGTCCCGAACCAGAAGATCTGCGGCGGCGCCGGCACGAAGTAGGGCAGTGACGCGTCGACGCCGTAGAACCGGCACATCAGATAATGTCCCGACTCGTGCGACAGCAGGATCGCCAGCAGCGTCGCCGAGAACGGCAGCCCGCGCGGCAGCGTCGCGAGCGCCGGAGGGACGCCGACCCACAGGCAGCCCGCCATCGTGGTGGTGACGAACGTCCCGGCCAGCAGCAGCAGGTGCAGCACCGGCGAGCGACGGATGCGGACCAGCCGCGGGACGGGCGTGCTCATCCGTTCCGATCCACGCGCACGATCACCGGCTCGCCGACGCCCGCGCGCAGCCGCTCGCGCGCCGACCCGTCCCGCACCGCCACCTCGAGGAATTCCCAGCTGTTCACGACCGCCACCATCTGGCCCGGCTGTGCGCTGGAGTAGGAGGTCGCGACACCCCGGACGTGCGTGGCGCGAATCGTAACGGAAAGCGTCGCACCGGAGAACCCGTCCAGGTCCTTTCTCGAAACGTTCGTCACGAGGTTGCCGAAGTGGTCGACGTAGACCACCTCGCCGCGCACGACGCCGTCCATCCGCCTGGCCTCCGGGAAGGCGAGCGCGGTCATGTCCTTCACCGGCGGCCCGAGCTGCTCCGGCGCCGTGCCGGTCGCGAGCGCCGCCGCGACGGGCGCGAACACGTCGCGCCCGTGGAACGTGTCGCTGCGCGGCGAGAGCTGGAACTGCGGATCCGTGAGCTCGAAGACGCCGCTGATCCCCTGGGTGGCGGCCGCGAGCGACAGCACGCCGTTGTCGGGCCCGACGTAGCACGCGCGCGTGGTCGCGACGCAGATCGGCCGCCGCTCGCCGCCGACGCCCGGGTCGACGACCGCCACGTGGATCGTCCCCGCCGGGAACCACGGCGCCGACTGCCGGAGGACCAGCGCGCCGGCCCGTACGTCCTGCGGCGGGATCCCGTGCGTCACGTCGATCACCCGCACGCCCGGCGCGCGCGTCGCCAGCACGCCCTTCATGATGCCGACGAAAGGATCGGTCGTGCCGAAGTCGGTCGTGAGCGTGACGAGCGCCATCAGCGCCGGCGCGCGCGCGACTCCTCGACCGCGGCCCAGAGCAGCGGGAACATGATCTCGTGGTGCCCGGTGAGCGCGATGCCGCGGCCGCTCTTCGCCGTCGGCCGCGCGAGCACGTTGACGCCGGGGCGGTAGTGGCGCGTGAAGTCCATGTCGATGGTGGTGAGGTCGCGGACGGGGTGGCGCAGGTTCCGCGCCAGGTTGAGCGCCTTCACGAACACCTCGGGCATCACGACCGCGGAGCCGAGGTTGATGTAGACGCCCCCGTTCAGCCGGGCGACGACGGCCGCCAGCAGCCGGAAGTCCCGCAGGCTGCCCTCGCCGATCGCGGCGCCGTCGGCGCTGGGGTGCATGTGGATGATGTCGGTGCCGACGGCGACGTGGACGGTCGCGGGAATGCCCAGCTCGGCGGCGTTGGCGAGGATGCTCGCGCGGCGGAAGCGGAGCCGTCGCTTGCGGATCGCCTCGCCGACGGCGCGCCCGAGCCCGTGCCCCGCCGCGACGCCCTTCGCGATCGCGCCGTTCAGCTCCTCGCCGGTCTCGCGCGCCATCCCGAAGAGCCCGCGGTCGAGCCCGGGGCCGACGTCCTCGGACGTCTGCCCGCCCCACGCCAGCTCGAAGTCGTGGATGATGCAGGCGCCGTTCATCGCGATCGCCGCGAGCCGCCCGCGCCGCATGAGGTCGACGATCAACGGCCCGAGCCCGACCTTGATCGCGTGCGCCCCCATGCCGAGGACAACGGGTCGGCCGCGACGGATCGCGCGGGCGATCCGGTCCGCGGCGTCGCGGAAGTCGCGCGCGGCGAGGATGTCGGGGAGGCCGTCGACGAACCCGCGGATCGTGAGGCCGCGCTTCACCGGCCTACCCAGCGCGGCGGCCATGACTTTGCTCGGACGCGTCGCCAGCGGGACGGTGCGGACGCGGGCGGGATCGATCGGAGCCGGCGCGCGGCGGGCCCGCCGCTTCACTTGCCGTCCCCGAAGAGACGACGGTCGACCAGCTCGCACAGCACGTGGCCGATCAGGATGTGCGTCTCCTGGATGCGCGCCGAGAGCTTGCTGGCCGAGACGCGGAGGCTCACGTCGACGTGCGTGGCCAGATCGCCGCCGTCGCCGCCGGTGAGGCCGACGGTGCGGATGCCGATCTCACGACAGGCCGCGACGGCCTTGAGCACGCTCGGCGAGCGGCCGCTGGTCGAGATCGCGATCGCGACGTCGTCCTTCCGGCCGAGCGCGTGGACCTGGCGGGCGAAGACCTGGTCGTAGCCGTAGTCGTTGGCGATCGCGGTGAGCGCCGAGGTGTCGGTGGTGAGCGCGACGGCGGGGAGGGCGCGCCGCTCGACCATGAACCGACCGACGAACTCGGCCGCGATGTGCTGCGCGTCGGCCGCGCTGCCGCCGTTGCCGAAGAGAAGGACCTTGTGCCCCGAGGAGAGCGCCAGCGCAACGACGTCGACTGCCTGCTCCAGCTGGGCGGCCTGCTCGGCCAGGAAGACCTGCTTCACGCGCAGGCTCTCGCCGAACAGCTCGCGGATCGCCTCCTGCGTCCGACTCACCGGATCGAGGGTAGGTGGGGGGTCCCCGACAGTCAAACGTCAGCCGGCTTCGGGCGGCCCCGGCAGCCGCCCGGCGAACCAGCGAATGACGTCGGAGGGCGTGATGATGCCGACCAGCTTCCCGTCGCGGACCACCGGCAGGTGGTGGATGCCGTGCCCGCGCAGCACCTGCATGACGTCCTCGGCCGTGTCGAACTCGTCGACGGTGATGACCGGGCTGGACATGACCTCGGCCGCCCGCGCGCGCTCGACGCTGCCGCGGAGCAGGGCGTCCATGAGGTCGCCCTCGCTGACGAAACCGATCACGCGATCCTCGGGGTCGGTAACGGGGACGCCGCCGAAGCCGCCGGCGGCCAGGATGCGGACGATGTCGGCGAGCGGGGTGTCGGGGGCGACGGCCGTCACCCGGGGGGTCATGATGGTGCGCGCGTGGCCCCGCATCGGCGGGGTGTAGGCGGGGGCGGGGACGGGGTCAAGGCGTCGGGTTGGTTGCCTGGCGGGCGGCGCTGGGCTACGGTTCCGGACCGTCGCGGGCGTAATTCAGTGGTAGAATGCCAGCTTCCCAAGCTGGACGTCGCCGGTTCGACCCCGGTCGCCCGCTCTCGAAACCGCAGAACCGTCGAGCACTTGCGTGACCACCTTGGGTGCCTGCTCGACGGCTGGCTCGCCGGTGCCGGTAGTGGTGCCGGTTGCGGGACGGTTGAGACGCTGGACGGCGTCGAGTTGGTGAGCCGGGGACAGGTGCGAGTACCGGACCGTCATCGCGATCGTCTTGTGGCCCATCAACTCCTGCACCGTGCGGAGGTCGACGCCCGCCATCACGAGGCGGCTCGCGAAGGTGTGCCGGAGATCGTGCCAGTGGAAGTTCTTGATGCCCGCCCGCTTGAGCGCGGGCACGAACACGCGACTCATGGCGTTCTTGGGGTCAATCGGCGTGTTGCCCGTTGTGCTCGGGAAAACATAGGGGCTCTTCAGGCGGCTCGGCTGCTTCCGCAGGAGATCGCGAACGGTGTCGTTCATCGGGACGCGTCTGATCTCCCCGTGCTTCGACCGCGGCACCGTCAGGAGACCCGTCGCGAAGTCGACGTGCTCCCATCGGAGCTGGAACTGTTCGGAGCGACGGAGGCCGGTATGCAGGGCGACGGCGATCGTCGGCCACGCGGACTCGCCGATCGTATCCCGCAGGCGCGTCTCCTCCTGATCCGTCAGGAAGCGGACCCGCGCGTTGTTCTCCTTGAAGAACCTGACCTGACGGAGCGGATTCTTCTCGGCCTTGCCGTCGGCGATCGCGACGTTGAAGACGCGCCGGAGGAACGAGAGCTGGCGGTTGATCGTGGCCGGTGCCACCTCCAGTGCGCGCCGCTTCGCGTAGCGGTCGATGTCCCCTGGGGTGATCTGCCCTAGCGTCCTTCCGGGGAACGCTGTCTTCCAGTAGCGTGCCGCGCGCTCGTACTCGGCAATCGCGCGGAGGTGCTGCGAGCGGGCGACAACATCGTCAAGCATCTCCGCGAGGGTGGTCTCCCGCCGCCGGATGCGTTCGGGGAAGAACCTTCGCTCCGCTATCTCGGTCTTGCGCTTGCGGTAAACGTCCCCCGCGAGGCTCTTGGGACCGACCTTCTCGCGGTGCTCTCGGCCGACCTCGTCGTGGTAGCGGACCCACCAGATACCGGAGCCTTTCGGGCGCTCGAAGACGCCGCGGGGTGGTCTAGCGCTTCGTCCGTTTCTCATGGCCGGTCTTCTCGAACAGCTCGCAAACCGGAACCCCGAGGGCATTCGCAATCGCCGCTACCGTCGATGCCCGGGGGTCTGTACCTGTTCGTTCGGCACGCGCGATAGCTTCGGGGAGAAACCCCGAACCCCTGGCGACTTGGGCTAGCGTCATCCCGCGTGCCTTCCGCATGCGCTTGATGCTGTCCACGCACGCAGGCCTCTAACGCAAGAGTTATGGGATCGTCAAGCATCATTCTCCCGGCTTCGAGCGGGCAGGGCGTAAGGATGTCGCGATCAAGGTCTCCAGGTCGCTTAGCCGGAACCGGAGGGGGCCTCGAGGCCCAGAGAGCTTTACCACCGGTAGCCGGCGCTTGTAGGCCCATTGGTAGAGGGTTGCTGGCATGAGCCCAAGCATCGCGGCGGCCTCATGGACGTCGAGTAGTCGGTCGCTGAGGAGGCGGTCGCTAGAGGGAGTCATTTGTCATTCACCGTGAAAATGGGCTCGGGCCCGCCTATACCAGTGCTTCGTCCATCCGGGGGTCGGTCGTCTTCGGGGTCATCCTGGTCGTTCGCGCACCCGAAGCCCGAGACGCATCGTCCCGACCTGTCGAGGGTGCCCGGTTCATTGCAGACCGTGCAGCCTCGCTCGTTCTCCACATCGGAGTCCGAAGCGACGGGATCGCCCATGGTGTGCGGCGGCCGATAGAGCGGACTGTCGAAGTTGAATCGGTAGGTCGCTGCCAGCCGCTTGGTGAAGCAGTGCTCCGCGCGCGCCCGCACAACGTGGTGCTGGATCAGTATTCTTACGATAGCTGACACCCGGGTATGGTGGATACCCATGAGTCGTCCGAGTTCCTCGCGCGGCAGCAGGATGTCTCCGTCTCCTCGATACTTCTGAAGGTGGTACGCGATGCTCGCCGCCAAACAGACCATCGACCCCAGCCCCGCGAGCTTGCCGAGCAACTGGACGGGGTCGCGCGCTGCCGCATGGAGGGCTGCGACCAGCGCGCCGTCACCCGGGACACGCACGGAGTTCCAGATGGAGACGACCTCCACGAAGAAGCTCTCGGTCCCGGCCTCTGAGTAGTCCTCGTCGTAAGCATCGTGCGGGTGCGCGTACAAGTGCCGGCAGAGGGCTTTTACGGCCGCAACGATCACCCTGGGGTCGTGGTCGAACGCATCGTCTGCCCCGGGGACTCCCCGCAACCGCTGCGCGAGCGTGAACGGCAACTTCCAGGCGGGTATGAGGCTGCCCGACGAGCGTGGTCCCGACCTCTGCCGCTTGTTTCGAGCGGGCGACCGCGGGTCCTCCGACCCAGTACCGGAGACTCCGCGGCGCGCCACAACGTCGTCGGCAAGCCGCTCGGCGACTGCGACTAGCTGCTCCTTCAAGTCGGTCGCGTCGCTGTTCATCGGAGTCCCCCGCTCAACAGAGGAACAGCACAGCAGCTCAACATGACTAGATGGCTCAGGAGTGCGAGCATCCCTAGTCGTGTTGACCGTGAGGAGCTGTTGTACGTGTTGTCCTGTTCCCCTGATGCTCTATTGAGCGGCTCCAAGAACGTCACGGCGTCGAGCCCGAACTTGTTCGACTTCGGGAGGCACGCGAAACGGCGGTTGCGCGCGATCGAGCACCTTTCGGGGGAACGCGACCTCTGACGCACAACAGCCGCGAGCGCGGGGTGTTGAACAGGGACGTTAGCCATTGGACGTCCCCACATCCCGCGGGGCGCATGCAACCGAACTCTCGACCTCCTCCAGGAGGCGAGGGGCGTCGGCGGCCTTGATCCCAAGGGCGCGTTGCAACCGGCGCAGTTGAGGCCCGTAGGGTCGCAGCCGGGCGGCCTCGATCCGCGACAACGTCGATTGGTCGATCTTCGCGCGCCGGGCGAGTTCGGCCTTGCTCCAGCCGCGGCGCTCTCGTTCTGCGGTCAGTGCAAGTCGCATCCCCAGTCACCTCCGGGGGGCAGCTGCCCCAGGTCGGCGAATGGGTGGATGTTTGAGGGACAAGGCCAAGTCCCGCGTGAAAAGATAGTCTGCGCAGCCCGCGGGGCGGGCCTACGAACTGCTAACCTGGGTCCGTGCCTTCCACGCGGCGGCCTCGGGCGGTTCCACGGTGATGAACTCCACCGTCACCGGCGCGTTGTCCTTTCTGCCGCCCTCGGCCTTGGACGGCGGGTTGCTCCATCCCGGGCGGCCCGGCCGCTCGCGTCCCGGCCCGTAGCGAAGCCATGCGAGCGGGTTGGTCTTGAAGACCTCACATTCGGCAGCCACTCGCGCCTGCGCGCTCGCTCCCCGGACCTGCGCTGCAAACGCTGCATACCGCCGGTCCTCGGGGCGCCGCTGATCGCGACCCTCGCCGCGCGCCATCCATTCGCGCAGCGTCGAAGCCCCAACGCCGGCCGCCTCTGCGGCCACGGCTGTGAACGCCCCCGCACGCAAGCTGGCCAGGATCGCGTCCGCAACCTCCGGGGTCAGCCGCGTTGGACGAGCCATGGCCCCGCCTTTGGGTGGTTTGCTCAGCCCCTGCCTGGTCCACAAGGCTTCGATCCCGCGCGGGAATTGACCACGCCAAACCGGGCCACGTATCTACGTATTGCCTTCCGCCGTCTCTCATGGTTCGTCTCCAAGACCCCCAGCCCAACACCGGTCTGCGGCATCCTTTCCTGACCCCGCCGTCACGGTGGCGGCGCGGACCGGCAACTGGTTCCTCGAGGACGACCTTGCCATCGCCCGTCTCGATAAGCTGGCCCAGGGGACGTCGCTGCGCTCGCCACCGCTCTCATGACGAACACCGCGGTCACGGGTGCGACCTTCGACATCGACGGCGGCCAGCAACTCGTCGAGTGCTAACCCGCGCAAGCCCGGCAAGGGGGACCTGGGAGCGCAGCGACTCGACGGCTCCCATCCATGTGGACTATTGACGCTTGCGGACGAGTCCGCGAGGCATGAGCGTCAACCGGTCGACAGAGGCGAAGCGCGACGACGCGTCGTCGGTTTCGGCGACCGGCGGTCCGGCCGTGACGGACCGCTACCAGGCCCTCGTGTCGGTCGCCCAGTCGATCGCGTCGTGCAGAGAGCCGGAGGAACTGTTCGGCCGGCTGTCGGGCGAGTTGCAGCGGGTCGTGCCCTTCGACTTCATCGGCATCCTGCTCTACGACCCCGAGCGCGACAGCGTGCGGCCGGCGGTCCTGGAGATCGGGAGGACCCCGCTGATGCCGCGACCGGAAGTGCTCGCGGCGGACACGCCGACGCGGTTCGTGATCCAGTCGCAGCAGCCCCTCATCATCCCGGACATCAGCGCCGAGACACGATGGCCGGAGACCCTGATGGCGATCCGTCAGCAAGG
>Ga0335069_10006486_pt1 | contig 16999 bp, 16 predicted proteins | sample Lox_Sample_11_FD_206714 | JGI IMG/M metagenome (GOLD analysis project Ga0335069, IMG submission 206714) | Soil microbial communities from Loxahatchee National Wildlife Refuge, Florida, United States - Lox_Sample_1.1 | ecosystem: Environmental > Terrestrial > Soil > Wetlands | place: USA...
CGCCTCGGCGACCGCCTTAAGGGCCAGGTCGCGGTCTGTCACGATCCCCACGAGCTTTTTCCCGCGAAGGTTTCCGATCACCGGCAGCGCGCCGATATTGTGCGCCTTCATCAGCTTCGCGGCGATCATCGCGCTGTCGCTTGCTTGGCAGAATACCGGATCCTTGGTCATGATGTCGCGGCATAACTCCGGTTGCACCCGGCGAATCTGTAATTCGGATTCGCCATGATCCTCGTAACCGGCGGCGCCGCGTTTGCCTTGCCCCCACGCTCCCGGCCAAACCAGCGGCGCATCGCCCGTGGGATGCGGACCGGACATTGGATAAACTCCGGATCCGCCCACGGGATCTTTGCGCCCAGCGCCCCCGCCGGGCATTCCACTCTCACGCTTTGCGTTGCGCTTCACACTTTTTCGAATAGCCATACAAGTCTTCCCCTACATTACCTGTCGCACTCGACCTGCCAATTGATGCTCATCGCTAAGCCGATGGAATCCGTGCCATTACACTTCGCACGGGAGTGTGACTGGGTCAAAAGCCGCATGCGAATCGGCGGCGAACGAGAATAATCACGCGATTTCCCTGGTAACAGGATTGCTGCCGTCTGAAGTAAAGAGAAGGTGCATCATGAAGGCTGTCATCGATCATCTGCGCGTGTTGATTCCCGCTGGGCACGCGGCGCTGGACGGAGAACTAAGCATGCCGCCAGACCCAAAGGGCTTGGTCCTGTTTGCCCACGGCAGCGGGAGCAGCCGCCACAGTCCGAGGAACAAGTATGTCGCCGAGGTGCTCAATGAACACTCACTGGGAACGTTGCTCGTCGACTTGCTCACCTCCGAAGAGGAGCGCGAGGACGAATATAACGCCCGTTTGCGCTTCGACATCGGCCTACTCGCCGAACGCGTGGTTGGGATCACCGATTGGCTCGCCGTGCAGCCGCAGGCAACCGGCCACACTCTCGGAGTCTTCGGCGCGAGTACGGGCGCCGCAGCAGCCCTGCTCGCCGCTGCTCGCCGTCCGAAACTCGTCAAAGCAGTGGTCTCGCGAGGAGGCCGGCCGGATCTTGCCGGCCCGGAAACGGCGCTGGTGCGAGCGCCCACATTGTTGATCGTCGGAGGCAGGGACACCGAGGTCCTGCAAATGAATCGAAACGCCCAGGCTCTGATGAAGTGCGAAAACAGGCTCGACATCGTTCCCGGAGCGACGCATTTGTTTGAGGAACCAGGAACACTCGCGAAGGTTGCCAAACTGGCCGCGGACTGGTTCGCGGCGCATCTCAAGTAGGAGATCGAAGACGCTATGACTAAGCTGCCATTTTCAGATCGGACGGAAGCGGGCCGGCTGCTTGGAGCGGAGCTCGCCACCCGGAAGCTGGGCTCGAATGTGATTGTGCTTGCGTTGCCGCGAGGCGGGGTGCCGGTGGGACTCGAAGTGGCCAAGGCTCTGCACGCGCCCCTTGACGTGGTGGTAGTCCGTAAATTAGGCGTGCCCTTCCAGCCAGAGTTGGCGATGGGCGCGATCGCCGGCAATTCCGTGGAAGTGCTCAATCACGATTTGATAGCCTCACTTCATATCTCCCAACGCGACATCAATGAGGAAATTGCCAAGGAGCGGATCGAGGTCGAACGGCGCGAAAAACTATACCGCAGCGGCCGTCCAGCGCCGAAACTTCGTGGACATACGGTGGTGCTGGTCGACGACGGGCTCGCCACGGGTTCGACCATGCTAGTTGCCGCGCGCTACGTCAAAGCGCTGAAGCCAGCGAAAACGATCATCGCGGTTCCTGTCGGAGCCTCCGAGGCTTGCGAACTCTTGAAGTCCTACGCCGACGAACTCATCTGCCTCGCCACTCCCAAATATTTCATGGCGGTCGGCGAATGGTTCATTGATTTTCGGCAAGTCAGCGATGCGGAGGTGCAGAGGCTCCTCGAACAGAGCCGGGTCTCCGAAATCACAGCGTGAGCAAGGGGCTACCCGGCCTGCGGAAACGGCTGCAGCAAGTTCTTGACGACGGAGCCAAGCTTCATAAACTCCGCATAACTCGAGGGCTTCCTGAAATAACCGGCGATGTCGAAAACTTCAAGAGGGGGGCGGGCGTGGCGTGCATCGGCGGACGACACGATCAGCACCTTGGCATCCTTGCATCGCTCGCCGGCGCGCACATGTTCGAGCACTTCGCCCCCGCTCTTCTTCGGCAAATTCAGATCCAGCAGCGTCAAGTCAGGACACGGCCTATTCTCGGTCGCCTCAACCTCATCGAAGTATTTGGTGGCTGCATGACCATCGCGAAGGACCTGGATATCGGCCTTGACCCCGGCGCCGTCAATGGCTTCGCGCATGAGGAACACATCGGTCCCGCTGTCCTCAACAATTAGAATTCTCCATTTGCGAGGAGCTGAATCAAGCCGGGAGGGTGAAGTGGAAGGTCGATCCGTCTCCCGGAAGGGATTCGACCCAAATCCGCCCGCCATGACGTTCGACGATGCGTTGACAGATGGCGAGCCCGATCCCGGTGCCGGAGTATTCCTCGGAAGTGTGTAAACGTTTGAATACTCCGAAGATCTTCTCCCTGAACTCGGCTTCAATGCCGATTCCGTTGTCCCTGATTGAGAAGTCCCAGTATCCGCCGTCTCTTCGCGCCGCCGCGTGAACGGCTGGGGGTACTCCTTTGCGGTGGTATTTGAGCGCATTGCCGACAACGTTCTGAAATAGCTGTTGCAATTGTGTGGCCTCGATCAGGACGGCGGGCAACGGGTCAGAATCGACAAATGCCCCAGTTTCGGCTATCGTGCCGCTTAAGTTCGCCACGGCCGCCCCGAATGCCGCGTTCGCATCAACCGGTTCTTTCGGCTTGTCTGCTTTCGCTGCTTGAGTATATGCGAGCAGATCCCGTACCAGCATCTGCATTCGGCTGGCTCCCTCGTTTACTTTGTCGAGAAAACTGCGCGCCTCGTCATTGAGCTGGCCCCCGCAGCGGTCACCAAGGAGTTCGCTGAAAATTCTGACACTTCGCAGGGGCTCCTGAAGATCATGGCTGGCCGAATAAGCGAACTGCTCCAGGTCCCGGTTCGCGCGCCTCAGCTCTAATTGCAAAAGCTTATTCTCGTGAATGTCCGTTGACGTGCCGAACCATCGCTGTATGCGACCTTGTTGATCCTTTACCGGGACGCTGCGCATCATGAACCACCGGAACTCGCCATCCTTCCGCCGGAGGCGCGCCTCCAGTTCGAACGGCACGCCGGAGGCGATCGATCGCCGCCAAGTCCCGAGAACATCATCATCAGGATGCAAGATTGACTGAACCTGCACGGGATCTTTCATGGCTTCCAGGTTCAGACCGGAATAATCCACGAAGCGGCGGTTAACGAATTCCAGCTCGCCTTGCGGACCGCTTAACCACACGATCTGCGGTCCAACTTCCGCAAGCTGGCGAAAACGCTCTTCGCTATCCCGAAGCAGAGCCTCGCGCTGTTTGCGCTCGGTAATATCGCGCGCGATTTTCGACGCCCCGATGATGCGGGCCCGATCGTCTTTCACCGGCGAGATTGTCAGCGAGATCTCGATCAGTGTTCCATTCTTACGGCGCCGCACAGTCTCGAAGTGATCGACCCGCTCCCCACGCCTTAGCCGTGCGAGGATATCCGGCTCTTCGTCCTGCCGATCGCCTGGAATTAGGAGCGCGGCGACTGTTTGCCCGACCGCTTCTTCGGGCGTATAGCCGAAAAGGCGCTCCGCGCTCTTGTTCCAGCTGGTGATCACGCCGGAGAGGTTCTTGCTAATGATCGCGTCATCGGAGGAGTCGACGATCGCCCCGAGCAGATGAGCGGTGCGCGCCGCTTCGATACGTTCGGTCATGTCGAAGGAGATACCGATGAACCGTTGGGCGTCTCCGGGTGGATTGTTCATATAACGGCCGAACTCCGCCACCCATCGAACCTCGCCGTTGTCCTTTCGGAGAATTCGGTGTTCTGAGACGTATCGTGCCCCCGGCTCTCGCGCGGACTGAAGCGCCGCTTCCACCTTCTGCAGGTCTTCCGGATAAACGCGCGATCGCCACATCTCCAGGGTTGCTTCCTTTCCGGCGCCGGCGTCATATCCCAAAATTTCGAAGTGCCGAGGCGACCAAAGGGCCTTGCCTGTTCGCATATCCACATCAAAGGTTCCCATGCCGGCGGCTTCGATCGCCATCGTCAAACGCTCTTCGCTGGCGCGGAGAAGTTCGGCATTCATTCCGCTTTCGATCAGATCGGCGGCCTGACGCACCAGCAAGTCGAGAGGCGAAAGATCATGTTCGTGCAGGAGATGGGGCGCGCTCCACTGCGTCGTAAGAATGCCGAGCATCTTGCCTTTGCGGGTGAATAAAGGCGTGGATTGAAACGCGCGGATGCCGGCGGCGCGCAGTACGGCAAGAGAAGGACTCCCCGCGAAGATTGGACTCGTTTCCACATCTTCGACGGCGACACGCCTCCCCGCCTGCATGGATTCGCGCAAGGCCGATTCCGGCATCTCGCCCTCTGCAAAAAACTCGAGGAAGGGCTGCCGATGGCCGCAGTGAGCAACGATTCGCAGCTTGTCTTCTTCGACCAACTGTAGCGTCCCGAATTGAGCTCCAACAAGAGCGACGGCCGCGTTCGTGATCTCCTGCAGCAGCGATGGTAAGCCGCCGGCACCAATGAGCCGCGTGCTGATTTCCTGCAGGCGCCGCGTTGCGGTTAACGTGTCCTGATGTGCACGGGCCAGCTTTAGTTGAGCGCTCACCCGGGCCAATAATTCGTTGGCGCTGAACGGCTTCACCACATAGTCGTCGGCTCCCGTGATTGCGCCATGGATTCGCGATTCCTCTCCGGCGCGGGCCGAAAGCAGGATTACGGGAATCGCGCGGGTGGCGGGATTTGCGCGAAGTTCGCGCAAGAGCTCGAACCCATCAAGCAGCGGCATCATGATGTCGCTGAGAACCAAGTCAGGCGGCTCTTTCAGGGCGCTCTCTAAAGCTTCCTTGCCGTTGGTGAAGGTTGTCACGTGCATCTGGCTGCCAAGAAGCCGCACGACATAATCGCGCATATCCGCGTTGTCATCCGCGAGAAGCACGCGAGGAACAGGTTCGGATGGAGGGATTTCGTCCACCATTCCACAGGCCGGGCCGGTCGGGTTGCCGGATGAGGCGCCGGTTTTCGGCAGCCAATGCAGAGCCTCCTCTACAAACGCTTCCAGTCGCGCCGAGTCCATATTTCCCGCGGGTGAGGTCCGCACGCGGTCCGGAGGCAAGTGCTCGCAGCCAAAGGGGATCTGCACGGAAAACGTGCTTCCCTGTCCTTCAGCGCTTTCCACGGTTGCCACGCCGCCATGCATTTTCACTAGTTCCTGCACCAGCGCCAGACCGATGCCACTCCCTTCATAGGAGCGTCCTCTTGCGCCCTCGACGCGATGGAACCGCTCGAAGATGTGAGGAATCTCCGCGTCTGGAATACCAATGCCTGTATCGGAAACCCTCAAGATCGCATGCTGCTCCACAGCCTCCAGTGTGATCGTGATCTTGCCCTCGAAGGTGAACTTGAACGCGTTCGAGAGCAGACTGAGGACGATCTTCTCCCACATCTCGACGTCGACGTAGACTGGCTCCGGCATCGGACCGCAATTCACCACGAGTTCCAGCCCGCCCGCTTCGACAGCGGAACGGAAATTCGACGCGAGATCGCGGGTAAGCCCGCAAAGATCGACCGGAGTGAAGCATGCCGTGATACGGCCGGCCTCAATGCGTGAAAAGTCCAGCATCGAATTGACCAGCCTCAGGAGACGCAGGCTGTTACGATGAGCTACGTCAATTCTCTCGAGGTCGCCGGGAGCGAGCTGGTTGTCTTTAAGGATTTCCTCCAGGGGCCCCAGCATTAGAGTCAGCGGGGTTCGGAATTCGTGGCTGACGTTGGAAAAGAATGCCGTCTTTGCGCGGTCAATTTCAGCCAGGACCTCGGCGCGCCTTCGTTCCTCCTCATAGGCGCGAGCGGTGGAAATTGCAGTTGCAATTTGGGAGGTCAGGAGATTCAGGAAATCCGTGTACGAATCATCTAGGCTCAACCTGGAACTCAAGCCGGCAATCAGGAACCCGGAGAATTTATGAGACAGGTGCGCCCGGATCGGTAGGACCGCCGCCCGATTCGGGGCCTTTCGGAATCGGCCCGCATCTGGAGGTTAGCTGCACGATCTGCATCTGGCCGGTGACTTGCGCCTCGCGAAGCGGCCAAAGAGCGGAATCGTCATCGATCCTAATCGAGGCGGGCGCGATGGACGCGCCATCTTCTATGCCAGAGCTCGCCACGAGGGCAGCAGTGCAGTCGTCGCGGTAAAGGTAGATGAGAGCAAATGGTATATCTTTGGCACGCGCTGCAAGTTTCGCGGTGGCATTGAGGCATGCTTCATCCGCGGTTCTCGCTTCTACTGCCGACGCGAGTTCGCGCAACAAGATCCCGCGCCTCTGACCCACGATCTTTGCCGTGATCTCGTGCACTGTGGCGAGGACGCCCCCGATGCCGCGCGGCGCCGTTTCGTCCGGCACGGGGCTATAGGCAATCGTGAAGTGGGTCTCCTCCATAAAGCCCGCACGGTTGAGAATAAGCTCGATATCTTCGCTCCAGGTTGCCGGTTCCCCCAAAAAAGGGCTATCAATCAGGGGTTTGAGGATGTCCCATATTTCAGACCAACATTCGCGAACCGGCTTGCCGAGGCCCCAGGGGTGCTTCTGACCCAGGATCGGGATGTAGGCATCGTTGTAGATGGAAATGTACTCGGGACCCCACCAGAGCAGCATCGGGAAGCGGTTCGCAAGGAGTATGCGAACCATGGTCTTGAGCGCTTCCGGCCAGTTCTCGGGTGGTCCGATAGGGGTTTTGGACCAGTCCAGCGAGCGTATACGCTCTTCCATTTCGCTACGGCCAGGCCGGTTCGGTGCTTCAGGCCGGTTCGGTGCTTCAGGCCGGTTCGGTGCTTCAGGCCGGTTCGGCGCTTCAGAAGGGAGGGCTGCGGAAAGGGGCGTCAACCAACCACTCCTAGTTCTAGTGAGTCAGCCGAGGCTCCGCCCCTGGCGTCTCGGTCAAGGCTCTCAATGAAAGCCCTTGCCTGCTCACCATCGGAGAGAATTCGCAGTCCGGCACGCCTTAGAGCTAAGTCAACTAACGTGACATCGGGGGGATTGTCCTCGGCCAGTACGATGCTTAGAGGCAGCGGCGTTAACACAGCCCTAGCTCTCTCAGTTTACGTCCGTTGCGCTCTGGCATAGTTGACCTCCGTCCAAGGATCCGCCCCGAGTCAAACCGCAGATTAGATCCTGATCGATGCGGATGTGTAACATATTTCCTCAGGAAGAAGAGGGAGCCGTTGCTGGAGAGAATCAGCTAGCCGCTGGCCGATATCTTCAACGGAAAGCCGAGCCCACTCCGGAAAGAAATGCGTTAGGCGCTGCACCCATCGGCAACTCGCAACCTGCTTTTCCCTTTCATTGCAATTGGTTGCGCGTGGTACAAAACGTGCACCGCCACCAACGGGCCTCAGGAAGGGAGCCTCTATTCTCATGAAACCAACGGCGATACTGAGCGCATTGCTTCTCGCGGCGGGCATTTGTGCCTATGCCGCCGATAGCGAAACTAAGCTGGACGAGCAAGACAAGAGAATTCGTGAATCGGCGAGTGTTCTGCACGAGATTATGAGCGCCAACGACAAGGCTATTCCGCGCGACCTCCTGCAAAGAGCGCACTGCGTGGGGATCGTGCCGAGCATGAAGCGAGTTGGCTTCATCGTCGGCGCAAAGTACGGGAAGGGCGTGATTACGTGCCGTATTGCCAACAGTAGCGGCTGGAGCGCACCATCGACGATACGGATCGAAGGCGGGAACATCGGACTCCAGATCGGAGCTGGCGAAACCGACCTGATCTTTGTCGTGCAGAATCGAAAGGGCGAAGAGGATCTGAACAAGGACAAATTCACCATAGGTCCGGATGCGGCCGCGATGGCCGGACCGCTGGGCCGCGAAACCGCTGCGGAAACCGACGCGATGATGCGAGCTGAGATTCTCGCTTACTCCCGGTCGCGCGGCGCTTTCGCGGGCATTACGCTGGACGGAGCGACGCTACGCCCGGATAATGACGATAACCACATCCTATATGGCCGCGAAGTTACTCAGCGCGAGATTCTGCACGGCGATGTTCCAGCGCCCGCTAGCGCAGAGCGCTTGTTCGCTGAGTTGAACACCTACGCGCCTATACAGAAGAAGTAGCGCGCCCTATTTGCTGATGCACGCCGAACACGCCTTCGCCATGTCGCGATGATCGGCGGCCAATTGGCGTGCATCTATCGCGGCGGCCCGCAAATCTCGCGCTATGGACTCGCAATGATTGATGGCTTGCTTGGCAGCCGGCATTTTCAAGCCGGCGTTACTGCTGTTGCTTTGGTACTTCGCGGCCATAGCTTCGTGCTCCGCCGCCTCTTTTTCTAGCTGATCCGCTTGCGCCGCATAATGCGCGGCCAGACGTTCGTGATCCTGGGCAGTGCTAGCTTTCGCGATCAGGTCCATAAGAGCCGGCTCGCTGAGCGTTGAAGTTCCGCTGGCCGGATTTTTGCTGACGCAGCAGTCCTTCCTCCCTCCGTCGTGCTGTCCTGCGTCGTGTTGCGCAAACATCGCCGTCGCCGTGATGCAGCAGGCGAAGATTGCCGATCCGGTTCGAATCGCCGAGAGTCTATTCATACCCCTCCTTGCAGAATCGGAAGCATACAACTTAGTGGCGCCGCTATCGGCCATTCTTTTCCGAAATTTCCTGCGTAGGTTTACCCGAGTTAATGAGGACGAAATCCGAACTCGCGGATCGAACCGCGCATTCTGTATCCGACCGAATTACGCGCGTGAGCGCACGACTCGCGTCCCGCCTCGATCTCGTACACTCATGCTCCCCAGCCTGCGGCGCGTGTCGGATTTGTTGGGTTTTTACAGTGGGAGAGGGCCCCGAGAGAACATCAGTTCCGACGAGGGTCTTATTTGTCCGAGCCGATCAGCCAGCGCCGGGCGAGCTCTGCAGCGTCGCTAGTCTGTGGGTCGACCATGCTGCGACCGATCTCTGCACCGTCGAGGGAGAACACCGCTTCGATTCCGTCGGCCGTCGGAGTCAATTCCAGGCGCTTGGCCCTCGCGTCCAACCGCAAGCTCTCGCCGATCCAGGTAAACTGCACCAGCACACGCTGCCCATGGCCGATGGTGCGGCATTGCGTCAGCAATTCCGAAGTGAACGCCGAGTTCTTCAGAGCCTCGACGTGAGGCGCCCGCAGCAACGCCGCTCTCCGATCCGCCTCGCGTCGCTCCTGATCGCGCTTGATCTTCTCCGGGTCCTTCTGTTCCAGGCTCTCAAGCGCTTTGAGGTTGTTCTCCAGATTATCGAGAAAGCTCATTGTTCTGCCCTGGCGCGGCGTCCAATTTTGGACTCCACGTTGGACTCCAGCAGGAGGTCTGGGGTGGTGCGGGAGTCTGTAAGTGTTTGAGAACTTTTGGTCGGGCCGCCGGGATTTGAACCCGGGACCTCTTGCACCCCAAGCAAGCGCGCTAGCCAGGCTGCGCCACGGCCCGATCGACAAACCATTCTAGCATTTGGGTCTGTAGTATCTTGGATTGCGGGACTTCGGTACGCATGGCCACACTCAAACGAACCCGTTTCGCGCTGCTTCCGCTCATCCTGGCTGGCGCGCCGCTCTTTGCTCAAGTCGATCTATCGGGCGTCTGGGCCGACCGCATCACGGAGGATAATTACGAGCGCTCCGGCGGGCCGCCGCTCGGCGATTATCAAGGCATTCCGCTCAACGACGCTGGCCGCATGAAGGCCGACAGCCACGACCATTCCGAGTGGAGCCTGCCCGAATTTCAATGCCGCCCGCACCCGGGCCCCTATCAATGGCGGGCTCTGGGCGCCGTGCGAATCACCGAAGAGTTCGATCCGGTTTCGCGCGAGCTGTCCGTTTTCCATTTTGAATATCTGCGCTCGATGGAGCGGCCCATATATATGGATGGCCGCCCGCATCCGCCCGAATACGCGCCGCACAGTTGGTCCGGATTCTCCACCGGCGTGTGGCAGGGCAACATGCTGGTGATCACCACCACCCATCTCAAGGGCGCGTACCTCCGGCGCAACGGCGCGTCCTTCAGCGATAACGCGACGATGATGGAGTACATCACCCGCCACGACAATTACCTGGTGATCACCATGATCGTCACGGATCCCGCGTGGCTCGAAGAGCCGTTCATCCAGACCACGCATTATGAGCTCGATCCGCACACGCAGTTGTCGCTCTATCCGTGCACGGTGAGTGAAGAAAATATCTCGAAGGAAGTCCCGCACTTTCTGCCCGGCCAGAATCCGAATCTGGGCGCGGACGATATTCCGCCCCAGGCCGCTCGCGGCGGAGCCGAATCGATCTATCCGGAATATCGCAAGAAATTGAAGGATGCTACGGTTAACGTCGCGAAGACCGAGCCGATTTCGCGAATTCCGCCGCCTGCGCCCAAACCGGCTCCAGACGGGCAAATCCACGTGCTGCCGGTGCAAGGCAACGTGTACATGCTGGTTGGAGCCGGCGCGAATATCACAGCGTCCATCGGCAAGGATGGAATCCTGCTTGTCGATGCGGGAGCCGAGCAAATGGCTCCCAAAGTCATGTCGACGATTCTGCAACTGGCCACGCAGATCACGGCTACGCCGGAGCCGAATCATTGCCTCGGTTTGCATTGCGCGCAAACACCGGCAGGATGGACCAGTCCGTCGCTGAACGCGGTGATCTCCTCGCCCGCGCCGCCCAAGCCGGTCCGATTCATCTTCAACACCAGCATCGACCCCGATCACACTGGCGGAAACGCGCGGCTGGCGGAACTCCCGACCGATTCGAAGATCGTCGGCGTTACGTTTCCTCCGGTTGGAGTCGTTCCGTCGGCCGAAGTTGTCGCGCGAGAAGAAGTGCTACAGCGGATGAGCGAAGGTCCGGGTGGAAAGCCTACCGTACCTTCCTCTGCATGGCCCACGGAAACCTATCGAGTGCCGCTGTACAAGCTCAGCCAATTCTTTAACGGCGAGGGCGTCATCGCCTATCACATCCCGAACGCGCACACCGATGGCGACAGCATCGTGTTCTTCCGGTACTCCGACGTGATCGCCGCCGGCGATATTCTCCGCACCGACAGTTATCCGGTGATCGAAGTGGATAAAGGCGGCAGCATCAACGGCGTGCTCGACGGACTGAACCGGATCCTCGATCTGGCGATTCCGGAGTTCCGTTCGCAAGGCGGAACGATGATTATTCCCGGCCATGGACGCTTGTGCGACGTCGGCGACGTCGCCAATTACCGCAACATGGTCGCGATCGTGCGAGACCGGATTCAGGATCTGATCAAGAAAGGCAAGACCCTTGAAGAAGTGAAGGCCGCGAAGCCAACCATGGATTACGATCCGATCTACGGCTCGACTACTGGCGACTGGACCACTGATAAATTCATAGAAGCGGCGTACAAGAGTCTGAAGAAGTGAGGGGAATCACCACATGAAGCACAGGGCAGCGATTTTGGCGATCGCGGCGGGAACGTTCCTGATCGGGAGCGCTGCGTACGCGCACCACTCTCTTTCAGCCACGTATTATCCGGATAAGGAAGTGACGCTGGATGGAAAGATCGCGCAACTGTTGCTGCGCAATCCTCACTCCTTCCTGCAGATCGATGCGCCGGATGAGAGCGGGACGATGCAGCGGTGGTCGCTGGAATGGCGGTCTTCGGGCCAGCTCGGCCAACAAGGCATCAAGCGCGACACGCTTGTCGTAGGCGATGAAGTGATCATCACCATGAATCCTTCGCGCACCGTGGGGGATCATCGCGGCGCGCTGAAGACACTGCATCGCAAATCGGATGGATTCGGCTGGGGCACCAAACCTGGTGAAACCATCGATTAAGGGGCTTCCGGGGCCTGCGGCCCTCCTCGTCGCCGTCTGCTTCCTGATCGTGAGCGTGTTGGCACAGCCGCCTGCCGGGGGCCGGGGCGGGGGAGGCCGTGCCGGCGCAAAAGGCGGACGAGGTCCGCAGAACGCGAAGGCTTCCGCGCCGATCGACGTTTCCGGTTACTGGGTTTCCGTCGTGACCGAAGACTGGCGCTACCGCATGGTCACTCCGCCCAAAGGTAATTTTCTAGGCGTTCCGCTCACGGGCCAAGGCCGCACCGTCGCGAATGCATGGGATCCGGCGAAGGATGAAGCCGATGGTCTGCAATGCAAATCCTACGGCGCTGGCGCGATCATGCGCGTGCCGGGACGTTTCCACTTCACTTGGGCGGACGACAACACGCTGAAGATCGATATCGACTCCGGCATGCAAACTCGCATGCTGCATTTCGGCGGAACGGCGCCCGCGGTTACTCAGCCTTCGTGGCAAGGATATTCGGTCGCGGAGTGGGAAGCTGCAACAACCGCGAAGGGCCAGCCGAAAGCGGGGGATCTGAGAGTGGTGACCACGCACATGCTCCCCGGCTACGTCCGAAAGAACGGCGTTCCCTATAGCGGCAACGCCGTGCTGACCGAGTTCTACGACCGCATCATGGGCCCGAACGGCGATGATTGGCTGGTAGTGACCAGCGAGGTCAAGGATCCGATGTACTTCACCATGCCGTTCACCACCACGACGCACTTCAAGAAGATGAAGGATGATACCGGCTGGGACCCGCAGCCGTGTTCGTCACGCTAAATATCGCCCGCAAAACGAACGCGCGGCAGCTTATATGGCCGGATCGAAGGTGCCCACGCGCCCTTTGCGGGCTCCTGAGTCGCTCGCCGACAACTACTTCTTCTTCAGAGCAGCCTCATCGATCGCCACAATTCGAGCCGCCTCCGCGGCTGCGTCCGGCGCAAGCAGCCGCGCGAGACGGGCGGTCTCCATCGACTCGCGATAGCGGCCTCGGTAAGAGAGGAGAGCGGAGAGATCCAGATAGCTCTGGGCGTTGATGGATCGTACGGCGTCGTCATACTTGCCGCCTATGGGTTCGGGGGCGGGCAACTGGCGAGGCAGGATGAGGTACAACGCCAAGGCCGCAGCCAGCGCGCCGCCCCAGCGGAGGCTAGAAGGAATCGAGGGCAGCGGGAGAAGCTGCTTCCAAGCGAAGATCAGAACCACCAGCAGCGAGATCCAGCAGATCAACTGCACGTGATCGAAGTAGCCGCGCCAATCGCCAACGGTGAAGCTGTCGGCCAGATACCACGGGAACCCTTGCGACCACATGTGGTAAACGCGAAACAGAAAGACCCCGCTTGAGATGTAGAGAGTCGCGGCGGGCAGCCATCCCAAACCGGCGGCCCAAGGCGCGAGCCACGCTAGATACTGGACGCCAAATCCGCTGGAGACGGAGAGAAAGAAAAAGAACACCAAACCGGCTTGCGCGAATAGCGTCGCTTTTGGCGATCTTCGACTCAGCCGCCACGAGAGCCAGGTGACTAGCGCCAACGAGATGTAAGCGCCATACCGTTCAAATGCCGCGTTCAGTCCCTGCAGCCTCGGAGCGATTCCGGTCGCGCTATCTAATAAGAAGGAGAGTCCCCATACGCCGTACGAACTGCGATATCCCAAGACTCTCTCGAAGACTGCTTTGGGATCCTGGAAGAAATACGGCGACCACGCGGCCAGCACGACAATTCCCGCCGCGGCGCAGAATTTCAGCCTCCGGGCTTTTCCTTCCAAATTGAGAAGAATGACAGGCGCGGTGATCAGCGGAAATATCTTGATGCAATGCGCCAGGCCGTAAACGGCTCCCGCTGCCCAGGGACTCGATTTCATTTGAACCAGGTAAATCGAAAGCAGCAGGAAAAAAATTACCGCGGAATCGGTGTTTCCGTGGAATCCCGAGACCAGAATCAGCGGAGGCGCGGCAGCCAGCAGGACCAATGCCCAGAAAATCGAACGTTCCGTTACTCGCTCCCCCAGAAGTTTCCACACCAGGAAGAGATTTCCCGCGTCGGCCAGAATCGATGGTACGCGAATCCAAAACGCGAACGGCATTGCGGTGAAGCCGCTCAGCCAGGTTAGGGCGTGCAGCAAGTGAATCATCGAGGGTGGATGATTGAACCACGGATCGATGCGGTAAAGATCGACTCCAATGTAGCGCGACCATTCTGAGAACTGATCGTAGATGTAGACGTCGTTGGTGCCGTAAGTTGTGAGGGCAAGCGCCAGCTTGGCAATCAGCGCGGCAGCGGCAACGGATGCTACGATCCAGGCGGCGCGAGTTCGTGTCAGGTTCATGCGGCTTTCAGGCGGCGTCATACAGCGTTCCTGCATCTACGGAAGTTCGTTCAGCCAGACGTTTCGGACCCTGACGTGGGGCGTATTCTTGCATTATGCCATCCGAAAATGAGGGCCTGCGCTAAAATGGCCGGGTGCTTTACCGTGCTGCCCTTTTTCTCCTAGCCGTCCCTCTCTTCGGACAGATTCCTTTTACCGAGTTCATCGTTTTCGGCGATAGTCTCTCCGACAACGGAAACCTCTACGCCGGAACCACCTTGCTGGGTCAGCCGACGCCCGGTCCGCCCATGTACGCGACCGCTGAATATACCGACGGAACGAATTCAGTGCCCTCGACCACCGGGCCTCTGGGTCTGTGGATCGAGCAGCTCGCGACAAAATTGGCCTTGCCGGTGCCGCAGCCGTTTGCGAAGGGCGGCACGAATTACGCCGTAGGAGGGGCGTTGACCGGAAAAGACCCGGCTTATTCGCCGACCAAGCCAAGCATTCCTTGGGTGACGGACCAACTCAATCTCTTCCTGGGCTCGAACAGGACTCCGCCGGCGACCGCGTTGTACGTGTTCTGGGGCGGGGCCAACGACATTCTTCAAGACGATTCCGCTTCTGCCGCGGTCGCGAACATTCAAGGAAACATCGATACGCTCGCAACGGCGGGCGCTAAGTATTTCCTGTGGGTGAATCTGCCGCCGCTGGGAGAAGTTCCGGAACGAGTGAATACGAGCGACCGAAATTCGCAGGACGCGGCATCCATGGCCTACAATCAGGGGCTGACCAGCGCGGTGGCGCAGCTCAAGACGGCGCACCCCGGCATTACCATCGTCACGCTCGACGCGTACTCCTTGTTTACTTCGATCCTTGCAAATCCATCGCTGTACGGATTCGCGAACACCAACTCCGGCGCGCAGGGCCTGACCGGCGTTAACCCGAACACCTACCTTTTCTGGGACATGCTTCATCCCACCACGGTTGGACACCAGTACGTCGCGAGTATCGCTGCCAGCGCGCTCGAAGCTGCATTTGGCGGGCCGAGCTATACCTGCACCAATAACACGGCTCCGTTGATCTCGTCGGTGGATTCGGCGAGCGCTTACGGCGGGTATTCGTACTTCGCATCCGGCTCATGGCTGGAAATTAAAGGAACCAACCTGGCCGATCCTACCGATCCGAGGTTGACGGCTGCATCGCATCCCGGCGAGTGGACTACAGCCGATTTCAGCGGTCTGAATGCGCCGACGGCGCTCGACGGCATCAGTGTCAGCATCAACGGCAAGGCTGCCTACGTTTGGTATCTCTCGACGGGGCAGCTCAATGTGCAAGCTCCCCAGGATTCGACGACTGGCAACGTGGCGATCACGGTCACGAACTGCAAAGCCACCAGCTCGCCGTTCACGTTCGCGCGGCAAGCGCTCGCGCCAGGCTTGCTCGCACCCGCGAGCTTTAAGATCGGCGGCACTCAATATATGGGCGCGACGTTCGCCGCGGATGCGCCTCAGCTTGTTTACGTTTTGAACACTAGCACTGGCGCCGCTCTTGGGATAAACAGCCGTCCCTCCAAGCCGGGCGACGTGATCATCGCCTACGGCGTTGGGTTCGGCGACGTAAATCCGACGATTCTGCCGGGAACCATCGTCGAGCAGAGCAACTCGCTGATTAATCCGGTGACGGTTTCCTTTGGAACGGCGCCCGCGACTCTCAGCTATAGCGGCCTGGCTCCTGCGCTGGTTGGATTGTACCAGTTCAACATTCAGGTCCCCTCCGGTCTCGCTAACGGGGATTATCAGATCAACGTGACGCAGAACGGGAAAGCGCTGCCGCAGACGATGTATCTGACGGTTCAGAACTGAGGCTGCTTGCCGCTCAAAGTTCGCGAGGTGATCAAAGTCCTCGAAAGGGAGGGTTGGAGTCACGTTAGGACCTCCGGTGATCACCGCATCTTCAGGAACGCGGACGGACGCATCACCGTCGGAATTGAGGAATCCGAAAAATGAGTCTCCGCAAATACTCGCTTGTGATTGAAGGGGATTCTAGTGGATACAGCGCGTACGTTCCCGAGTTGCCTTCCATCCTCGTAACGGGCGCCTCCATCGACGAGCTTACTGCCCGTGCGACGGAAGCAATCCGACTCTATTGGGAGCACGTGCATAAGGAGCGACCGCCTACGTCAACTTTGAGATCGAAGTTGAAGTGCCAGTCTGAGCGCCGAGTCAGGGCTGCGGGTACTGCCTCGCCCGACGACGCTACCGCAGACGATGTATCTGACCGTTCAGAACTGAAGGTTACAGCCTTGTAGGCCACTTCTGCCCGCCATGGAAAACGGATAGCAACTCAAGCCGATCCTTACGATAACGGTACGGAATGATGTAGGGCGTGCCGGGAACTACCAACTCGCGAGTTCCGGGCATACGGCCTGGACGTCCGATTTCAGGCTGAGCGCTTAGTAACTCAACCGCCTTCAGAATACGGCTCGCTACTAACGAAGCGTTGTTCTCGGAGTGCTTCGCGATGTACTCGCGAACATGGACGAGGTGACGAATCGCCCGGCGGGACCAGACGACTTTCATCGCGGAGCTTTAATTTCACCCGGTCTCCCCCAACTCTGAAGCCACTTCGATACCTTTTCGTGCCGAACGCTACGGCCGGATTCAATCTCAGCTATCCCAGCGTGGATTTCCTTGAGTTGCCATTCCTCGGACTCGACGAACACGGCA